>Ga0209726_10003526_pt1 | contig 21154 bp, 19 predicted proteins | sample Subgrocontami54m_FD_187453 | JGI IMG/M metagenome (GOLD analysis project Ga0209726, IMG submission 187453) | Subsurface groundwater microbial communities from S. Glens Falls, New York, USA - GMW46 contaminated, 5.4 m (SPAdes) (version 3) | ecosystem: Environmental > Aquatic > Deep subsurface >... | reverse complement strand
TCGGCGTATTAAATGGGATCGATCCCGAGGAATGGAACCCGGCCAGCGATCCTCACATCGCTGCTCACTACACGGTCGATGACTTTGCCGGAAAGGCCCGATGTAAGGCGGATCTCCAGCAACGATTTAGGCTTCCGGTCAAGGCCACTGTGCCGCTGCTAGCCGTGATCTCCAGGCTGGCTGGGCAGAAGGGGCTCGACCTCCTGCGCGACATCCTGGAGACGCTGATGGCGCTGAACCTGCAACTCGTCCTGCTAGGGAGCGGTGAGAAGGAACTCGAAGTGGCCTTTCGTGAGGCGGCGGCCAAGTACCCGTCCAAGCTGGCCGTCCAGATCGGCTTCGACATCCCGTTGTCGCATCAGATTGAAGCCGGTGCCGATATCTTCCTGATGCCCTCGCGGTATGAACCGTGCGGCCTGAACCAGATGTACAGTGTGGCCTACGGAACGATTCCGATCGTCCGCGCCACGGGCGGACTGGACGACACCATTGTCCAGTTCGATCCCGTGACTGGGGATGGGAACGGATTCAGGTTTGAGGAATCGACTGCGACTGCCTTTCTGCAGGCCATCTGGCAGGCTTTGGCCTTGTATCGTGAGAAAGCCCTGTGGCCTCGGCTGATTACTAATGCCATGACCGCCGATTTCACCTGGGATCGCTCTGCCCGAGAATACGAGCAGCTTTATCGGCGCGCTGCCGAGAAGAAAGGTGGACAGCAGTAGCATTGCACTGCACTCTGTTGTTGTTTGGCGATGGGTCATCCTACCTAACGGAAAGGGGAGAACTGCATGCGCGCATGGAAGAGATTGGGGATTGGACTGCTGATGACAACGATGCTGATCGGAGGGGGCATAGCTTCGGCTCAAAAGGAGCAGCCAAAGGAGCCAGACCCCTTCCAAAACCTAGGACTTTCGGCCGATCAGCGGAGTAAGCTTGATACGGCCAAGAAGGATCGGATGTCAGCGCTGAGCGCGAGCGAGCAGAAGATTTTGGATCTCCGGAAGAGGCTGGTGAGTCTGATCTTTGACAAGAAGGCATCGGATAAGGATATTGACCAGGTGGTCAACCAACTTGGAGCAGCCGATAAAGAGGTGCTTCTGACGCAGATCAAATTTCACAAGACGATACGGCAGGCCCTCAACCAAGAGCAGCTTACGACCCTGAGCAAAGGGGGTAGTAAGTAACCGCGTGGGGACCCCCATTTAGCATAGTCAGTAGGTAGCTGAGCTAGGGCGATTCTGTGTTCTCCTCCGGTCCGGTGGCGGGGGCGGTCCGACGGGCCGTCTCCTTGCGGTAGGGCTCATTGAGGTAATACCGTGCTAACTTCTTGGCGATGCCGTCGGTCTCGACTGCTAACGCCATCCTATAGCTCTGTTGTGCCCCCGCCCGCTCCCCTAGCAGATCATGGATCATACCGGTTCGAGTCCAGGCCCACGCCGTCACCCAGGCATATCGCGGCGCCGGCTGCTCGATCGTCTTCCTGAAGAAGCTCAAGGCTGTGGGGTAGTCGCCCCGATCCATGTAGATCTTCCCCATCATCTGGAAGTACCGTGGCAGCATCTCCCGCGTAAAATGGTACCGGCCCAGCTCCAGGTTCGCGCGGATGCGACGGCCGATCTCCAGAGCCTCAGGGAATCGTTCCAGCTCTGAATATACCAGCGCCGCCTGGAAGTAAAGCTCCGGGTTGCTTGGGAATCGGCGGAGCAATTCATCAGCGAGCGGCAGGGCTTTTTCAAAGTCTTTCTCGATGCCGGTGTAGGTCTGCAGAAGGGCGAGCTTAGCCAGCATCCTGGTTGCGGCGCCCCGCTCGCTGGCTACTGTCAGCTCTCGCAGGCCTCGCTCACGATCGCCAGGTGGGAGCGCCAGGTGCACGAAGGGCCGATAGTACCATGCGACCCTGGAGAGCGTGTAGTCGTACAGCCCCAAGCCGTAGTAGGCATCGTACCTAGTCGGTTGGTGCAGGAGACAGGCATCGAAATAGGATTTTGTCCGCTTGATCGCCTCGTAGGCCGAGAAGGAGTTACCCCAGATGCCGTCGATCATCGCCTTGGAGCCCCAGGCCATCCCGAGGAAGAGCATGAGGTCAGGCTCCTCGGGGGCCTGTCTGAGGCGCGCCTCGGCCTTGGCGATGAGCGTGCGCATCGCGGCCAAGAAGGCATCCATCTCCTGGCGGGTTGGCTCCCGATCCTGGAGACGCATGAGCGTCGCGAAGGCTTGGTAGAACGGCGCGAGTAGCCCGGTCCCATCGACGCCGCTAAGGCGGGCGAATGCCTGTTCGGCCAGGTCGTAGTCGAGGTTGAGGAGGTGATCGGTCCCCGCCACCACCACCTCCTGGATCCTCGCGTCGGCCCAGAGATCGGCTCGGCTCAGATCGGGCGGCAAGAGCACCAGCAACCCAAGGGCAAGGCTACAGCAGGCTCGCCACCATTTAGCCCTCACGAACGCCCTATGCTCCATTCTGTAAGCCTCCACGCCCCGTTCACCTAACCCTTACTCCATCCTGCCCTCCCTTGTCAATGCCCGGGCTTCATGGTATCGTGACGCCATGCAGCTCACGATCCTTGGCTCCGGGACCGCCATTCCAAGCCTCACACGGGGATCACCCGGCCTCTTAGTCGAGGTGGCCGGTTCCTCGCTTCTATTCGACGGCGGATCGGGCACGCTGCCGAGACTCCTCAAAGCGGGGATTTCGGTCACTGAACTGGACCGAGTCTTCTACACCCACCTTCATCCGGATCACACCGGCGACCTGGTCCCGCTCCTGTTCGCCCTCAGGAATCCGGTGTGGCGGCGGACCAAGTCGCTATACCTCACAGGCCCTAGGGGGTTTCTGACCTTCTATGAGGGTCTGACCCATCTGTACGGTGACTGGATCGCTGCGAAGAGCTACGAGTTGGTGCTCAATGAGACGCTCCAGGAGGTTACGGAAGCCGAGGGGTTCCGGGTGATTCCTCGCGAGGTGGTGCATCTTCAGCATAGCCTCTGCTACCGGATCGAGTCGACCAATGGGAAGAGCCTGGTCTTTTCCGGCGACACGACCTACTGTGATGCGATGATCGAGGCGGCCAAGGGGGCGGACCTGCTTGTCCTGGAGTGCTCTGCCCCCGATGAGCAGCCGATGAAGGTCCACCTGACCCCAACGGAGGCTGGCCAGATCGCAGCCCTATCCGGCTGCCGCCGGCTGGTTCTGACGCACTTGTACCCGATCTGCGAGGCGTACGACCTCGTAACCCCCTGCAAGAAGGTCTTTGACGGTGAGGTAATCCTGGCGGAAGACTTGATGCGCCTACCGGTGTAAAGAGAAGCGAGGACATGCATAAGACGCCCGAACTGATCGTAGCCCTGGATGTGGGAGACCTGGCTTTAGCCGCCGCGCTGGTTGAACAACTGTACCCGACGGTGACACTCTTCAAGGTGGGCCTCCAACTCTTCACGGCTGAAGGCCCTCGGGCGGTAGAGGTGATAAAGCAGCGGGGCGGAGCGGTCTTTCTGGATCTGAAGCTGCACGACATCCCGAACACCGTCGCCGGAGCCGTCCGCGAGGCCGCAAGGCTCGGGGCGGTGATGTGTACGCTCCACGCCTCCGGCGGACGGTCGATGTTGCAAGCGGCAGCGGCAGCCATCGCTGCAAGCGGCTCGCCCATGCGGCTGCTGGCGGTGACGGTGCTCACCAGCCTGAACTCGCGAGGCCTTGAAGAGGCCGTCGGCGGCAAGCTCAATCTCACGGCGCAGGTCGTTCGTCTTGCCTCGCTCGCGCGGGAGGCCGGATTGGATGGCGTTGTGGCTTCGCCTCACGAAATCGGCTTGCTGCGGGCCACGCTGGGACCATCGATGCGCCTCGTCATCCCAGGCATCCGTCCAGCATGGGCTGCAGCCAATGACCAACGCCGGGTCATGACTCCACAAGAGGCGGCCGTCGCGGGCGCGGACTACCTGGTAATCGGCCGGCCGATCACGGCAGCAGCCGATCCGGTCAAGGCGACTCGCCGGATCTTGGATGAGATCAAGGCGGTGGCGTAAGATGACACCGGATCTTTTTGACCGATTGCCCACCCCATCCCAAAAGGTTCCGGCGCCGCTTGCGGACCGGATGCGCCCAAGGAATTTCCAGGAGTTCGTCGGGCAGGAGCATCTGCTTGGGGAGGGGAAGCTCCTCCGAGTCGCCATGGAGGCGGGAGAACTACCGTCGCTGATCCTCTGGGGCCCGCCGGGCTCAGGCAAGACGACCCTCGCGTTCCTGCTGGCGAATCGGTGCAAGGCGACCTTCCTTCCGTTCTCGGCCGTCACCTCCGGGATCAAGGAGATCAAAGAGGTGATCGCTCGCGCCCAGCAGGAGCGCGCTTATGGCAGGCGGACGCTCCTGTTCATCGATGAGATTCACCGTTTCAACAAAGCCCAGCAGGATGCCTTCCTCCCCCACGTGGAGGGGGGAACGATCGTGCTGATCGGAGCCACCACCGAGAATCCATCGTTCGAGGTTATTGCTGCCCTCCTGTCCCGTGCGAAGGTCGTCACGCTTCACCCGCTGGCGGATGAAGCGTTAATGGTCATCCTCCGGCACGCACTCGGCGATCAAGAGCGGGGGCTCGGTCACCTTCACATCGAGGCCGATGACGAGGCGCTACGCTTCATCGCGGGGCTCGGCTCTGGAGATGCCCGCGTATCGCTGAATACCTTGGAACTGGCGGCGCAGATGGTAGAGGAGCAGCCCGATGGGAACAAGCGATTGACCCTGAAGATGGCCCAGGAGGCGTCAGGAAGGCGGGTGCTGCGCTACGACAAGGCCGGGGAAGAGCATTACAACCTGATCTCGGCCCTGCACAAGAGCCTGCGGGGCAGCGATCCTGATGCCTCTCTCTATTGGTTTGCCCGCATGCTGGCATCGGGCGAAGAGCCGCTGTACATTACCAGGCGCCTGGTCCGGTTCGCGTCGGAAGATGTCGGTAATGCCGATCCACAGGCCTTACAAGTGGCGCTGGCGGCCAAGGAAGCCTATCATTTCCTCGGCTCGCCAGAGGGTGAATTGGCGCTCGCGCAGGCCGTGGTGTACCTCGCCACCGCGCCCAAATCGAATGCCATCTATGTGGCCTTCGGCAAGGCGCAAGGCGATGTAGAGCAAGCGCCGCTCGAAGGGGTACCGCTGCACCTGCGGAATGCCCCAACTTCCCTGATGAAGGAACAGGGGTACGGCGCCGGTTACCAGTACCCTCATGATCTCCCTCAGGCCATCGCCCTTCAGGACTACCTGCCTGAACAGTTGAAAGGCCGAATCTACTACCACCCCACTGACCGTGGGCTCGAAGCCGAGATCGGCCGAAGACTTGCCGAGTGGCGTCGCCGGAAAGTGGGCACGCCATCGGAAGAAAGGAGGTGATCAGATGCGAAAGGCTGCTATCGTGATGGCGCTGGGTGTCGCTTCGGTATTGAGCGTTGGGACCCCGGCTGCCTGGGCCAACACCTGCCCGATCCTGTACGAGCGGTGCCAGCAGGCGATCAAACAATCCAAAGCGGACGCGGCGGTGAAGCAACAGGTCAAGCAGATGTGTGAAGAGGGTATGAAGCTTCACAATAGCGGGAAGCACAAGGAGTCTGTCGAGAAACTGAATGAAGCCCTCGGACTGATCGAGAAGAGGTAGAGGGATACGTATGGCTGATATCCGTGCGGTGGGAGTCATCGGTGCCGGTATCATGGGGTCCGGCATCGCGCAGGTCGTCGCACAGGGAGGCTACACAGTCGTTGTCAGGGAGACGGAGCAGCGCTTTTTGGATAAGGGAAGGCAGGCGATCGACGGCAGGCTGCAACGGGCGGTTGAAAAGGGACGGATGACCGTCGAGGAACAGGCCTCGCTCCTTGGGCGGATCAGGTGGACCCTCGCCCTGGAAGATCTGAGCGGGGCCGACCTGATCATCGAGGCGATCACCGAGGATCTGCCGCTGAAGCAGGATCTATTCCGGGCACTGGATCGCCTCTGTCCGCCGAGTACCATCTTTGTCAGCAACACCTCATGCATCAGCATCATGGCGCTGGCCTCTGTAACTGGGCGGGCCGACCGATTCGCCGGCCTACATTTTTTCAATCCCGTTCCGCTGATGAAACTGGTGGAGGTGGTCCGGAGCATTCGCACCAGCGCAGAGACCTTTCAGATCGTCTCCAATTTTGTCACGTCGCTCGGGAAGGAGCCGGTTGCGGCAAAAGATCACTGTGGTTTCATCGTGAACCGCCTGCTGGTGCCGTACCTGTTGGATGCTATTCGAGCGTTAGAGGCGGGTGTCGCTTCTACGGCAGATATCGACAAGGCGATGAGGCTCGGCTGCAACCATCCGATGGGTCCTTTGGAGCTAGCTGATTTTGTTGGCCTTGATACGACCTACGCCATCGCGAACATCATGTTCGAGGAGTATTGGGAACAGCGGTATGCGCCACCACCACTTCTGAAGAAAATGGTTATCGCCGGCTATCATGGGCGGAAGTCGGGCCGGGGCTTCTACGACTACTCCGGCCCGACGCCGCAAGCGACGGACCTGGGCCTGTGATGCTGATTCAACGGTGCAGCTTGACACAACTGCGCTCCTTGACAAAAGCGCTTCACGGTGCTACAAAGATCGGGCCTTTCCGTGAACGGCTCACCCCCCTTGTGGTTTTGGGCAGGTAGCTCAGTCGGTAGAGCACAGGACTGAAAATCCTGGTGTCGGCGGTTCGATCCCGCCCCTGCCCACCATTACTTTCCCTTCTAAATCCTCCGGATGAGCCAACCGCCAATGTTTTCCCTTTACCAACGTTTTTGCTGGCGCTGGTTTCAGTGCAAGTTTGTTTCGGAAGCAAACGCTCCGCTACCTGCCGCTGCGGGAGGGAAAGTGGTCCTACTGGTTCTGCCCAGGCTGCGCGAATACAAATCTCCCCAAAGGGCCAATTACCCTGGCTGAAAATTGCCCTGGTCGTCGAAAAGGGGCGCCTGCTCGTATCCGAAGGCCTGCCAGATGCGATCCACAAACTCCTTAGCAACCTTATCTGGTTCGTCCAATGACGGCACTTGCTTAGCTGGAATCTCAAGATGTTGTTTGTGCCAAAGTCTAGGACCGTAATAGCTCTCAACCAGGTCATTCGTAGCATATCTGGAAAGCGTAAACTCGTTAATGTTGTAAAGGGAAAGGCAAATCACCTTCAGATCAGTAAGACCAAGGCAGGCGTAAATAGCCTTGCTGAGGCGAAGCAGACTTATGGGATACTCGACGAGAGCGTAAGGATACAACGCTCGATATTGCCGCCCCTCTATTTCAAGTTGCTGGCGACAAAACGAATCTTGGTCGATCTTGACCCGCAGTTCTACGTGTCCATTTCGGAACAATTCAAGAGTCGTCCGATCACGAACCTCCGTCTTTAGCCCATTGAGCGTGGGTTCAGGATGACATCCAGTGGGTACAGTCCAACCTCCATAGCGCTGATCAGGCGGATTACTCAGCAGCCCTCTTACCTTCTGATCCCCAATCTCCACAACTTCAGTTCCCACAAAGATAGGGGTGACGGTGATCACGTAATAAGGCGTGGCATCAATCTCTTCAAGGATCTCGCGTTTGCGCTTCTCAAGAAACCGTTCCAGTCTTTCCATTAATTCCTCTACTCTCAGGCAAACGTCTCTAACCTCATGAATGGACATCGGGATCTTCTGTCTGTCGTGTCTGGCCCAGAACTGATTAAGTCCCTTAAAAGTAACCAGGTGGGGTGCGCGAAGGCTCCTGGGGATACGGACGACAATGACGGAAGAGCCACTCTGAAGGGGAACGGGCCAGGCCATGAGGCCAGGGATGCGTTCTTGAATATTGCTCAGGGACGAGCTGACTATCCGCTGAGCCTCCACCTCTGCGTTTTCAACGCCCGGGAGAGCGACTGCTACGCCTTCTTTGTCCTCATCAACTCCAATCAGCAGATCACCGCCGAACGCATTTGCTATTGAGGAAATATCACGAAGCATCTCACGAATCTCCTCATCACCGCGCCCGTAGACCTCTCGCTTGTACTCCAGTGTTTGGCTTTCCCTTACGCCATTGTCAATAAGCGCCTGAAGCTCCGCTCCGCTGATTTCTTCGAGCGGTTTCCCTTGGAGATTCATAACCCCAGCCTCCCAAATCCTAGACCACCCGAATCAGCTCAGAGTTTATTGGATACCTCAAGTCTTCGGAGACAGTTCAACTGCCACAGCGTCCTTTTCGACTTGAGGGTACAAGCGGTCAACTTCGGCCTGGGTCTGGATGGTTCGGGCGAGCGCCGTGACGACGCGGCAGTAGTGGCAAATATCCTCCTTGGTGGGAATCTCTTTGCTCTCCAGGACCTCAATGAGCGTGGCAATGGCGTTCTCCACCATAGTGCATTCCTTCTACCACAGGCCCCTTGTTGGGGTCAACAAGTGGCTTACGGTTTCCGCACCCCTCAGGACCTTCTTGGAACCCAGCCCCATATCAGAGATTGGCTTGTAGGGGGCCGCAGAGACCCTGTTGTTTGAGCCGAGACCTCGAACGTCCTCAGATCTTCTCGGCCTTGCTCATTCCTGGCCTTCACTACTTCCCCAGCACCCACTTCTCTCGATTCTGCAGGTGGAAGGCGGTTCGATTCCGCCCCTGCCCACCATTCTTTTCATATAGGTCTGAGTGCTCATGTGGCGTGTGCGTTGTGTGTTCTTTGGCAGCAGTTCTTCTTCCGTGGGAGCTCCGACGGGGTACCCCCGCCGGGCTGTCTGGAGCGGATCTTCGGGCGCGACTAGATCAGGGCGGGGAAAGTAGTGCTACAAAGCTCACCGCACATTCGCGGGTTCATCGAGTCCCGACTTATGCTTCTTCGTAGGCCTTGAGGAATTCGTCTCGGGCGATACCAGCTTGGATGCAGATGGTGCGGAGTGTCGAGCCTTTGATGTCGGAGTGATTAGGCATGGTGAGGGACGTTTGCGTCTCATCTGGGTTCTTGCGCACCATCGCCAGATGCGGCCCCTCTCGGACCAGCCGGAAGCCCAGCCGCTCCAGGGGCTCGATGGCTCTTATTTTCGGAACATCTTCCGGAAACTTGGGCATCAGACCGTGACTGTGGCTTCCGCAATGAAGGCGTCCAGGATGGGGGACTCGGCTTCCATCGCCTCCGGTCCAAAGGTCTCGATGTGGAAACGGATAGCAGATCGTACATCTGCCAAGGCATCCTCGTAGGTCTCGCCTTCGCCGATCACCACCCCTTTGAGCCCCATGGGATAGGCTACGTAGCCCTCCGGATGTTTCTCCACGATCACTTTGAAGTAACGCATCATCGTTCCCTTCTTCGGCTAAGAGGAGAACCATTTTAGGTCCTTGCCGAGAAATCATACTCCTTCGCACTCCCAGGCGCAAGCTAACCCGCGTCATGCCGCAGAAATGCAGGATTGGCGCGGGTACGGTTCTCTCTGGGGGGACGGACAGATGTAGAATGCCGGATTATCATTTCTGCTGTTGCCAGCCTCACGGGCGACAGGGTGTTTAGCCGTTGACACCACGGGCTTGCCCGTGAGTCCCCACGCGGGGCAGGGGATGGATTTGGTGATAGAGGCGGGAAGTGTGGTACAGTATTCGTATGTCATCCATCCTGGACAGCAGAAAAGCCGAGGAGCGCGCGAGTTTCCTTCGACTGCCGCCCCTTGAGCGGGCGGAGGCCATGCATCGCCTGGTCTCCAATATCCTTGCCCTCAAGGCCGATGCGGAGGGGGTCTCGGTTTATGAAATCTATCAAAGATACCTTCGAGACAATCCACGGCATTATCAACGCCCTGCCCGTTAAGGTCGACATGGCCGTGGTTGGCGGCTATGCCGTGATCCTGCATGGGGTCGAACGGACTACCCTTGATGTGGACTTCTGCCTGTACTCGGACTTGATTCGAACATCTGGGACTGATGCGTTCTTCGTCCTGTTGAAGCAACACCTTCCGGAACGATTTCGCGCGGAGGTAGTTCAGGGGAGCAAGGTTCCCGATGACTCCTTTAAGCACGATGTCATCTTCCTTGAGGATCTCAGGGGCGAATATCCGCGGATGGACCTGCTGATTGCGCGTTATAAATGGGAGTTGGAGGCCATCAAGCGGGCTGAGCATCTTCCAGGCGTCTCCATCCCCGTGCTGACCAAACCGCATCTTGCCGCTATGAAACTGCAGGCCACGGGACTCAAGGACGCCGACGATGCGGCAAACCTCATCCGCTTGATGACTGAGGAAGAAAAAGCAATTACCTTTCAACTTGCCGAACGGACCGGTCGAGACAAAAAGTTGGCCCGCCTGCTTGCTCCCCCCGAAGAAGAAGTTCGAGAGATTCCCGAGGAACTTCTCTGAGTCTGGACATAACCTATGATACTGCTTGACGCGCTCCGGCGAATCTCTTACTGTTGGCTCACAATTGATCGGTTCGTGTTAGCGCTGTCCGGGTGTATAGCCATATTCTGAGATCAATGCAACAAAGTCGGAAGGGGCCAAAGGAGATGCAGACACATCCGGAGGACGCAGCGAGTTACCTTGGCGCCGGCGTCGATGTCGAGCGGGAAGAGCAGGTGTTGTCTCGTGTAATCGAGACGGCGACCGAAACGTTTGCCTTCGTGCGAGGAATCGGAAAACCGGTCCTGCCTATCGGCTTTTTTGCGAATATCATCGATCTCGGTCACGGGATGGGCCTGGCCCTTTCGACCGACGGGGTGGGCACGAAGCTCATGGTCGCGCAGATGATGCAGAAGTTCGACACGATCGGGATAGACTGCGTGGCCATGAATGTGAACGATGTGCTCTGCGTGGGGGCGCGCCCAACTACGTTTCTGGATTATATCGCGGTGCAAGAGGCGAATCCGCACCTTATCGGCCAGCTCATGCAAGGGCTGAAGGAAGGGGCGCGTCGCGCAGGGGTCGCCATCTGCGGCGGAGAGATCGCCCAGATCCGGGAGATGCTCGCGTCTGAGCGGGAAGGGTGGGGATGTGATCTGGTCGGGATGTGCGTCGGCCATGTTCCGCTCGACAAGGTCATCGTTGGCAGGTCCGTTACTCCCGGTGATGTCATTATTGGAATCCGAAGCAGCGGGATCCACAGTAACGGCCTGACGCTGGCCAGACAGGTCCTGTTCACGCAGAACAGGTACACCGTGGACACCAAGTTCGAGGAGTTTGGGCGAACGCTGGGGGGAGAGTTGTTGGAGCCAACCGCTATCTATGTACCGGAGGTAGTTGAGGCGCTCGAACGATCGCTGGCCATTACAGGGCTCGCCCATATCACGAGCGATGGGCTGCTGAACTTGCTACGATTGGACGCAAAGCCTCACGCGGTCGGGTACGAAATTGACCGGCTCCCTCCGATTCCTCCTATATTTTCCCTGATCCAGAAATCGGGGGGTATCCCCGATCACGAGATGTTCCAGGTCTTCAACATGGGGATCGGGTTCTGTGTCGTCGTCGCTGAAGCGGATGCGGAGCCCTTTCAGCAGATCGTGAAGCATCATGGCCGGGAAGCCTTGCAGATCGGCCGTGTAGTAAGCGATCCTGAGCAGAAGGTTGTCATTCGACCCCACGGCCTGGTCGGCCAGGGCAATCGGTTCGTGAAGGTGTAGTCAACGATGTGAGTAACGGTCTTCTTCTGCCAGGGGACTGAGAGTTTGCCAGTGCCCAGCACGACTTTAAGCTTTCTGAATTGAAAGCACACTTAGGTCGTGATAGCATTAAGTTGTCCTCGATAGCGAAAAGGATGACTCAATGGGACGGGGATCTGGATCGATAGCTCGGACCATGGCTCTCATTGCGGCTATCTGCCTGTTGTGGGTTTATCCGTTTTGCTTTTTCCACCAGGCCAGTGCTGTTGCCTACCAGCACGGTACCTCGTCCGACCTCGATCATCGTTCATCCCCTCCTGTAGCCTGCGATGATTCCCATCTCTATGCAGTCTCAAACGGCCAAGTGACGAGCGCTGGCGCAAAGGCCGGCATCAGCCTCCGAATCGAGCCTCTGCGAGCAATTCCATGCGAACGGTTCTTGGCTGTGAGGCGACATGAACTGACCGGCCCCTTACTTCCCGCTTCCCGATCCGCCTCGCTTTCCGCTTCGAAAGCGTTGTACATACTGTACGCGGTCTACCAGATTTAATTGCCACGCCCGGATTCTCGTATTGTAGGTATCTCCTCGACCGTACAGATTCTGCTTTCTGCCCGTGTGATCCACCCGGCGAGGGGGTCCAGCTTTCCGTTCTCTTAATCTCACTGACAGCGAGGGATCCATGGTGCATCGAGCGAATACAGTCCTGCGTGTGCTTGTCTGCAGCATACTCCTGCTGCTTGGACCTGTCCCTATTGCAGGAGGCGAGGAAGCCACCCTCTCCCTGGAGGAGGCGGTAGGCCTGGCGCTCCGCAACAGCCCGGAACTGGCCGTCGAGCGGCGGCAGATCGATGTGGCTAAGGGAGCGTTCACGAAGGCGCGCGTCTATCCACTGAACCCGGAGATTCAGGTCAAGCCAGCCGTTGGGTCCGCGAAGCCCAGGGATCTGGATAAGCGGCTCGGCACAAATGCCCTTGAAGTAGCCGTCTCTCAGACACTCCAGACCAAGGGACAGTGGGGCTTGCGCATCGAGAAGGCGACAGTCGAACTTGACCGGACCGGGTGGACCGTCAACGATGCCGAGCGCCGGATCCGGGCCGATGTCATCAGGGCGTGGAGTGATCTGTTGATTGCCCAGGAGCGGGTCAAATTCTTTGGAGAGATTGTGGCGTTGAACCAAGAGCTCTTTAACATTTCGCAACAACTGTTCGAGGCCGGCGCTGTGCCCAGACTGGATGCGCTTCGGGCTGAGGTCGAGATGCGGCGGGCGCAAAACGACAGGACGGCCGAGGAAAGGAATCTGGCCGCAGCCCGCAAGGAGCTGAGCCTCCTTATCGGGAGGCCGTCCGATTTTGTCCCTCAGGCGGTGGGTCCTCTACTTCACACCGTTCGTGAAACGGACCTGTCGAGCTTGAAGCGCACCGCACTGGACAGTCGGCCGGACCTGAAGGCCGTGCGGGCCGGACTGCAGGTGGTGGCGCGTGATCTGGCTATCGCCAGGGCGGAGGCGTTCCTGCCAGAGGTGGCGGTGTCGATCGGCTACAGCAATGATCTGGCGATCGATGGGCGGGACCAGCGGGTGCTATTTGGCATTGCCATTCCCCTTCCGTTATTCAATCGGAGGCAGGGAGAGATCGAATCCGCGCTTGCCGAACGATCCCGGCAGGAGGCCACTGTCACCATGGTAACCGCCAGGATCGACAAGGAGGTCGCGCAGGCCTATGACCGGTTCATTGCCTCTCAGCGGATTGTTGAACAGTTCGTCAAACGGATCGTCCCGCAACAGGAGGAGAACTTTCACCTACTCCGGGAGGGGTACGAGGCCGGACAGTTCCGACTGACCGATGTCCTGATGGGACAGCGGGAGTTCATCGAGGGGCGGCTTCGCTATCTAGATGCCGTCTCTCAGTATAATGGCTTTGCGGTGGAGCTTGAACGGGCGATCGGTACACCGCTTCTGGAGATTTGGCACACGTCATAAATCAAGAACGTGCGAGGTGCGGAAGGGCGGACATCGTTCGTCTGGTGCGAGGTGCGAGGGTTGAGACTGTTCCTTAGCATGATGCTGTTGGCGATCGCTGTCGCTGCAGGAGGCTGCGGCAAGGATGGGCCTGCGCCGGGTAAGACAGCTTCGCCTTCCGCCAAAGGGTCACAGGCGCCAGCAGGCAGCACCCCAACCGAGACAGGCAAGGCGGAACAGCTCCATGGCCCGCAGGGGCATCCGCATGACCTTGAGCCCCACGATGGAGAGCACGAGGAGCCGGCCGGTCCAGGCGACGTCTCAATTGGCATTCGGCTGACACTCGAGGAGCGGGAGAACATCGGTCTTAGGGCCGAGGTGGCAGCGGTCCGGCCGATTGAAGAGATCCGCAAGCTCAACGGGATTGTGAAGCCGCATCCTGACCGGGTGGCCCACGTGACCAGCCGTGTGACCGGCACTGTGGTGGCGTTCCACTTTCCGGTCGGCGCCAAGGTCAAAAAGGGAGAAGACCTCCTGCATGTCCAGAGCGTGGAGCTGGAGCGGGAGGAGCTGCGCCTGATTCAGGCGGAGAACAAGCTTGCACTGACGAAGGTCGATCTGGAACGAGCGCAGAAGCTCGTCGAACGAGGGATCGCGGCCCGAAGAGAGTTGCTCACGTTGGAGAACCAGCACCGCGAGACCCTGAACGAGATCGAGAGTCTCACGCGACAACTGGTATTTTTCGGCCTATCGCCTGAAGTAATCTCACGGATTCGCCAGGAGCAGACCATCACCATCCTCCATCTTCCGGCGCCAATCGGCGGGACGATCGTGGAGCGGAACGTCGTGCTTGGCCAGGCGATCGAGCCGAACGCCGCGTTAATGAAGATCATCGACACCTCCACCATGATCGTCGAGGGGGAGGCCTTTGAGGACATCCTGCCGATGCTTCAGCTTGGGCAAAAGGTCCGGGTCGTTGTCTCGGCCTATCCCAATGAGGTGTTTGTGGGAAGGATCAGCTTTATCAGCCCGACGGTCAACCCGACGAAACGGACCATTCCGGTGTGGGCAGAGGTTGGAAATCCCCGCGGGTTGCTGAAGCAAGATCTCTTTGCCCAGGTCTACGTGATCGTGAGAGAGCAGCGCAGGAGCCTTATGATCCCGGTTGAGGCGCTCATCAGCGCGGAGGGGGCGGAGTTCGCCTTCGTCGAACGGGACGGCGTGTATGTCCGTGCAGACCTTGGACTCGGAACCCGGAATGACCGCTTCGCTGAGGTTAAGCGAGGTCTTACTTCGGGCGATCGTGTTATCACGGACGGCAGCCGCCAGCTCTACGCGAAGTGGCTTGCGGCCCAAGGCGGCAGGCCGGCCCTGGGCGGGCATACGCATTAATGTGCGGGGTGGTTAGGGGCAGCCCTCTGTGGCTACCCTAAGTGCAGGGTGCGGGGGCTGAGATGTTTGCCTGGATCATCGAGCGGTCTCTGAGCAATCGCCTCCTCGTGGTGGTCGCCTTTGTGATTCTGCTGATTGTCGGTCTGTTCACGATACGCCGGATCACGCTCGACGTCTTCCCTGAGTTTGCCCCGCCCCAGGTCGTCATTCAGACCGAGGCCCCCAGCCTGCCACCGCAGGACGTCGAGTTTCTCATCACCTTCCCGATCGAGTCCGCTATTAACGGGACTCCGGGAGTGGAGGTGATCCGATCCAAATCAACCGCCGGCCTGTCAAGCATCGTCGTGGTCTTTACGTGGGGAACGAACATCTACGCGGCGCGCCAGCTCGTGAGCGAACGCCTCCAGGCGGTCAGGGATCGGCTCCCACTTGGGACCAAGAGTCCCATGATGCTTCCGATCACCTCAGCGGTGGGCTGGCTGGTCAAATATGCGCTGACAAGCGATAGCGTCTCCCTGATGGATCTTCGCACGATCTCGGATTGGGACATCCGCAACCGGCTGTTGGCGATCCCTGGCGTGGCCTCAGTGGTCTCCATCGGTGGAGAGGTCAAGCAGTATCAGGTGCTGCTGTCTTCAGACAAGCTGTTTCAATACAACGTGACCGTTCGGGAGGTCCTCGATACCGTCAAGAAGGCGAACGTGAGTGTCCCCGGAGGCTTCCTGGTAACATCCGGTCAGGAGTACGTCATCACCGGGGCCGGTCGAATTTCGTCACTCGAGGAGCTCAAGCAGACCAAGGTGGCGGAGCGAGGCGGGACCCCGATCCGGCTGGATCAGGTGGCGACTGTTCGCTTCGGTCCGGAGTTCAAGCGGGGAGACGCGACCTGGGAAGGGAAGCCCGCCGTGATCGGAACAGTCTCAAAGCTCTTTGGGGCCGATACCGTGACGGTCACGTACCAGGTGGAGCAGGCGCTGGAGGAGATCCGCAAGACGCTGCCGCCGGGGGTCGAACTGAATACACAGGTCTTCCGCCAGGCGAGCTTTATTGAGTCCTCCATCAGGAACCTTCGCCAGGCGATCCTGGAGGGGGGGGTGGTGGTGAGCATCGTCGTCATCTTTTTCCTCTTCAATGTCCGGGCGTCCCTCATCACCTTGACAGCGCTGCCGACTTCCCTCATCTTCGGGGTGCTGCTGCTTAAGACGTTCGGAATAGGCATCAACGCCATGACCCTTGGGGGCCTGGCCATCGCCATCGGCGAGGTTGTAGATGACGCGATTGTGGATGTCGAGAATATTGTCCGCCGGCTCAGGATCAATCAGGAGAAGGCCAGTCCCGATCCTCCCTTGAAGGTGATTTACGAAGCGTCAGTAGAGATCCGGCACGCCGTGGTTCATGCGACCTGGATTGTCCTGATCGTCTTTATACCGATCTTCTTGCTGGGTGGGGTGGAGGGGCGGATCTTCACCCCGCTTGGACTCGCCTACACCTCCGCGATCTTCGCCTCTCTCCTGGTCGCGGTGACACTGGTCCCGGCTCTGGCCGCCATGCTCCTGATCCGTCGTGGGGCAGCCCAACCAGAACAAGAGAGTTTGACCGTCCAGGGCATGAAGCGAGCCTATGAGGTGCTCCTGCGCCGGGCGCTGCACCACCCCCGATGGGTGATGGCGAGCTGCGTTGCGCTCATTGCCGGGAGCCTGGCCGTTGTCCCATTCTTCGGCCGCTCCTTCCTTCCTGAGTTCCGCGAGGGAAACTTCATCCTGCAGGTGATGATGCTGCCTGGGGTCTCGCTTCCTGAATCGATGCGCGTGGGGGAGCGGATCGGCCGCTTGCTGAAGCAGCATCCCGAGGTAGTCTCCGTCGCCCAGCGGGCGGGTCGGGCGGAGTTGGACGAGGAGGCGCTGCCGCCGAATGTCAGCGAATTTGACATTGCTCTTCGATATGGTACGCGGGAGCCGGATGTGCTGCTGCGCGCTATCCGGCAGGATCTGGGAAAGGTCCCTGGTGTGGCTACCGTCCTTGGGCAGTTCATCTCGCACCGGCTGGACGAGGTCCTCTCCGGCATCCGGGCCCAGATTGCCATTAAGCTCTACGGGCCCGACCTGGCCGTGCTGCGGGCAAAGGGACAACAGGTGGAGCAGATCATGCGGGGTATCAGGGGAAACACAGATCTGCTCCTCGAGCCCCTCATCAATGTTCCGGGGGTTCGCATCGCGGTCGATCGAGAGGAAGCCTCCCGTCTCGGCCTGGACGTAGGCGACATCCTGGAGACGACTGAAGTCGCCTTCGGCGGGACGGCGGTCTCCCGCATCGTGGAAGGGCAGCGAGCGTTCGACCTGTTTGTCTGGTTTGACGAGGCCTCCCGCAAAGACCGCGCTTCTATGCTCAACCTCCTCATCGATGCGCCCGAGGGGCGAAAGATTCCGCTCCGGCTGGTGGCTGACCTCCAGATCGTGGACAGCCCCTTCATGATCAATCGGGAGCGGTTACAGCGGCGGATCGTTGTTCAGGCGAACGTAGCGGATCGAGACCTTATCAGCGTGATCCATGAGGTCCAAGAGAAGATTGCCAGGGAGGTCCAGCTTCCCACAGGCTACTTTATCGAGTACGGTGGACAGTTTGAAAGCGAGCGGGAGGCGACGAGGGTCCTGATGGTGTATGGCGGGCTCGCGGTGGTCGGGATCTTCCTCCTGCTGTACAAAGCCTTCAATTCGTCACGGGCCGCCCTCCTCGTCATGGCCAATCTCCCCTTAGCCATGATCGGCGGTGTGGCGGCGATCCTGCTCACGGGGATGGTCACGAGCGTCCCCTCGCTGATCGGGTTTATCAGTGTCTTTGGGATCGCGTCCCGGAACGGGATCATCCTCGTCAGCCACTACCGGCGGCTTCGGGCTGAAGGCGCATCGAAAGAGCAGGCCATCATCCAGGGATCGAAAGATCGGCTGGCGCCGGTCCTGATGACGGCTGCCGCGGCTGCGTTAGGTCTGCTCCCCCTCCTCTTCGGCGAGGCCGCCGGGAAGGAGTTGGAGCGGCCACTGGCTCAGGTCATTCTGGGAGGGCTCTTCACCTCGACTATCCTGAATATGATTGTGGTGCCGACCCTGTTCATGAGGTTCGGCTGGGAGCGGGAGGAAATCTTCCAGGAGCAGTTGGCCCTGGAGCGGGGCGACCTGTTTCGGCCGAGTCTCCCGTCTTCAGATATTCCGACAGTGACCTCAAACCGAACTGCGCCATGACATTGCAGAAAGTCCCCCCCACCTATCCTGAAATCCCCCCATTCCCCCCTTTTGTAAGGGGGGGGTTGGGGGGTTTTGGAGGGTTGGCGCGCCGGAAGCGTATGGAGTACTGCGATGAATAGATCAGTACAATGGTCTATCCTGCTGACAGCCGGCCTGCTGCTCTTTATGGCCACATCAGCTTGGGGTCACGCCTTTCCCGACCGCTCGGAGCCGCGGGTAGGGTGGACGGTCCAGGCGCCGCCCGCGCGCGTGAGGATGTGGTTCGACGGAGTACTGGAGCCCGTCTTCAGTACGATCAAGGTGGTCAATGCTCACCATCAGCAAGTTGACAACGGGAACGGAGGAGTGAACCCTGCCGACCACACCGTCCTGGAGGCTTCTCTCCCACCTCTGCCACCAGGGCAATACCAGATCTTGTGGAACGTTGTCGCCCACGACGGCCACCGTACCGAAGGCGATCTTTCGTTCACCATCGGTCCCGGCCTGTCCGATCGGCCCCGGGTCACCAGTACGCCTGCCACGCTTCCGCATCTCTTTGTTCGCTGGCTTAACTTCATCGGCCTCTCGATACTGATTGGTACACTCGCCTTTCGCTTGCTCCTCGTTCGGTCAGTTGTGCTCCCGCGTCAAGAATTCGAGACGGTTGCGCAACCTCTTCGGCGAATAGAGCTGAGTTCGATCGTACTTGTGGCGCTGGCGAGTGTCGGCGAACTCATCCTGAGAACGCAGATGATGGGCGACGGGCGCCTTGCCGAGATACACGTCACCCTCCCGGTCGTACTCCTACAGACCCACTTTGGCGTCGTCTGGCTCGTCCGGCTCGGTTTTGTTGGACTCCTGGGACTCGTCTGGGGACTCGGGCGGACGACTGCACCGCAGAGCCAATGGGCCATTATTCTCTCCCTTTCCGCAGCCACGGCCATCGCCCTGACAACGAGCCTGTCGGGGCATGCCGCGGACTGGGGAGACCTGACCATGCCTGTCCTCATCGACTGGATTCACCTGGTTGCGGTCTCCATCTGGATCGGCGGTCTCTTCACGTTCGGATTTCTGTCCCAGCGCTTCACCGCCCCTCCTGGCACGGAGGAGGAGGCGCGCGGACTCGCAGCGATCGGCCGCCCTTTCTCGAGGATGGCAGCCTACTGCGTGTTCACACTGCTCGTAGCAGGGCTCTTCAACGCGTGGTTGCAGGTGGGGTCATTGCAGCCCCTCGTCACGACCTCCTATGGGTTGACCCTCCTCGCAAAGCTCTTCCTGGTGGGGCTAGTATTGGCGCTGGCTGCCGTGAACCGGTATTACTTCTTGCCTCTCTTGCGAGACCCTGCCGGCGTACGTAACCGACTGCTGGTGAAAACGATCGGTCGCTTTGGTGGCGCCTGGCTGGTAGGAGCGGGACGCGACCAAGTAGCGAGGATTCGCCATCGCTTGCGCCAGTTCATGCGGCTGGAGTGGATCCTCATCATCGCTGCCCTGGCTCTTGCGGCGCTTCTGACCCACCTCCCTCCGGCCCGCCACATCCTTGCCCATCAGCATCTAGAGCAGCACACCCTTCACTAGCCCAATCGTCGTTCAGCGTATGCGCAGTACTCTTCGGCGAGACCAGCCAATTCCCATCTGGTCATTCTCGCGTAAGGGAGCTAAACGAGTGCTTGAACGAGCAGAGACATTAGCTTTGACTGGCAAAACAGACTGTGATAAATTATACGCACTTGACCTATCGGTGGGCGGGAGTATGGTTTTCGATGCGTTGTCGTCCGGGCCTGTCCCCGCGGAGGCGGGGATTGGATTCCGCCCACCTCTGCATGCGAAACGAAGGAGGGACGCGATGAGAAGCGGCGGATGGGCTGTTCGACGGTCCTTTGCACTCACTTTGATCAGTGTGGGGGCATTACTATGGGGCTGCTCAGGGGTGCATCTCAGGCCGGAATCCTACGATTGGGTTACCGGGGAGCGGACTGCTCCCGCTGCTGTGAGCGCAGCCAAGGCGGCTTTGGCCGAGGCGGAGATCGCAGGTGCAGCAAGGATAGGTTCAGCCCGCTACCACGTAGCCAAAGCGAAAGAGTACCTGATCCTGGCCGAGCGGGAACTATTTGAGCGCGATCTGGCGGCGGCGGAGATGGCGGCGGGCATCGCCAGGAAGGCCGCAGAGGAAGCCAAGGCGATTGCGCGGCGCAGAAAATAAGCTGATAGCTGACAGCTATAAGCTGACAGCTGCCTCAAAGGGAGGGGGATCGAAGATGGACGGGAGTCCGAAGACTGGCCGGATATTCCAGTTCGTGCTTATCTGTGCATCGGTGGCTCTGATGATCGCAGGGTGTGCGACCACTGCGTCATATCGCCCTGAAGGCGACAGCATGAAGGCTGCCCTCGCCGGGGCGAAGGCCGCAGGCGCCGAGACGCGCGCGCCTGAGGAATTCGCTGCCGCAGAAGCCTGCCTGGATTGGTTCACTCATGAGGCCACAGAGTTCAATCCGTTTGCAGATCCTGACGCCCGTATACGGGGTAAGTGCCAGGCCGCCTTTGCTGCGCTAAGGGGAAAGATGGCCGCTGCCCCAGTGGCAAGGATCCACGCTAAGGTGGTCTCATCCCTGAAGGACATCTTTTTCGACTTCGACAAATCGTCGATTCGGGCGGATATGAAAAAGAACCTCATCGAGAACGTGCAATGGTTGAAGGCAAATCCGACTGCCTCAATCATCATCGAGGGCCACTGCGATGAGCGCGGGACAGGGGAGTACAACCTCGCCCTCGGCCAGCGGCGTGCCAAGTCGGTAACGAACAACCTCGTAGCTGCCGGGATCAACGCCAAGAGGATCAAGGTGATCAGTTATGGGAAGGAGCGGCCTTTCGCCCCAGGCCACGACGAGTCGGCCTGGAAATTGAACCGGAGGGCCCATTTGGTCTTGCAATAGGGGAGAGAGAGGTGATTGCCTCTCCGAACCGACCACGGGTCGGTGTGTCAAGAGTTGGGCCGCCCTCCGATGTTGTTCAAGGGG
>Ga0209726_10003525_pt1 | contig 21154 bp, 21 predicted proteins | sample Subgrocontami54m_FD_187453 | JGI IMG/M metagenome (GOLD analysis project Ga0209726, IMG submission 187453) | Subsurface groundwater microbial communities from S. Glens Falls, New York, USA - GMW46 contaminated, 5.4 m (SPAdes) (version 3) | ecosystem: Environmental > Aquatic > Deep subsurface >... | reverse complement strand
ATGGCGCGAACGCGCTCGCCGATGAACTGACCGGCACGAAGGCTGCAAACAAGTAAAAGCGTTCACCACAGAGGGCACAGGGGAGCACAGAGGAACTACGCTGTGTGCCTCTGTGCCATTTGTGGTTTGACACTAGCTGGAAGCCAGCGACAGCAGCGCCCGCTTCGTGAACACGCGAATCATCTGGCGGCGATACTCGGGCGTCAAGGAGGAGGTGGTCAACGGCTTGGCGGTTTTTGCGGCCAGATCGCCGGCGGCTTCGGCCAGTTCTTCGGTCAGGCGCTTCCCTTTCAGAAGTTCGGTTGCGCCTCTTACCAGCAGCGGCGCGGGATTGACGGCGGTGATGCCGATGCGGGCGTCTTCAATGTGGCCGTTGGAACGCTTCATGACGACGGCGACTCCGGCGAGGGGGTAGTCAATCGAACCGCGGATGCGCAGCTTGCGGTAGGCGCTGCGGTATCCGGCGGACAACGCGGGCAGAACTACACGGGTGACCAATTCGTTCGGCTGAAGTTTGCGATAATCCACGCCGTCGCCGGTGTAGAACTCGGAGAGCTTCATGCGGCGGATTCCGGCGGCGCTGGCGATTTCGATCTCGGCGTTCAGGCAGAGAAGCGCGGGAGGCGTGTCGCCCGAGAAAGCTGCCCAGCATTTTGTGCTGCTGGGGGCTACGTGGCAGAGGTCGCCGTCCTTCTTGATGCAGAAGCCGCAGGACTTGCGCCATTGCAACGACTGGTTGTACCAGAGGCAGCGGGTGTCGAGACAGATGTTGCCGCCGATCGTGCCCATGTTGCGCAGGACGGGAGAGGATACGGTTTTGGCGGCTTCGGGAAGCACGGGATAATGCTGGCGTAGAAAACCAGAATGCTCGATGGTGGTGAGCGGGACGAGGGCGCCGATTTCTACGCCGCCGTCAGATTGAGGGCGGATGCTTTTGAGTTCGGCAATATGTCGGATGTCGAGCAGGTACTGCGAGGCAAAGAGTTGCTGGCGCATCGACGGCAGGAGGTCGGTGCCGCCAGCGATGATGCGGATGTTGCCCGCGTGCTGCTCGAGTTGGCCGACCGCGTCGGCGACACTGCGCGGGTGCAGGAGTTTGAACTCGGGAAGTGCCATCAGTTTGTGCCGTCCCTACGGGACTCGATCATTCTTTGCGTGCCTACCCAGCGCTGAAGCGCTGGGCTAAACTGGCTCGCCCCTTCCGGGGCTGGATTTTGCAGCTGCGATCCTGCTCATTTACTGAAAGAGCAGCGTTCTCACTCACACTCTTAAGGCAACGTGTTGCTCGGCGTATTCCTCACCTGTCAATGCCACCTTGGCGCGCTGGATCGAGTTCATGACGTTCCGGGCCCTTGCCTTTGAAACACGTGGAGCCTCCGTGTTCGCGAAACTTTGTGGGCGCGGTCGGGTCTACACCTTCAGTCAGGTTCAGCGGCTTGGCATTTTTCTTCGCTCGCAAAGCGGACAGCACCCGCTCAGGCGTGAAGGGTGATTCGTGCAAGCGGATGCCGACCGCATCGTAGATGGCGTTGGCGATCGCCGGAATGGTTGCGGCGAGCGAGCCTTCGCTGCATTCCTTGGCGCCGAAGGGGCCTTCGGGGTCGATGCTCTCGACGATGATCGGCTCGACTTCGGGCGACTCGACCGAGGACGGGCTGCGGTATTCGAGCAAGCCGGGGTTCATGAGCAGACCGTCTTTCCAAATCATCTCTTCGGTTAGGGCCTGACCCATGCCCATCCAGACGGAGCCGATGATCTGGCCTTCGACGGAGACGGGGTTTAGGGCGCGTCCGCAGTCGTGCGCGGCCCACACTTTGTGAACGGTCACTTCGCCGGTGTCTTCGTCCACGGTGACTTCAGCGACTTGCGCGGAGTAGGAGTAGGCGGGCGAGGGACCGACGCCGGCGCCTTTGTGCTTGCCGCCGCGAGCTTCGGGCGGAGGGGCGTAGGATCCGGTGCCGCTGAGCGCGCCGTGGAAGTCGATCGCGGCTACCACCGCTTCCTCGAAGGTCATCGAGTCTTTCGGGCCTTCGTCTTTGCGTTTTTGCTGGAGGGAGCCGCGGAGGATCTGGCCTTCGACTCGGCCGGAGATGGTCGGCTGGGCTTGTGTGGCGCGGGCACCCTCGCCCGCGAGCTCTTTCTTGCTAACCATGTCGTCGCGGAAGACGAGCTCGTCCGGGGAGCAGTTCATCTTCTTTGATGCTGCGGCGGCGATTTGCTTCTTCACTTCTTCGGCGGCTCGCAGGGTGGCGTTGCCGTTCATGAAGGTGACGCGGCTGGAATACGAGCCAATATCGATCGGGGTCAGGTCGGTGTCGGCGGCAATGACTCTCACGCGGGAGAGAGTGCAGCCGAGAGTTTCGGCGGCGACTTGCGCGACCATGGTGTCGGAGCCCTGGCCGATGTCGGATGCGCCGGTGTAGATGACAACACCGCCGTCGCGGTCGATCTTGATGTTGACGGTGGAGTGCGGCATGTCGGAGCGGATAATGGAGTTGGCTGCGCCGCTGACGTAGTGGCTGCACGCGATGCCCAGGCCGCGTCCCTTGGGGAGCTTGCCTTTGCGCTCGTTCCACTTTGATCGGGTCACGATCTGGTCAATGCACTCGGGCAGGCCGTAGCTCAACACGCGCAGGCCGTTGATGGTTACGCAGGGCGGCTGGAGCAAGTTGCGGCGGCGAATTTCGGCGGGGTCGATCTTGAGCTGGGCGGCGATCTCGTCAAGCTGCGATTCGAAGGCGAAGCGGACGTTGACGGTGCCGTGTCCGCGCATGGCGCCACAGGCGGGCTTGTTGGTGAGGACGCGGTAGCCGTCGTACTGGATGTTGGGGATGTCGTAGAGCGCGCCGAGCAGCGCGCCGGAATAAAGGATAGTGACGACTCCGTACGAGCAATAGCCGCCGCCGTCCTGCACGACGCGCGCTTTGACGGCAGTGATGCGGCCGTCATTCTTCACGCCGGTTGTGAGGTCGATGATGGTGCGCGGGCGTCCGCGATGGGCCCAGAAAACTTCTTCGCGGGTGTAAGTGATCTTTACCGGTTTGCGGGCGGCGCGGGCGGCGATACCGGCAATAATTTCCACCGGAATCACTTCACTCTTTCCGCCAAAGCCGCCGCCTACCAGCGGCTTGATCACGCGGATTTGCGACATCGGCATTTCGAGGACGAGCGAGAGCTTGTGCTGCAAGTAGTACGGAACCTGGGTGGACGACCACACAGTTAGGCGTCCGAGGTTACCCGTATGCGGGTCGAGTTCGAACGATGCCAGCGTGGAGTGCGGCTCCATGGCGGCATGGGTAACTTCGTTGGCGAGGAAGCGGCCTTCCGCGACGTAGTCGGCTTCGGCAAAGGCATGGTCGGGATCGCCGAAGACGTGGTGGTAGTCTTTTTCCAGGTTGTTCGGTTTGTTGTCGTGGATGAGGTCGCGCTCGGCCTTCATCGATTCTTCGGGATCGAAGTAGGCGGGCAGGAGTTCGTAGTCGACATCAATCAGTTCGAGTGCCTGCTCGGCAATCGCTTCTGAGATGGCGGCCACACAGGCGACGTTGTCTCCGACGTAGCGGACTTTGTCGAGGGCGAGGGCGTGCTCGTCGTGTCCGACGGGGAGGATGCCGAAGGGATTGGGGGCGTCTTTGCCGGTGACGACGGCGACCACTCCGCTCAGCTTTTCGGCGCGGCTGGTGTCGATGCGCTTGATACGGGCGTGAGGATGCGGCGAGTGCAGGATCTTGCCGTAGAGCATGCCGGGCAGGGAGAGATCGTCGGTGTATTTGCCGGCGCCGGTGGTTTTGCCGGCGGCGTCGATCATGGCGATCGGTTTGCCGATGATGGAGAAGTCGTTGGTCATTGGTCGGCGGTCGTTCGGCATTTCAGTTCTCAGTTCACTGTCGCAGTGTCGCGGCGAACAGCAGGTCCTTCGCTTCGCTCAGGATGACAAGTTTCTTAGGGGGCTGATCATTGTCGGCGCTATTTCGACATTGCCATTCCCTTCTTCTCCGCATCGATCGCTGACTTGATCGCCTGGTACATCTGGGTATATCCGGTGCAGCGGCAGAGATTGCCGCTCAGGGCGGCGCGGATTTCGTCTTCGGTCGGATTCTCGTTGACCGAGAGCAGGTGCTTTACCGTCATGATGAAGCCGGGCGTGCAGAATCCGCATTGGGCCCCGCCCCAGTCGCCATAGGCTTTCTGGATGGCGGCCAGGCTGCCATGCTCGCTGACGCCTTCCACCGTCGTGATCTCCTGGCCTTCGCAACTGGCGGCGAGCATGGTGCACGAGAGCATGGGCGTGCCGTCGACCAGCACCGTGCACGCGCCACACGAAGAGTCGTCGCAGCCGCGCTTGGAGCCGGTCAGATTCAGGTCGCGGCGCAGCACGTCGAGCAAGAGCGCGTTCGGCTCGATGGCGAGCTCGTGGGTCAGGCCGTTGATGCGGAGTTCTGCGAGTTCTTTTTTCATGGCTAACAGCTTCGAGCTTCGGGCTACGAGCTTCGAGCAGGGCGGGCTTGCTCCTGGCTCGGGGCTCGTAGCTCGCCGCTCAGTACAACGGCACTTTCGGATCCACCGTGCGCGCCCAGCCGTCGATTCCGCCACGCATGGATTGCGCTTTTTCGAATCCTTGTTGGCGCAGCCAGTTGGCTACGCTGAGCGAACGTACGCCGTGATGACACATGACGACGATGCGGTCGTCCGGGTCGAGTTCCTGATGCACCCTAGTTGGGATATCGCCCATCGGGATGTGTTTTGCGCCTTCGAGGCGCGAGACTTCCCCCTCCCAGGGCTCGCGGACGTCGAGGAGAGTAAACGTTTCGCCGCGCTTCTGTACCAATTTGACCTGGCCGGAACTGATTTCTAATTCGAGAGTTGTTTCTGCGGTCATGGTTGTGCCGTCCCTGCGGGACTCGATCATTTAGATAGCTTACCCAGGGCTTACGCCCTGGGCTAACGTATGCCGCCCCTTCGGGGCTCGTCTCGTCATCCCATTTCTACCCACGGCTTACGCCGTGGGCTGTATTCTGACGCCGCTCCGCGGCTAAGAATCGCTAGCTCTGGTCCACCGCGACTCCGAAATTCGAGTTCTCACGCCCACTCGGAGGAGCTCGTTGCCATTCCACTCTCACCCAGGGCTTGCGGCCGTGGGCTGCATTCTTACGCCGCTTCGCGGCTAGGAACGTCCGACTGTGTTTCCGCGTCCTATCGTGGTTAGGCTGACCAGCGCCGCTAGTGCCCAGAGCGCGCCGGTGCCGATGCGCGCGTTATGCACCTGCGCGGACGGAACTGTGCGCCACAGCGTCAGGCCGAAGCCGATTATGAAGTTCAGCACCAGCACGCCGAAAAATATACGCTCGCGCAGGCAGTGGGTATCGAGCACCATCCCGGCAAGTAGCACGACCCAGACGATATAGGTAGCCGCGGTCCAGCCGTCGTGAGGCCACTCATATTCGTTATGCAGGAGGTGACCAAATGAGATCCAGGCAAAGTACGCGCAGGCCATGAAACCCATGATGCCCCACGGCGTCGCACGGCACATGAGGTGGCCGGAACCGTAGGAGCGCTTCGCAACCGGTGTGGTATTCGCCACTTCTATTTGCCTGTCCATTTCGGTGGCCGCTTTTCGTGGAAGGCGGCGATGCCTTCGCGCGCGTCCTCAGTGCTAATGAGTTCTTCCAGATAGATTCTCTCAGCCCGGGCCAGTCCTTTGTCAAAGTGAATCGCATCCCAGGCGTAAATAGATTTCTTGGCGAGGCCGAGGGCGGCTGGACTCATGGCTTGGAGCTGGCTTAGCGTTTCCTGAACGACGGCGTGGAGTTCGTCGGCGCTGGCGGAGCGATTCGCGAGGCCAATGGCGACGGCTTCGTCGCCGCTTATCTGCCGGCCCGTGAGGATGAGTTCAGTGGCGCGCTTCTGGCCGACCAGCGCGGGAAGTGCTACGGCTGCGACTGGCGGATAACAGCCCAGCTTGATCTCCGGGAAGCCCCAGGTGGCGTCCCGGGCGGTGTAAACCATGTCGCAGACGGCGGCGAGTTCGGCGCCTCCGCCGAGACAGGCGCCCCGAACCGCGGCGATCGTAATTTTGCGGGAGGCGACGATGGCGCGGATCACGGCGTGGAAGCTGGTGAGCATTTCATGAACTTGCTCGGGGACGTGGGCTTTGACGTCCACGCCGGCGGAGAAGGCTCGGGAATCGCCCTCGAAAAGAATGATCGAGATATCGGGGCGGGCTTCGAGTTCTGTGAGCTCTTGCTGAAGTTCCTGCATCATCGGGATGTCGATGACGTTCAGCGGAGGGTTGTGCATGGTGATGCGGGCGACGGGCGACTTGATCTCAACGGCTAGCCGGGTTGTGGAGGCGGTGGGCATTTCTGGTCTCGGCTTTTTTCTTTACCACAGGGGGCACAGGGTATCACAGGGGAAACCTATCTGTTTTCTCCGTGGCCCCGTGCCCTTGGTGGGTTCAGTTCTGGGCGGGCGAGGGCGCCCGCCCCACACACGTGAGCTACAAGTTGATCGCCGACTTGCGCGGCTCGCCGATCGTTGAGAGCGGGTCGCGCGCGCCTTCTTTTGCTTTGATCCACTTCTTCTCGTTGCGAAGGATATCGAGAAGCAGCTCTTTATCTTTCGCGCCCGGCAGACACTCTTCGCAGTGTTGCTCGTAGGCGCGATCGTCGAGCGGTTCGCCGGTTTCGCAGTGGAACTTCTTCCCTGCCCAGCGTCCGATGTTACGGTTGAAGTGCATGTCGGGCGTGTAAAACTTCTTTTCTCCCGGCTTCAGGAACGTGTTCAGGCGCTCGATCAGCCCCGACACTTCCTGCCGGTACAAATGGCGATTGTAGTCGTTGAGATCGTCGAGGTCGGCGTCGTGCTGGTTTTGTGGCTCGTCGTAGCGGCCCTTGATGCCCCAGACGTAGGCCCAGTGCGCGGAAGAAGAATGATCGGTGCCGAATAAGTCGTACGAACTTGAAATCCACTTGTTGAGATACTTCTGCATGAGCCACCGCGGGATAACGCCTGCTTCGACGATGCGGCGCAGGCCGTCGTTGCCGGTGCCCATGTGGAAGGCTTCTTCGCGCAACATGTACGAGGTGGAGCGGCCGAGCGGCGCGAACGAAGAATACTTCAGCATCTGGAGCTGGAACTTGCCGTCGCGGTCGACGAAATCGGTGTAGGTGAAGAAGTCGAGCCAGTTGTCCACGTCGACGTTGAATGTGCCGAGCAGGCGCTTGTTCTCGAAGGCGCGGCGTTCGAGCATCTTCTGCGCTTCGACTTTGCCCGAGGAGCCGAAGAAGTCGATGAGCAGGGCGCACATCTGCCAGCCGTGGCGCATCTCTTCGATCATGACGCGGGTCAGGGCGCGGCGGTCCCAGTCGCTGGGTGAAGATTCGAACAGGTTGCGCTGCTGCTCGACCGAAGCGAACTCGGTGTCGCCCTGGTAGACGATCATGTTCATGAGGGCGTCGCGCATCTGCTGGGTGGGGATCTGGCGCAGGTTCTCCCACTTGCGGCGGCCTTTGAACGATCCGAACTGGATGTCGTCGGTTTCGACAGCTCCGTAGAGCGTGTCGAAGTGGAAGGACGAGACGTCGTCCTGATTGACGCCGATTTCCTTGCGCCAGTCGTCGAATAGACCGACCCAGTCGCTGAAGCTACCGATTTTGGCTACTTTACCTGGCATGAAACTGATCCTCTTTCCGCAGTCATGTGCGGGGCAGTTAGCAGTTAGCACTTAGCCAATTCTGGGCTGGGGAAGATCCAAGCTAACTGCTAAGTGCTAAATGCTGTTTTTTCACTTCGCCGTGAAAATTGCCGGGCGCTTCTCAACGTAAGCGGCCAGACCTTCTTTGGCGTCTTCGCTCTGGAACAGGATCTGCTGGTTCTCGCGCTCCACGGCCAGCGCCGACTCCATCGGAATCTCCCATCCGGTCTGCACGGCGCGCTTGATGCGTCCGACGGCTTTGGCGGCTTTGTTGGGTGGCGTGAACTGGCGGGCGTACTCCATGATGTTCTCCATGAAGCCGTCACGATCGAAAATGTCGTTGACGATGCCGAAGTCTTTCGCCTCTTCAAATGAGAAGGTGTTGCCGGTGACCATCAGTTCGATGGCTTTGCTCTTCCCTACCAACCGCGACAGACGCTGCGTGCCGCCGGTGCCGGGGAGAACGCCGAGATTGACTTCGGGCAGGCCGATCTTGCCGGCGTCTTTGCGGGCGATGCGGAGGTCGGCGGCCATGGCGATTTCAAGTCCGCCGCCGACGCAGTGTCCGTTGATCGCGGCGATGACGAGCTTCGGTGTGTGCTCGAGGCGCAGCAGCATTTCGTTGGCGTGCAGGCAGAAGTAGTACTTGAAGGTGGGGTCGACGCTTGCCAGCATCTTGATGTTGGCGCCGGCGGAAAAAAACTTGTCGCCCACGCCGGTGAGGACGATGACGTAAACGTCGTTGTCCATGCGGGCTTTGAGGATGGCTTCGTCGAGCTGCCGGTTCATCTCATAGGTGTAGGTGTTGGCCGGCGGATCGTTCATCTCGATCAGGGCGACGCCGGCGTCGGTGCGGTAGTTGATGAGCTGCTTGGTGGTTTCGGCGGTAGCCAGTTGCGTGGTAGTAGCCATGCTTTGCTCCTTCGTGATTCCGTCAGGGTCGCCGGCTAACTCCGGCTCTGGACTTGGATTTGCTGCTACGGCGCGCGGGAAGGCGCGCCCCTTCGAAGCGATTGGCGTCGCCGCTGGTTACGCCTCGAAGAAAAATGTCCCCCATGCGGCGGGCTAGTTCTTCGGCGCCGCCGTCCACCCGCGGGTTGTACCAGGTGTAGATCCAGTTCATCATGCCGAACAGGCTCATCACAGCGGTGCGCGCGTCGAAGTCCAGGCCGCGCTCGCGCTTGAGTGCGTCCATCAGCCCGAGGCAGATGCGATAGTACTCGCGCTTGATGGCGGCGATCTCCGAACCGAGGCCGTTCTTCAGGGCTTCGTCCTCGTGCGACAGGACTTTCATGCCCTGCTGGTTGACCAGGAAATATTCGAGATGGTTCAGAATGAAGATGCGGATGCGCGGCTCAGGTTCGGCGCTTTCTTCGAGGCGCGCCTTGAGTTTTTCCAGGATTGTTGTGAACGTGTGTTTCTGAATCAGGTACAACAGGCGCTCTTTCGATCCGAAATAGTGATACAGGCCGGCTAACGACATGCCGGAGGCACGGGATAGATCGCGCATCGAGGCGCCTTCGTATCCCTTTTCGCAGAAGACTTCGGTGGCGTGGCCCAGGACCTCACCCAAACGACGGTGGAAACGAGCGTCGGAAGCAGGGCTGGCGGACCGGCGCGGGCGTCCAGGGGCGCGATTGGTTGCGGAGCGGGGCATTAGGGTCGAACGTTCGTTCTAATTAATTATACGGCCTTGTGTGGAGGATCACAAGAGGGTGTGATGTTGTCTCACCCCACACACCCACGAACACGCGGTTAGCTTTTGATTCCGGCCATCAGCTTTTCAATCTCGGACTTCAGGTCGGCTGTTAACGGCAGGAACGGCAGACGGGACGGGCCTCCGTAATAGCCGTTCAGGTCCATGGCGTACTTGACTCCGGGGACACCGAGCTCGCTGACGACGCGCTGCGCGGGCAGCTTGACCCGCTCTTGTTTCTCGCGGGCGAGGGCGGTGTCGCTCTCTTTGAGCGCAGCATAGATTTCGTAGCAGGCCATGGGCGCGGGCACCGCGAAAGCGAGGATTGCACCGACGGCTCCCATCGCTAGCGATGGCTCCAGCTGGTGGGCCGCGCCGACCATTACCTGGAAGCCAACTTCTTTCTGGCGTGTCTTTAGCTTACCGACGACAGTTACAGCGGAAGATGAAGGCTTGGCGGCTCCGGCCAGGGCCTCGACCGAAACCAATTGGCCGCCATTCGAAGGGTCGGTGGCGGCGGCTTTCAGCATGCGCGGGGTAACGGCGTCGAAAGTTTCGGTGACGGTCGCGGAACGTTTTACGTGACGCGTGCCGTCGACCATCTTTTTTACTTTTTCCAGATCCCCGCTTGATTCCTTGATGGCGATGATGTTGGGGTGGTCGGCCAGTTCGATGACGACTTCGGCGGGGATGTCGTATCCGGTGGCTTGCGGGAAGTTGTAGATCACGAGCGGGAGCGGCGAACGGTCGGCCACGGTGCGATAGAAAGCCAGGATGTTGGCCGGGAGCATCTGCTTTTTGTAGTAGTGCGGGGTGCGGACCATGGCCGCGTCGTAACCGAGTTCGGCGGCGTATTCGGTGAGTTTGAGTGTTTCGTGGGCAGACTCAACACCGGTACCGGCAACCATGACTTTGTTGGGGGCGGCGGCTGCGAGGGCAGTCTTGAGGACGTCGCGGCGCTCCTGGTCGGAGAGCAGGATGGCTTCGCCGGTCGAGCCGAGGACTACGATACCGGCTGCGGGTGTGCGTGAGTAGCGCTCGACGTTCGATTCCAGCTTCTTGTAATAGACGTTGCCGTCGGGATAGAAGGGCGTCGTGATGGGAGGGAAGATGCCGTGGAGAAGCACGAAAGTCAGCTCCTAGCTACTAGCTTCTGGCTACTAGCTTACCAGCCTCGCTGAGTCGAAATGGTCACATCTTCACCACCCTCTCGGCGTGCAGCGCCTGCAACGCTTGCACCCGCACTTCTCCGCGTTGCAAGGCGGCGATCCCGTCCGCGGCGGCTCGGGCTGCGGAGAGCGTGGTGATCGTCGGGATACGGGCGGTTACGGCGGCGCGGCGGATCGCCTTTTCGTCGAAGTATGGATCGGGACCGTGCGGCGTGTTGACGATCAACTGGATGCGCTCGGCTTTGATCAGGTCCACCGGGTTTGGGCGTCCTTCTTTCACTTTGTACACGCGATCGACGGTCAGGCCGGCGCCTTCGATGAGGTCGGCGGTGCCGTGGGTGGCGACCAGCTTGAATCCGAGTTCGAAAAAGCGCTTGGCGACCTCGGCCACGTGGGGCTTGTCCTGGTCGTTGACGCTGATGAAGACGGTGCCCTGCGTGGGCAGCTTTTGTCCGGCGGAGAGTTGCGCTTTGTAGAACGCTTCGCCGAAGTTGTCGGCCACGCCCATGACTTCTCCGGTGGACTTCATTTCGGGGCCGAGAACGGTGTCAACGCCTGGAAATTTCGACCAGGGGAACACGGGCGACTTCACGTAGAAGCAGCGGCCGGTGTCGAGGTCGGCGCCGCGCTCGATGAATTCGGGCAGGAACTCGCGGAGTTTGCGTCCGGTCATCAGGCGGGCGGCGATCTTCGCCAGGGGCACGCCCGTGGCTTTCGAGACGAAGGGCACAGTGCGCGAGGCGCGCGGGTTCACTTCGATGACGTAAATCTTCCCTTCCGGGTGTTCACTACTCTTGGAGCCGTTGCCGCGCGGGATGGCGAACTGTATGTTCATCAGGCCGACGACCTTGAGCGCGCGCGCCAGCTTGAAGGTGTAGTCGCGCATGCGGTTGAGCTGCGCTTCGGGAATGTCCACGGCAGGCAGCACGCACGAAGAGTCGCCGGAGTGGATACCCGCTTCCTCGATGTGCTGCATGATGCCGCCGATGACGACGTCTTCGCCGTCGGAGAGCGCGTCGACGTCAACCTCGATGGCGTCTTCGAGGAACTTGTCGATCAGAATGGGGCGGTCCTGGGAGTATTCGACTGCCTGCTTCATGTACTGCGTGATGGTGTCTTCGTCGAAGGCGATCACCATGGCGCGTCCGCCGAGCACATAAGAAGGACGCACCAGCACCGGGAATCCAATTTTCTTGGCCGCTTCGACGGCTTCTTCGGGTGAGGTGACCATGGCGCCGGGGGCTTGCGGGATATCGAGTTCCTCGAGCAGCTTGCCGAAGCGCTTGCGGTCTTCGGCCAGGTCGATCGATTCGGGCGACGTGCCAATGATGTTCACGCCGGCGGCCTTGAGCGGCAGCGAGAGGTTGAGCGGAGTCTGTCCGCCGAACTGCACGATTACGCCGACGGGCGCGCCGCCGGAGGCTTCGTGCTCGCACACGGCAAAAACGTCTTCGAGCGTGAGCGGTTCGAAGTAGAGGCGGTCGCTGGTGTCGTAGTCGGTGGAGACCGTCTCGGGATTGCAGTTGATTATGATGGTTTCGTAGCCATCCTCGCGTAGCGCGTACGAGGCGTGGCAGCAGCAGTAGTCGAATTCAATTCCCTGCCCGATGCGGTTCGGACCTGAGCCTAGGATGATGACTTTTTTCTTTGTGGTGGGCGCGGCTTCGTCTTCTTCTTCGTAGGTTGAATATAGGTATGGCGTGTAGCTTTCGAATTCGGCGGCGCAAGTATCCACGCGCTTGTAGACCGGCTTGAGTTTGTGCTTCTTGCGGAAGTGACGGACTTTTTCCTGACCACCTTTACCGTCCAAGCGCCAGACGCCAGCGAGGCGTCCGTCGGAGAAGCCCATGCGCTTGGCTTCGCGCACAATTTCGGTTGGGACCGACTCCATCGGATGCTTCTCCAGCTCGAGTTGCATGTCGTTAATCTCTTTGAGCTGGTAGAGGAACCACGGGTCGATTGAGGTCATCTTCGCGATCTGTTTGATCGGATAGCCCTGGCGGATCGCGTATTGCACGTATGCGAGGCGCTCGGGATGCGGCGTCACCAAGCGCTGCGTCAGAATCTTGGGCTCGATCTTCCCGGAGCCGACGCGCTTGCCGGTGTCGAGGGCGCGGATTCCCTTCTGTAGCGCCTCTTTGAACGTGCGGCCGATGGCCATCACTTCGCCGACCGACTTCATCTGCGGGCCGAGACTTTCGTCGGCGCCGGGGAATTTCTCGAATTGCCATTTGGGAATTTTGACGACGACGTAGTCGAGTGTCGGTTCGAAGCAAGCAGGCGTTTTGCGTGTGATGTCGTTGGGAATTTCGTCGAGCGTGTAGCCGATGGCCAGCTTGGCGGCTATCTTCGCAATCGGGAAGCCGGTGGCTTTCGAGGCTAGCGCCGACGACCGCGACACGCGTGGGTTCATCTCGATGACAACCATGCGGCCGGTCGAGGGATTCACACCGAACTGAATGTTCGATCCGCCGGTTTCGACGCCGATCTCGCGGATCACAGCAATGGCCGCGTCGCGCATCATCTGATATTCGCGGTCGGTGAGTGTCTGCACCGGGGCGACGGTGATCGAATCGCCGGTGTGCACGCCCATCGGGTCGAAGTTTTCGATTGAGCAGATGATGATGACGTTGTCTTTGGTGTCGCGCATCACCTCGAGCTCGTACTCTTTCCAGCCGAGGACGGACTCTTCGATCAGGCACTCGTGTACGGGGGAGAGGTCGAGGCCGCGGGCGAGCACTTCCATCAGCTCTTCGCGGTTGTAGGCGATGCCGCCGCCGGTGCCGCCGAGCGTAAACGAGGGGCGAATGATGACCGGGAAGCCGATCTTGCCGGCAAACTCGAGGCCGTCTTTCAGATTGTTGACGAGCGCGGATTTCGGCACGTCGAGGCCGATGCGCTGCATTGCGTCTTTGAAGAAGAGACGGTCTTCGGCCTTCTTGATGGCGGCGATGTTGGCGCCGATGAGCTGCACATCGTACTTCTCGAGCACGCCGCCGTCGGAGAGTTCGACAGCGAGGTTGAGCGCGGTCTGGCCGCCGACAGTGGGGAGCACGGCGAATCCAGCGCTGGGCGACATTTCGCGCTCGATGCGGATGATCTCTTCGAGATATTCGCGGGTGAGCGGCTCGATGTAAGTGCGGTCGGCCGACTCGGGATCGGTCATGATGGTCGCCGGGTTTGAGTTGGCCAGCACGACTTCGAAGCCTTCCGACTTGAGCGCCTTGCAAGCCTGCGTGCCGGAGTAGTCGAACTCGGCGGATTGTCCGATGACGATCGGGCCGGAACCGAGGATTAGGATCTTGGAGATGTCAGTACGTTTGGGCATTAGTTTGATTCACAATTCCAACTCTGAAAACAGCCGACCTTGTTCACGAAGCCCCCTCATCATCATCAGCGCTCACTCGCGGCTCCCACGAATATCCGGTTATCGAGTCAAGTTTGTCAGCGAACGTCCCTGGAGGCACGGCCCAAAGTTTTCGATGATTTCGACCATTAGAATCTGGGTAGGCATACCGGAGGTCGTAGGTGTCGTAGAGTTTCTGGAAAAACTTGGAGTAGTGGATTGGGCTCTCCAACGCTGGATAGTTCGGCCACACCTCCGCCTTGCCATCTAAGCACCGATATACGAGCAGCCCAACTGCTTCATATCGCATCTGCGGGTCAGTGATGCTCGCCCTTCCTGCGAGAGCACTCAGAGCATTGTGATAACGAATGAGGCTCTCAAGCGGCTGACCTTGAGCGTCAAAGGATGCGTCGTTGGGACTTTTTACTTCTGTCGTTTTGGCAAACTTAATCAGGTGAAGAAATCCGAAGACGAAGCCTGGATACATCATGTGGATGTTCACACAGTCACCAGGCGCCTCCTCCATACGATTTGTAAGATTTCGGAAAGCATTCCCGGTGCTTTTGGCAGAGATGCCGAGAGCCGGGCCGATTCCAGGAATCACAACCGTCACATCGACGTTCTTGTATTTCATTCCACCCAGAACACTTTGCTCGGACGAGTTCTCCACAGCCTTCGAGTAGCTAAGGCCGTATCTATTATTGGTGCCTGGCTTACTCTCCAACGGCGGCCGCGGATGCATCCACTCCGGCGGAAAACCACCTTCGACCACTAACCGAGTCGAGCAATGCCCATGGAACGGCTTGATATGCTGTCCAGATTGGGTCTTGGAGCTACCGCATAACGCCGCGAGAGCCTGCTCAAGCGTGTGGACTGGAAATGAATTTATTTGTGCTTTCGCCATGATTCAATTTTTCCTGCTGCGTCGCGCAGCGTTGCACAATCGGCTTGACTGAGCCCTAGTTGTCTTCTTAAGACATAACGGTCCGTTATGTCGGAGATCTGCTCTGCAGACTTCAGTCCGCCACCGCACAACTGTGACATTAGTGTTGTAAATAACGCTGCGCGAGGGCGGATGACGAGGACGTTTTCGGCTTCTGAAGGCTCCAGCTTGAACAGTCCTCCACCGAGAGCATGTCCCTCAAGCTCACAACTCAACCTTGTTAGCGAACTCCTCCACGAAGCGGCGCACTGCAGTGGGTCATAACCACGAGTGAAGCGAAGAATGTGAACTGTATTGGGAGCTACAAGATTCGCAGCATTTACTACGAGGAGAGGCTGCTCACCAGCCATGTATGAAAGAAATGCGTCTGCAATCCGCACATGCGGCACTACATACCAAAACTGCCGAATGCGGCATTTGTATCTGCGGTGGAGGCCATCTGCCTCGCCATGCCGCAAATACCGCTGTAGCGAGGCCGGTAACCCATTGTCCGGAACTGCGGGCAGGGCGAGAAGATAAGCCTTCTCACCGCGGGCCCGTCTTTCTTTCCATTGCTGCTGGTCATACTCGATCCCTTCAAAGCCGCGAAGGTTAAGCACGCATGGACGCAAAAAGCGCTTTGGAATCTCCCAGAGCTGGCACTCCTCGGTGGACAAATGGAAGAAGTCGTTGGCACCAGTAACATAGCCAATCCCAACGTCCGCAATCTCTCCCAGTCTCTGGACTCGACTGTCCGCTGCTAGACCCTCGTACAGGGACCGTGCCTCTTTCGGAACAAGGTAACGAGTGAACCTGAATCGTCCGTTCTTAACTGTCTCTATATCGACTTTGGCAACTTGTCGTTCCCTTCCGGACAGATCCTCGGAAGACGCAACTATGAATGTGCGGTTGCGTTCACCGTAACCTTCGCAAAACAAAAGAACTGTGCTCTGACTCAAATCCTCAAACAGCTTGTTCCTAAACATCTCCACTGCAAGGTGCCGAAAGTTTTCAACAAGAAATCGCAAAACCGCACGGGCGTACATCGCATGTCCAAGTTCTGCCGGCATGACCATTGCAAGGCGTCCACCGCGGCGCAAGAAGCGCGAAGCATGGACAACGAATGGGGCCCAGGAAGAAGCCAAGCGCGGCAGGTCAACTCCAGCTTCCTCTGCGCGCTCGTGGCCTAGCGTCTTTTTATCGCCATTGAATGTTTGATAGCGAATGAAAGGCGGGTTTCCAACGACACAATCGAAACTCCGCAACGAGTGGGGTGTTAGATCGAAAAAATCTTTTTGGATGAGGCGCGCGGCTTCTATCCGTTCGTGCGCAATTTTGAGCGCGTCTGCCGAAACATCAACTCCGTAAATCTGAGGGGAGTCAGACCCGAGTCCACAGAGCCGCGAGTAGGCGGCTTCAAGAAAAGCGCCGTCTCCGCAACTCGGATCTAATACGGCTGCTGAACCGTCGCAAACCGCCCACTCCACGAGCCGGTCTGCGACCGCTTTGCCCGTGTAAAATGCGCCGAGACTTTTTTGCAACGTTGCTGTCGCCATTTCTGTAGTAACAAGTCCAAGCGAACCATAAACGGAATTCGCCGACGAGTTTACCTACTCCTCTTGAATTCCTCCATCATCCTCACAAAATCCTTGAACAAGTAGTGCGAGTCGTGCGGGCCGGGTGCCGCTTCCGGGTGGTACTGAACGCTGAACAGCGGCAGGTTGCGATGGCGCATGCCTTCGAGGGTGTTGTCGTTCAGGTCCATGTGCGTCAGCTCGACTTCGCTTTGCGGGAGCGAGTCGGGATCGACGGCGAAATTGTGGTTGTGGGCGGTGATTTCGACTTTGCCCGACTTCAACTGCTTTACCGGATGGTTGCCGCCGTGGTGTCCGAATTTGAGCTTGAAGGTTTTGCCGCCGAGCGCGATGCCAGCGAGTTGGTGTCCCAAACAAATTCCGAAGATCGGCTGGCGTCCCATCAAGCGGCGGATGTTATCGACCGCGTAGGTGCAGGGCTCGGGGTCGCCGGGGCCGTTGGAGAGGAAGACCCCGTCGGGCTTGAGGGCAAGGACGTCTTCGGCTGGAGTCTGCGCCGGAACCACCGTGACTTTGCAGCCTTCGCCGCGCAGCTTGCGCAGGATGTTCAGCTTGATGCCGAAGTCGTAGGCGACGACGTGGAAGCGGGGCGGCTCGTCCTTTACTCCCACGATTTCATCGGGCAGGTGTGAGCGCTCGCCCATCTCCCAGACGTAGGTGTGGTTGGTCGAGACGACTTTGGCGAGGTCGGTACCGTCCATTTTCGGGATGGAGCGCGCTTTGGCGACGAGCTTGTCGGTGTCGGTCTCGAGCGTCGAGATCACGCCGCGCATTACGCCGTTGTCGCGGAGGTGGCGGACCAGGGCGCGGGTGTCGATGTCGGCCAGGACGGGGATCTTGAACTGCTCCATGTATTCGTCGGCAACTTGTTGCGAGCGCCAGTTGGAACTGACTTTCGAGAACTCGCGGACGATCAGGCCCTCGATGTAGGGGCGGGTCGCTTCGTTGTCTTCGGGGTTCGTACCGTAGTTGCCGATTTCGGGGTTGGTCAGGACGACGATCTGTCCTGCGTAAGAAGGGTCGGTGAAAATTTCCTGGTAGCCGGTAATGGAAGTATTAAAAACGACTTCGCCGGAGCACTCGCCTTTGGCGCCGTAACCTTTGCCGCGGAAGACTCGACCGTCCTCCAGCGCAAGGATTGCTTGCATTGGAACTCCTGGGGAGTGGATTTTATGAATTTTAGCAGGAGTGCGAAGTGGAAGGAAGGTCTTAGTTGCCGGGTCTTAGGAAAAGGCGAGACAGCAAAGCCGAGTGAGATGTCGCGAGACGCGTCTCTAGGTTAATGTGGGCGGGGCGCCCGCATGACAGCCGGCGAGGGCGCCGGCGCTACTCTTTCAGCGCAGGCGGCCTAGCTTTTCCATCGGCCAGTATCCGAAGACGGCTTTGCCGTAGATGAAGCGTTCGTTGACGGGGCCGAAGTCGCGGCTGTCGTTGGACATGGTGCGGTGGTCGCCGAGAACGAAGAAGGTGTGTACCGGTACGGTGATCTCGGGATACGAGCGCGCGTCGGCGTATTCGGCGGGGACGTAGTCTTCGTCGAGCGGCTCGCCGTTGACGTACACCTGACCGTTGTCGATGCGGACGCGGTCGCCGGCCACACCGCTGACGCGCTTGATGTAGCTCTTCGAAGTGTCGCGCGGATAGCGGAAGACGACAATGTCGCCGCGGGCGATCGGCTCCCAGCGATAGACGAACTTGTTGACGAAGATGCGTTCCTGGTCTTCCAGGCCGGGCATCATGCTGGTGCCTTCGACCTTCACCGGCTGATAGAGGAAGATAATAATGAAGGCGGAGATGGCGAGCGAAACGAGCAGATCACGCACCCAGACCGCAACTACGGGCAAGTGGCGTGAAGCGGGCTGTGTCGGCGGCGCCGGGACGGACGGCTGCGGGCTCCCCACATCGGGCATCGTGCTCACATTCTATACGGAAGGCGTGGGGTGAGCGAGGGTTGCCTGAAAATCCACCACGGAGACACGGAGGCACGGAGAAAATCTTAGAAAAATTGGTGGCCCGTTTCTCGGGCGGTTCCGTTAGTGCAGATGAATTTTCTGGCTCTTCTCCGTGTCTCCGTGCCTCCGTGGTGGGTGTTTGGCTTGAGCCGGTTGCCAAACCAACCGTTTTCCCCGTACAAACAAGTCAGACTATGACGGACTACTCGATCTTTCCTGCGATCAATGCCACCCTGAACGGGTGCAGTGCTGTGCTGCTGGTGACTGGGCGGGCGCTGATTGCGCGCGGCAAGATCGCCGCCCACCGTGCGGTGATGTTGACGGCTTTCGGGACCTCTTCCCTTTTTCTCGCTTCCTATCTTTACTATCACGCGCACGTGGGCTCGGTGCATTTCCGGGGCACGGGATGGTCGCGTCCGGTGTACTTCACCATCCTGACCTCGCACACGATTCTCGCGGTCGTCATTGTGCCGATGGTTCTGATTACGCTAAGCCGGGCGCTGCGCCAGCGCTTTGACCGGCATCGGGCGATTGCGCGCTGGACATTTCCTTTGTGGCTCTACGTCTCGGTGACGGGCGTGGTGATTTACGTGATGCTGTATCGGGTGTTCGTCTAGCGGGCTGGCGGAAGGCTCGTCATTCGGGACGCGACCCCTAAAGGGGCGGTTCAGAATGGCCTGCTTACGACATCGCTAAAGCGATGTTCTGATACGAATCTGGTCACGAATATGGATGCGAATCTGGATACAAATCCGGATTTTCTACAGGCTGAGGCCGGTTCTGGATTCATCACAAATTTGATGTTCACGCGACACAGCCGCAGGTGGTGGCAATTCTGCTATAGTGAGCCTCTTAAGGAGCCGCACTCATGAAAGGCATAAACAAAGTGATTCTGGTTGGAAACCTCGGCAAGGATCCCGAACTAAAGTTCACGCCGCAGGGTACGGCAGTTGCGAAGTTCTCCTTAGCTACCAGCGAGAAATTCAAGGGCAAGGACGGCCAGTGGCAGGAGCGCACCGATTGGCACAACGTAGTGCTCTGGGAAGGGTTGGCAAAAATTGCTGGCGAGTATCTGAAAAAGGGCGGCAGAGTCTACATCGAGGGCCGCCTGCACACCCACTCCTGGGACGACAAGCAGACCGGTCAGAAGAAGTACATGACTGAGGTCATCGCCACTGATCTCGTGTTGCTCGGCGGACGCGGCGAGGGCGGCGGTGGTGGTGAATACGCCGGCAGTTCACGCGGAGACTCCACATCGTCGGCTGGCAACAACTTCGATCAGCGGACGCCGGAGCCGGAGCACGCAACCGCTCCGGAGCACGCGACTGCTTCGGCATCTGGGTCGCCGATTACCGATGAGGACATACCGTTCTAGGAACTTGTTCTTCTTGAGCGAAGTTCCGATCCTCGGCTAACGTTCTCCCAAGCCCAGCAACAATGCCAGCCGCGCCTGCACTGCGGCCAGCACCGCGAGAGGCGCCGCTGCTAGGTAACGGGCGTTGCGAACGCGCCAGTCCAGGTTCCTGATTGCATCGGAGAGGACGACGCCGGTGACTTTCAATCCCGCCGGAAGAGCAACCTCGAAAGGGTATCCCTTCTGTTTGTTCGTAATGGGAGCGACGATGGCCAATCCGGTCGGGCGATTGTAGTCGGCGGGAGACAAAACGAGGGCCGGGCGCCAGCCAGCTTGCTCATGTCCGGTACCCGGATCAAAATCAATCTTAATCAGATGTCCCCTGTCTGGAACGTAGGGCGCTTTCACCATACTTCCCTGCCCATGGGTTTGCCCCAGTCCTGTTCGTCGTGGAGGTTCTTCGGTGTGATGCGAGCGACCAGGTCGTGCAGCGTCAGCTTCGGGCTGGCTGGCTCAAGAGCGATCCGGCCCTTTTCCACGCGTATTTCCAGTTGGTCGCCATCGCGCATCTGGGCCTGCTCCAGCACCACCTTGGGAAGACGTACGGCGTGGCTGTTGCCCCATTTGACGACCTGAACTTTGACGGTCCCCATGATTGATCTCCTGATTGAAGTATATACATTCGGATATCCGGCGGCAAGCGGAATCGCGGGCGGCAAGCGTATCCTCTTCGGAAAGGGCTGTTATCTATGACTTCTCTCGCCGACAAAACCTGCGTTCCCTGCCGGGGCGGGATCCCGCCGCTAAAGGGGAAGGAACTCGCCGATATTCATCGCCAGCTGCCGGAGTCTGCACAGTGGAATGTTGTTAACGATCACCACCTCGTGCGCGGCTACAAGTTTCCCGATTTTCGATCGGCGCTGGCTTTCGTAAACAAGGTCGGAGAGCTCGCCGAGGAGCAAGGGCACCATCCGGATATCCTGTTGGGATGGGGCAAGGTTGAGATCACGACCTGGACGCACGCGGTGGACGGGCTGACGGAATCGGATTTCATCCTGGCGGCGAAGATTGACCGGCTGCAGAAATCTTAGCCACAGGGTTTATAGGGAAAACATGAGAGTCAAGGTAGATCGACATGGCCGGGTGCTTCTTCCCAAGCAAATGCGGGTTCGATACGCCATGCGCCCAGGCACAGAACTTGAAGTCAGCCAAGGCGCGCAGGAGTTCACTCTTCGCCCCATTGGTTCCAGCCCCAATATGGTGAACGACAACGGGATTTGGGTGCACCAGGGCGTGCCGAATAGACGGCTGGACTTCGCAAAGATCATTCGTGAGAGTCGCGAGCGCGGCTGATCAGCCTAGGGGCTTGATGCCGCGTTCCTCCGCACTGAGAAACCCCAAAGCGCGGCCGGGACCAGCATTACCAT
>Ga0209726_10003524_pt1 | contig 21156 bp, 19 predicted proteins | sample Subgrocontami54m_FD_187453 | JGI IMG/M metagenome (GOLD analysis project Ga0209726, IMG submission 187453) | Subsurface groundwater microbial communities from S. Glens Falls, New York, USA - GMW46 contaminated, 5.4 m (SPAdes) (version 3) | ecosystem: Environmental > Aquatic > Deep subsurface >... | reverse complement strand
CCGAGATGAACGAGCTCTATGCCCCTGGCGAGTACGACCTGGCAGGTTTTGCGGTGGGCGTGGTGGAGAAGGGCGACATCGTCACGGGCTCAGAGGTCAGGCCCGGAGACCGCGTGCTGGGCCTCGCCTCGTCCGGCCTCCACTCGAACGGCTACACGCTGGCGCGTCAGGTTATCTTCGAGCGCCTCGGTCTCAGCCCCGGGGACGCAGTGCCCGCGCTCGGGCGGAGCGTCGCCGACGAGCTGCTCGAGCCCACGCGGATCTACGTCAAGCCGGTGTTGGCGCTGCTGAAGAGCGTGCCGGTGCTCGCGATGGCCCACGTCACGGGGGGCGGCGTGAGTCTAAACCTGCCGCGCGTCCTACCGGAGGGCTACCAGGCAGTGATCGACCCGCGCGCGTGGCCCGTGCCCCCCATATTCAGGATCATCCAGGAGGGCGGCCGGGTCGAGGATGCGGAGATGCGGCGCACGTTCAACATGGGCCTGGGGTACCTCCTGGTAGTACGCCCCGGCGACGCGGCGCGCGCGGCCCAGGCCCTGTCAGCGGCTGGGGAGCGCGTGTTCGATGTCGGCGAGATCAGGGCCGGCGCCCGCTCGGTCGTCTATGCCTGAGCCGCTCCGCGTCGGCGTCCTGGCCTCGGGCAGGGGCTCGAACTTCGAGGCCCTCGTGAAGGCGGTCGAGGCCGGCAGGCTCGAGGTCACCATGGCGCTCCTCGTGTCGGATCGCCCCGATGCCCCCGCGCTCGACATCGCGCGGGCGCACCGGATCGACGCGCTCTGCGTAGACTACAAGCAGTTCCGGAGCCGCGAGACCCACGAGATGGCCGTGGTCGCCGCGCTTGACGAGCGCCGTGTCGGGCTCGTGTGTCAGGCCGGCTACATGCGGATTCTCGGGACCGGCTATATCGAGCGCTTTCGAGGCCGGGCGTTCAACATCCACCCCTCGCTGCTGCCCGCCTTCCCGGGCCTGCATGCCCAGCGCCAGGCTCTCGAGCACGGCGTGAAGGTCTCGGGTGCCACGGTGCACTTCGCGGACGAGGGTGTGGACACGGGGCCCATCGTGCTCCAGGCGGCGGTGCCCGTGCTGCCCGGCGACACCGAAGACACGCTCTCGAGCCGGATACTCGCCGAGGAGCACCGCATCTACCCGGAAGCCGTCCGGCTCTTCTCCGAAGGGCGGCTGACCATAGACGGACGCAAGGTCCACATCAGGGAGAGTCCATGAGCACTGTGAGGCGGGCGCTTCTGAGCGTTCACGACAAGACCGGGGTGGTGGACTTCGCGAAGGGGCTGACGGGCCTCGGCGTCGAGATCCTGTCGACGGGAGGCACCGCGAAACTCCTGAGAGAATCAGGCGTGCCGGTCGTGGACGTAGCGCAGGTGACAGGCTTCCCCGAGATGCTCGACGGCCGCGTCAAGACGCTCCACCCAAAAGTCCACGGCGGCATCCTGGCGCGGCGGGACGTGCCGGCTCACATGCAGGCGCTCGAGGCCCACGCCATCGGGCCGATCGACCTCGTGGTGGTGGCGCTCTACCCCTTTGAGCAGACCGTGGCCAAGCCGGGCGTGACCGTCGAGGAGGCCATCGAGAACATCGACATCGGCGGGCCGAGCATGATCCGCGGCGCGGCCAAGAACCACGGCGGTGTCGGCGTCGTCACGGATCCCTCGCAGTACGCCCCCGTGCTCGACGAGCTCAGGAAGAACGGTGGGGCGCTCTCGGCCGAGACGCGCGGGCGCTTGGCGCTCGAAGCCTTCAGGCGCACCTCCCAATACGACGCCGCCATCGCCGCCTACCTCGAGGGCGACGCCTCGGACTTTCCCGGGCGCATCTCCATCGTCGCCGAGCGGCTCCAGCACCTCCGATACGGCGAGAACCCCCATCAGTCGGCCGCGTTCTATCGTCCAGCGGGGCCCGCCAACGGGCTGGCGGCCGCTTCGCAGCTGCACGGGCCGGAGCTGTCCTACAACAACCTGCTCGACTGGTCGGCCGCGCTCGGGCTCCTGATCGAGTTCGACGACCCGGCGGCTGTCGTGATCAAGCACACGAATCCCTGCGGCGTGGCGCTCGGCGCCAGCGTCGCCGATGCCATGACCCGGGCCAAGGCCTGCGACCCCGTGTCCATCTACGGCGGTATCGTGGGCGTCAACCGCACGGTCGACATGGGCGTGGTCAAGGAGCTCTCCGGCATTCTTCTCGAGATCCTCTTCGCCCCCGACTTTGCGGCCGACGCGCTCAAGGAGATCAGGCGCACCAAGAAGAAGTGCCGGGTGCTGACGCTGCCGTGTCGCGCGGCCGACTACCCGGGGCGGGTGCGCGACCTCCGTAGCGTCCTCGGCGGCCTCCTGGTCCAGGATTCCGACCTCACCGACCTCGACCCGGCCGCGCTCAAGGTCGTCTCGAAGCGCACGCCGACGGAGGCCGAGATGGAGGCACTCCGCTTCGCGTGGCGGGTGGCCAAGCACGCCAAGTCCAACGCGATCGTGCTGACCAGCGCCGACCAGGTCGTGGGAGTGGGGGCGGGGCAGATGAACCGCGTGGACTCGGCGCGGATCGCCGTCATGCGGGCACGCGCCAACGGCCTCGAGACCAAGGGCGCCGTCTGCGCCTCAGACGCATTCTTCCCATTCCGGGATGGTCTCGACGTCGTGGCCGAGGCCGGCGCTACGGCCGTCATCCACCCGGGCGGCTCGGTACGCGACGAAGAGGTGTGGAAGGCCGCGGATGAGCACGGGATGGCGATGGTCGTGTGTGGCATCAGGCACTTCAAGCACTGATTACGGGGGACCATGGCTCGGCCTGAGCGGGTTTTCACGTTGCGGGAGCTGACTCGGCTCCTGAGGCTGACGCCGAAGCGCGCCGGGCAGCTCAAGCGCCTCGGTCTGCTGCGGGGCGATGCGGCCGGCTACCGCTTCCGGGAGCTCGTGGCGGCCCGCGCGGCGTCGGCCCTCCTCGAGGGCGGCGCCACGGTGCGCAAAGTCCGCGAGGCGCTCGACGGCGCGCGGCGCCTCGCCCCTGACGCCGAGACGCCGCTGGCTGAGCTCCGACTGGTCGTGCAGGACCACCAGATCGTGGTCGAGCAGGACCGCCTGCGCCTCGATCCGCGCACGGGCCAGGCGCTGCTGGACTTCGAGAGCGGCGACCTCGAGCGTGAGACCCGGGAGTCGCTCCTAATGGGCATGGTCCGCCCGCTCATCCCGCCATCTGACGCCGCCGAGATCTGGTTCGCGCGCGCGTCGGCCTGGGACGGCGACCCCGAGCGCTGGGAGGCGGCCGTCGAGGCCTACGAGCGCGTGGTGGACATCGACCCGGGCTACGCCGCGGCGTGGAACAACCTGGGCCTGCTCCAGCACCGGATGGGGCGTTACGAGCGTGCCCAGGCCTGCTACAGCAAAGCGCTCGAGGCCGACGACTCCTGCTGCCAGGCCGCGTTCAATCTGGGCTCGCTCCACGAGGACCTGAGCGATCTATCGACGGCGATAGGGTGGTACCGTCGCGCGCTCGAGATGGAGCCCGACTACGCGGACGCGCACTTCAACCTGGCTGGGGTGCTCGGCAAGGCAGGGCAGCCCGACGCGGCGGCGCTCCACTGGCGGCGCTACCTCGAGCTCGATCTCGGCAGCCCGTGGGCCAGGATCGCGCGCTCCCACCTCGAAGGGGGCGATGGCGGCACGGGCGAGGGTGTGGACGAGGGAGACGACCGCCCCGAGGCCGGCCAGTGAGGGTGCTCCTGGTAGGCGGCGGCGGCCGCGAGCACGCGCTCGCGTGGAAACTCGCCCAGAGCCCGAGGCTCGGCCGCCTGGTCGCCGCGCCCGGTAACCCCGGCGTCGCGCGCCATGCGGAGTGCGCTGCGGTCAGGGACAACGAGATCGACAACTTGGTGGCCCTGGCCAAGCGCGAGGGCGCGGACCTGGTCGTGGTCGGTCCCGAGCTGCCCCTCTCACTCGGTCTCGCGGATCGCCTTCGAGAGGCGGGGCTCGCGGTTTTCGGCCCGAGCCAGGCGGCGGCGCGGCTGGAGAGCTCCAAGGTCTTCTCGAAGGATCTCATGGCGCGCTACGGCATCCCGACGGCGCGCTTCAAGATCTTCCAGGACGCGGCCGCGGCGCGGCGCTTCTGCCGGGAGCTCGGCGCCCCGCTCGTCGTCAAGGCCGACGGCCTGGCGGCCGGCAAGGGCGCGATCGTCTGCAGCACGCTCGATGAGGCGGACGGGGCGCTTCGGCTCTGCCTGGAAGACGGCGCGTTCGGCGCGGCCGGCCGGACCGTGGTGGTCGAGGAGTTCATGGAAGGGGAGGAGGCGTCCTTCTTCGTCGTCACCGACGGGACGTCCGCGCTGCCGTTCCAGGCGGCCCAGGACCACAAGACCATCTTCGACGGAGACCAAGGGCCGAATACGGGCGGCATGGGCGCGTACTCTCCGGCGCCCGTCATGGACGCGGCGGCGGAGCGCCGGGTGATGGACGAGATCGTCACGCCGACGATCGCGGCCATGGCCAGGGAGGGCGCGCCCTACGCGGGCGTGCTCTACGTCGGGCTCATGATCACGAAGGACGGGCCGCGCGTCGTCGAGTTCAACTGCCGGTTCGGCGATCCCGAGTGCCAGGCCATTCTCCCGCGCCTCGACGAGGACATCCTGCCGGTGTTCGACGCCGTGGCGCGGGGCCGGGGACTGCCCGCGTCGCTTCGCTGGCGCCCCGAGTCCTCCGTCTGCGTCGTGCTCGCCTCTCGCGGCTATCCCGCCGCGCCGAACGTCGGCGACCCGATCAGCGGCCTCGACGCCGCCGGGGCGCTTCCCGGCGTCAACGTCTTCCACGCCGGCACGGCCCGCCACGACGGCAGCCTCGTCACGGCGGGCGGCCGCGTTCTCGGCGTCCAGGCGCTGGGGCCCGATATCCGCTCGGCCGTCGCGCGCGCCTACGAGGCGGTCGGCCGGATCCGCTTCGACGGCATGCAGTGGAGAAGCGACATCGGCCAGAGGGCCCTCGGCCGCCCGTGAGGCTCACCGGCGTGATCCAGGCGGGCGGCAGGAGCACGCGGATGGGCGGAGAGCCCAAGGCGCTGCTGGAGGTGGGCGGGCGTCGCATCGTGGAGCGCGTCGCCGACGTGCTGGCGCAGGTCGCCGACGATCTCCTGCTTGTCACCAACACGCCGGAGCTCTTCGGCTGGATGGGTCTGCCCATGGTGCCCGACGTCTTCCCCGACTGCGGCTCGCTCGGCGGCATCTATTCGGGGCTCAAGGCGGCGCCCGGGGAGGCCGCCTTCACGGTTGCCTGCGACATGCCGTTCCTCTCCCCCGCCGTCTGCCGCCTCGTGACCTCGCGCGCCGGGGATGCGGACGTGGTGGTGCCGCGGGTCGGCCCCCACTACGAGACGCTCCACGCCTGCTATGCGCGGGCGTGCCTGGGCCCGATGGAACGGCGGCTCGGCGCGGGGCAGCTCAAGATCACGGGCTTCTGGGACGAGGTGCGGGTGCTCGCCATCCCGGAGGAGGACGTCGCGCGCCTGGCCGATCCCGCCGCGGTTTTTCTCAACGTCAACACGCCCGAGGATCTTGAGCAGGCGCGGGCCATCGCAGCGGCCTCGGCAGAGCGCTAGCGTGGACGCACGGGCGGGCGGCCTCGGGCTCTCCTCGATCCAGGAGATCAACCGCCTGCCGCGCGAGATGGTCGAGGCGCTCTACCTCCACCTCGTGCCCGAGCAGATGCTCGACCGCTTCGCCATCGACCCGCGCACGCTCAAGGGACCGGAGGGCACGCGCCTCGTGAGGATCACGGCGCCCGCCGACAAGCCCTGGGCCCGTGTCGAGGTGCGCTCGTCCACGGAAGACCGTGACCCGGCGCTCCTCGTGGACGTGGAGATGTCGCCGCGGTCGGTGCCGGAGCTCGCGTTCGTGCAGATCACCAACCCGCAAGGCGCCCGCTACGGCATCGACCGCGACCTCGAAGGGCGCGACACGCTCTTCGGCACGGTCTCGCGCAACATCGACGAGGAGCTGCGGGCCTTCAAGGACGGGCTCGCGCCGGGGCAGGTGAGGCGGGGCCTGCATCTCCTGCCGCGCGTCCTCGATGCCATGGACGGCTTCTGCCTTCTCATGGGCGCCGAGCTCTATCTCATCGAGCCGCTCTTCTACCACTCGGCCGTCCTGTACGAGCGCCAGGGCTGCGGCTATCTCCTCGGGCGCGAGGTGATGGACAAGATCCACGACGGCTTCGCCTTGGGCGGCCCGCTGGCTTCTGCCCTCGACGGCTCCTCGCCACTCCGCTCGTCCGAGGCCGGAAGCACCGTCAGGGGGAGGAGCTGGGCGCTCCACGACGGTCTCTCGCCGGGCGCGTGGGGTGGCGTGAAGATGTATCGCGCTCCCGGCCGCCACGCCGGCATGAACACGTTCCCCGGCGGGTTATACTAGGCGGGTGAAGGCAAAGAAACCCGTCCACGCCCGCGTCCGCAAGCCGATGCCGCGCAAGCCGCCGAAGGTCGAGGTGCCCAAGACCACGTACCGCCGGCGTCCCAAGCACCCCCGCCGCCCGGAGACCGAGCCGTGAGCCGGACAGGCCTCTCGCCCTGCGTGATCGTTCACTACCACGAGATCAGCCTCAAGCGCGGGAACCGCCCGCTCTTCCTCCGCAGGCTCCAGGAAAACCTCGCCCGCGCGGTGAGCGACCTGGGGCCCGTTCGCGTGATCCAGCTGCCCGGGCGCATCGTGCTCGACCTCGAGGGCACTCCGGACCCGCGGGGCGTGTGGGAGCGGCTCGACCGGGTTTGCGGCATCGCGAATACGGCCCTCGCCGTGCGGACGGGCTCGGCCCTGGACAGGATCAAGGCCGCGGTGGATCACGTGATCGACCGGCAGACCTTCACCTCCTTCCGCATCACGGCACGGCGCGCCTTCAAGACCTTCCCGCTGACGTCCACCGAACTCAACCGCGAGCTGGGCGCCCACGTGCTGTCGAGACGGCCCGACGCGCGCGTGGATCTCCACCACGCGGGGCTCAACGTCCACGTCGAGGTGCTGCCCCACGAGGCCTTCGTCTATCCCGACCGCCGGCCGGGCCCGGGCGGGCTGCCGGTGGGCTCGGGCGGCACGGTGGCGGCGCTGATCTCCGGCGGCATCGATTCGCCCGTGGCATCCTGGCGCATGATCAAGCGTGGCTGCCGCGTCCTCTTCGTCCACTTCCACAGCGTGCCGTACCTGCCCGACACGTCCATCCGGAAGGTGCGGCAGTTGGTCTCGCGGCTGACCCAGTGGCAGTACGTTGGGCACCTCTATCTCGTGCCGTTCGGCGAGATCCAGCGCGAGGTGGTGCTGGCGGTGAGCCCCATGGCACGCGTGGTCGTCTACCGGCGTCTCATGGTCCGCATCGCGGAGGCGCTGGCGCGCCAGTCGGGGGCGCAGGCGCTCGTCACGGGCGAGAGCCTCGGGCAGGTTGCCTCGCAGACGCTCCACAACCTGGCGCGCATCGACGAGGTCGCCCTGCTGCCCGTCCTGCGCCCGCTGATCGGTATGGACAAGATCGAGATCACCGACGAGGCCCGGCGGCTCGACACCCTCGAGATCTCCAACGAGCCCGACGCAGACTGCTGCACCCTCTTCGTGCCGGCGCACCCGGGCACACGGCTGAGCCAGGAGGAGGTCGCCGATATGGAATCCCGGCTCGACATCCCGGCCCTCGTGAGGGCGGGCGTCGAGGCCGCCACCATGGAGACCTTCGACTTCCCGCTCGGTGCCGGGACGCATCCGGCCCGGCCCGCGCCGCGCCGTCGCGTGGCCCCGCCGCCCGTCTCATGAGCGCGACGCTCACGTTTTTGGGAGCAGCCGGGACTGTCACGGGCTCCAAGCATTACCTGCAATCGGAGCAGACGCGCCTCCTCCTCGACTGCGGCCTGTTCCAGGGACTCAAGGAGCTGCGTCTGCGTAACTGGGCGCCGTGCCCCGTGCCGGCGGCGTCCATCGGCGGCGTCCTCCTGAGTCACGCTCACATCGACCACTCGGGCGCGCTCCCGCGCCTCGGCCGCGAGGGCTTCAGGGGGCCGATCTACTGCACGCCGGGCACCGCCGACCTCCTCAAGATCATGCTGCCCGACGCGGCGCACCTTCAGGAAGAACAGGCCCAGTTCGCCAACCGCCACCAGACGTCGAAGCACCGGCCGGCGCTGCCGCTCTTCACCACGGCGGACGCGGATCGGGTCCTGACCCAGGTCAGACCCGTCGGCTTCGACGACACCTTCAGCCCGGCGCAGGGCGTCAGCGCGCGCTTCATCAACGCGGGACACATCCTGGGCGCGGGGCTGATCGAGGTCTCGATCGATGGGCGAACCCTCGTGTTCTCGGGCGACCTGGGCCGCTACGGCGTGCCGATCATGCGCGACCCGGATCCCGTGCCCGCGGCCGACGTGCTGCTGGTCGAGTCGACGTACGGCAATCGCCTCCATCCGGCCGGCGATCACCGCGACAGACTCACTGCCGCCGTTCAGCGAACAGTCGAGAAGAAGGGCTGGCTCCTGATCCCGGCCTTCGCGGTCGGGCGCTCGCAGGAGATCCTCTACGATCTGCGCGAGCTCGAGGACGCCGTCCGCATCCCTTCGCTGCCCGTCTACCTCGACAGCCCGATGGCCATCCAGGCGACCGTGGCCTACGCCAAGCATCCAGAGGAGCACGACCAGGACCTCAAGCGCGTCGGGGCGTCGGGTGAGCGGCCCTTCGCGCCGAAGCAGCTGCGCATCTGCAAGACGCCGGATGATTCCAAGCGCCTGAACGACACCGAGGGGCCCGGCATCATCATCGCCGGCAGCGGCATGGCGACGGGCGGCCGCATCCTCCACCACCTCATCCGCCGGCTCCCAGACGAGCGGACCACGGTACTCTTCGTCGGGTATCAGGCCGCCGGCACGCGCGGCCGCCTGCTGCGGGAAGGCGCGCGTGAGATGAAGATGCTCGGGCAGAGCGTGCCGGTGCGCGCCGCCATCATGGTCAGCGATTCCTATTCGGCTCACGCCGACCAGGGGGAGATTCTCCGCTGGCTGGGCGGTTTCACGCGCCCGCCCCAGACGACCTACATCGTCCACGGCGAGCCCGACGCGGCCGCGGCGCTCCAGGCGCGGATTGCCTCGCAGCTCAAGTGGCGTGCTGTCGTGGCGCAAGACGGGCAGCGCGTTGACCTTGGCTGACCGCCCTGGGGCTGAGACTGCCGGCCACCGGATCTTCCGGTCGCGGCCGCTGGTCCCGGAACCCGTGCTCGAGAAGACCGCGCGATGAACACCCGTGCCATCGTCGTCTGGACGCTCTACGACTTCGCCAACTCGGCATTCGCGGCAGTCATCTTTGCCACGATCTATGGCGCCTACTACGCCCTGGGCGTCGTGGGCAACGACGCGGGGGCCGGCGACCTCTGGTGGGGGCGCGTCATCTCGGTCTCCATGGCGATGGTCGCCGTCACGTCGCCCTTCCTCGGCGGGATCGCCGACCGCGCGGGCATACGGCGCCCGCTCTTCATCGGTTTCTCCGCGCTGTCGGTGACGGCGACGGCGCTCATGGCCACGGTCGAGCCCGGCATGGTCGTCTGGGGATTTGTCCTGGGCGTGCTCGGTAACGTGGGCTACGAGAGCGCCCTCGTCTACTACAATGCCTACCTACCTGAGCTCGCGCCGCGCAGCCACCAGGGGCGCGTGTCGGCGTGGGGCTTCGCCGTCGGCTACGCGGGCTCTATCGCGGCGCTCCTGGCGGCGCTGCCTTTCGTGCGCGCCAAGGCCTACGGGGGCGCGTTTCTCTGCACGGCCGCGCTCTTCGCCGTCTTCTCCCTTCCCGCCTTCGTCTTGCTGCCCCAGCCGCCGCCCGGCCGGCTGCCCGTCCTCGCGGCGGCGCGACAGGGTTGGGCGGACGTGCTCGCCACGGCCCGCAAGATCCTGGGGCTCCGGGACCTGCGCCGCTTCCTCGGCGCCTACTTCCTGTACGAGGACGGCGTTAACACCGTGGTGGGCTTCTCTGCCATCTTTGCCGCCCAGACGCTGGGCTTCCCCATGGACCGCCTGATCGTGCTGTACATCGTCGTCCAGGTCTCCGCGCTCCTGGGGGCGCTCGCCTGGGCCAGGCCGACGGACCGGATCGGCCCCAAGCGCGTGGTGATGGCGACGCTCTTCCAGTGGACCGCCGTCGTCATCGCGGCCTATTTCGTCGAGACCCCAGGGCAGTTCTGGGTTCTGGCCGTCGTGGCGGGCACGGGACTCGGCGCGGTCCAGGCGGCGAGCCGGACGTTCCTCAGCACGCTGATCCCGCGCGGCATGGAGGCTGAGATCTTCGGCTTCTACAGCCTCTGCGGCAAGAGCGCCGCCATCATGGGCCCGCTCGTCTTCGGCGGGATCTCGCACGCGGCCGGCGGCAACCAGCGGCTCGGCATCGTCGCGATCGGGCTCTTCTTCCTGATCGGCTTCGGCCTCCTCTCCCGCGTGCGGGCCGGCGGCCCCACCGCCGGCGCGCCCCCGCAGGCGGCCGATAAGGGTCCAGATGCGAGGCGGCGCCCGAAGGCCGCAGGTGAGGCGTAGTCCCTCTACGTTGAACCTGCGGCCGAGGGCGCCCCAACGCCTTTGCGAAATGGCGCAGATGGGCCCTTATCGGCCGCCTGCCGGCGGGCCCCCCACATCTTGCGGCGTCTTGACACCTGACCCCGACAGAGCGTAACGTGAGCCCGTCATGTTGTCCGTCGCCCTTGGGGCCGATCACGCCGGCTGGGAGCTCAAGGAAGCGCTCAAAGGCTGGCTCATGGACGCAGGCCACCAGGTTCTCGACTTCGGCACCCACTCGCCCGATTCCGTCGACTATCCGGACTACGCCGCGCAGGTGGCCGAGGCCGTCGCCGTCGGCAAGGTGGATCGCGGCGTGCTCGTCTGCGGTACCGGCATCGGCATGGCCATCGCCGCCAACAAGGTCGCGGGGGTGCGGGCCGCCCTCTGCGGGGATGCCTACACGGCGCGCATGAGCCGCGAGCACAACGACGCCAACGTCCTCACCTTGGCAGGGCGCATGATTGATTCGGACACGGGGCGGGAGATGCTCAGGGTGTGGCTGGAGACGGCCTTCGCCGGCGGCCGCCACGCCCGGCGCGTCGACAAGATCGCCGACATGGAAGGTCGCCGCGGCGGCCGGGAGGGAGCGGCGTGAACCGGCTCGAGCAGGTCGATCCCGACATCGCCAAGGTGATCCGCGATGAGACCGTGCGCCAGTCGCGCAACCTGGAGCTGATCGCCTCGGAGAACTTCGTCTCCGAGGCTGTCCTCGAGGCCGTCGGCTCGGTGATGACCAACAAGTACGCCGAGGGGTACCCGGGCAAGCGCTACTACGGGGGCTGCGAGTTCGTGGACGTGGCGGAGGACCTGGCCATCAGCCGGGCCAAGGACCTCTTCGGCGCCGAGCATGTCAACGTCCAGCCTCACTCGGGCTCCCAGGCGAACATGGCCGTGTACTTCACGATCCTCAAGCCGGGCGACACCGTGCTCGGGCCCAACCTGGCGCACGGCGGGCATCTGACGGCGGGCAGCCCGATGAACTTCTCCGGGCGGCTCTACACGATCGTGCCCTACGGCGTCACGAAGGACACCGAGCGTATCGACATGGACCAGGTGCGGGACCTGGCCAAGCAGCACAGGCCGAAGCTCATCATCGCGGGCGGCTCGGCCTTCCCGCGCTCAATCGACTTCAAGCCTTTCCGCGAGATTGCCGACGAGGCGGGGGCCGCGCTGATGGCGGACATCGCGCATCCGGCCGGTTTGGTTGCAGCAGGGCTGCACCCGTCGCCGGTGCCCTACGCCGACTTCGTGACCACGACCACGCACAAGACGCTCCGGGGCCCGCGCGGTGGCATGGTCATGTGCCTCGAGCGGTACGCGAAAGACCTGGACCGCACCGTCCTGCCCGGCATACAGGGCGGACCGCTCATGCACGTCATCGCGGCCAAGGCCGTCGCCTTCCGCGAGGCCCAGATGCCGGAGTGGCGCGTCTATCAGGGGCAGATCGTCAGAAACGCGCGCGCGCTGGCCGACGCGATGCTCGCGCGCGGCTACCGGCTCGTCTCGGGCGGCACCGACACCCACCTCCTGTTGGTAGACCTCACGGGGAAGGGTGTCACGGGCAAGGACGCGCAGGAGGCCCTCGATCGCGCCTGGATCACGGTCAACAAGAATGGCATCCCATTCGACACCAAGGGCCCCATGGTCACGAGCGGCGTCCGCATCGGGACGCCCGCCGTCACCACGCGCGGCATGGGGGGGGCCGAGATGGCGCAAATCGCCACGCTGATCGACCGCGTCCTGACCAACCTCGGCAACGGCTCCGTGGAGGCCGCGGTGCGCGGCGAGGTCCAGGAGCTGACGAACCGCTTCCCGCTCTACCCTGAGCGCCTGAGATGAAGTGCCCGTTCTGCGGACATCCCGAGGACCGCGTGGTCGACTCGCGGGTGGGACGGGAAGGGGCGTTTATCCGCCGGCGCCGCGAGTGCCTCAAGTGCCACCGCCGCTACACGACGTACGAGTACATTGAGGACGTGCTGCCCCACGTGGTCAAGCGGGACGGCCGCCGCGAGCCCTTCGACCGCCAGAAGCTGCGCGGGTCCATCTTGAAGGCCTGTCAGAAGCGCTCCGTGGGCGTCCAGGCCGTCGACGATGTCGTCGCCGACATCGAGGCGAAGCTCCACGAGCGGGCCGAGAAGGAGATCACGAGCATCGAGCTGGGCGAGGTGATCATGGAGCACCTCCAGAAACTCGACCAGGTCGCCTACGTCCGCTTCGCTTCCGTCTACCGGCAGTTCAAGGACATCAACCAGTTCATGGACGAGGTCAAAGGGCTCATCAAGGAAGGCGACAAGCCCAAGGCTTCCAAGCTCGCTTCCAAGCCTGCTCCCAAGCCCACCCCGAGAAAGTAGTCCCCCGTTCGTTAGCGGCGGGTTGTCAGGACGACGCCGGCGATCACGACGGTGGCGCCGACGGCGTGGTACCAGCGGATGGGCTCCCCGAGGATCCCCCACGAGAGCCCGATGACCAGGAACGGGATGAGGTTGGTGAAGACCGCCGCCCGCCCCGCGCCCACCGTGCGGATACCCTGGTAGAACCAGAGGTGCCCGAGCGTTACCGGGAAGGCGCCGTAGAGGACCACGCCCCAGCCGGCCCAGCCGGCGCGTGCGAGCGGAGTCCACCCCTCGACGGCCAGTGCCAGCGGCAGCAGCAGCGCGGAGGAGACCACGTGGGCCCCGGCCATGATGGTCACGGGCGCCAGTTGCGTCGTTGTCGCCCGGCTGTACAGCGCGTAGGTGACCCAGCCGATTTCGGAGGTCAGGATCAGCAGGTCGCCGCGGTTGAAGGAGAAGGTCCGCAGGGTCTCGATCGAGCCGTGAGAGATGGTCAGGAGCACGGCGGCCACTGTCAGTCCGATGCCCGCCATGTTCGGTCCCGAGAGCCGGTCGCCGAGCCAGAGCGCGCCGATCACGGCGACCACGGCGGGAGCGGCCGCCCCCAGGATGCCCGCGTTGATGGGGCTGGTGTACTTCATGCCCCAGAACCACACCGTTGTGTTGCCCACGAGCCCCGTCAGCGAGAGGATCGCGAAGGTCGCGTAATCGCGGCGCCTGAAGGTCGGGAAGGGGCCGTGCAGGATCCTCGCGAGAAGGATGAGGACGGGCGTGATCAGCACGGAGCGCGCGCTCGTCAGCGTGATCGGGCCCAGCTCTGCGAGCCCGATCTTGCTCGCGGGAAAGTTGCCGGCCCAGAGGAGGGCGACCAGTGAGAGCAGGATGTACGCGTCTCGGTGGTTCATCGGGGCGTCGTTGCCGCGTGAGGCGCCAGAGATGGTTCGGCCCTGCCGGGATGGGGCCGACAGGGCCGAGCGCCAGAACGGGCGCCTTACTTCTTCTTCTTGGCTGCCTTCTTCTTTTTCGCCATCGTGTCACCCCCTCCCGCACCCGCGCGTCCCGCGGTTAGGTTGGTCCTGCCGTGACTGTACGGGCAGGCCCCGAGGAGTGTCAAGGGAAAAATACACCCTGCGGGGTAGAGAAGGCGATTGGACCCCATATCTTGCGGACAGCGTTGGGGGACAGCGTTGGGGGTCCGCGGGGCCGCGAACGGAGCGCTAGCTCTGCTCGCGCACGGAGGAGGGCTTGCGATGCTCGCGACGGCGGACGAATTCCTGGTTGAGCGCCATGCCCTTCTTGCACATCGGGCACTGCTCGGGCGGATACGTCGGGAAGTCGCGGCTCACGAGGCTGAAGATCTCCTTGCCCGCGACCTCAGCCTTCTTCGTGCGGCGCCAGAGGGCGCCGATGCCGATGACCTGCCCTCCCAGCTCCTCGATGAGATCGCTCAAGAGCTTGACCGTGGTGCCGGAGCTGACGAGGTCTTCCACGATCAGCACCTTGGTGGCGGGGCGGATCAGCCGGTGGAACTCCGCGGGCAGCGTCACCTTGCGTTTCCCCGCACTCACGCCCTTGGTGCCGTACATGAGGGTGGGGCGCGACGGGTGGGCGCGCGCCACGCAGTGGGACAGGATGAGCGCCCCGGGGCCGGTCGAGAGCACCACGTCGATGGGCCACGGAGCGAAGTGCTTGGCGATGACGGCGCCCAGCCCTTCGGTGAACGAGGCCTCGGTGGTGACCAGGGTCTTTTCGATGTACTCGCTCGTGTGCTGCCCCGACGGCAGGAGGATGTGGTCGTTGGCGTGGTAGGCGCCCGTACGCTTGAGGATTTCCAGGTGGATCTTCTCGCGTACTTCGGCGTCCATGCGGGCGTTGTCCTTCGCGGTCGGCGGGGTCATGGACGCTTAGGATGACGGCCGGGGCGCGGCCTTGTCAATGCCAAAGATGCCCTATAGAGCCGCGTGGTAGACTTTCCGGGTTATGAAGCTGCTCGCCGTCGAGAGCGCCACGCTGTCGGGCGGGGTCGCGTTGCTGGACGACGACCGCCTGCTCGGCGAGATCACGCTGAACATCGCCATCACGCACTCGGAGCGCCTCATGTCGGCGGTGGACCGCCTGTTCGCCGACTGCGGGCTCGCCCCGGCGGATCTGGACGGTCTTGCCGTCTCCGTGGGGCCGGGCTCGTTCACGGGGCTCCGCGTGGGACTCGCGACCGTCAAGGCACTCGCCATGGCTCTCGACCTTCCGGTGGCGCCGGTGCCGACGCTCGACGCGCTCGCCGCCCGTCTGCCCTTCGCGGATGCCTTCGTCTGCCCCATCCTCGATGCGCGCAAGGGGGAGGTCTATCTCTCCCTGTACCGCTGGAGCGGGAGCGGGATGGAGCGGCAGTGGGACTACCTGGCGCTGCCGCCGGAGTCGGCGGCGGCGCGGCTCGAGGCTCCCGTTATCCTGCTGGGCGACGGGATCGCGGCCTGCCGTCCCTGGCTCGATCGGCTAGGGGCGGGCGCTCGGGTCGCCCCGGCCGCCCAGCGAATGCCTTCGGCGGCCGCCGTGGCCGTACTCGGGCGCGCTGCGCTGGTCGCTGGCGGCGGTGTGAGCGCGGAGGCCCTGGCGCCGCTCTACCTCCGCCCCTCGGAGGCCGAGCTCAAGGCGCGGCGGGGATGAGCCGCGTGGACCAGGAGCTGACCGCCGGCCCGATGGCCGTGGGCGATCTCGACCAGGTGCTCGAGATCGAGCGCGCGTCCTTCCCCACGCCCTGGACCCGCGCGGCCTTCTGCTACGAGATCGAGCAGAACAAGGTCGCCCGGTGCACCGTGCTGCGCGGCCGGCGCGGGATTGTCGGCTACCTGTGCCTTTGGGAGATCGGCCACGAGATCCACATCACCAATCTGGCCGTGCATCCCGAGTGGCGGCGGCGCGGCGCGGCGCGGCAGCTGCTCGGCGCGGCGCTCATCGAGGGCGTCGCGCACGGCGTGACCCTCGCCTTCCTCGAGGTGAGGCCGAGCAACACACGCGCGCTGGCGCTCTACGAGAGCCTGGGCTTCCAGGTGATCGGCCGGCGCAACGGCTATTATTTCGACACGGGCGAGGACGCCCTCGTCATGGAGGCGCGGCCGGGCGGCGACGCCGCCCCGGCGGTGGCCGGGGACCGGAGCGCCGGCTCATGACGTTGCTCGCCATCCGGCGGGCTTGACCGCCGGCGTCGCGGCCGGCACAACCACTCGTTCACAAGGAGACACAGATGATTCGACGACTCGCCATGGGCGTTCTCGCCTTGACCGCGGTGGCGGCCCCGCCGTCGGCCGTCTTCGCGGAGACCATCAGCTTCAAGATGCTCTCCAACTACTCGCGCGCCACCTTCAAGACCGACGCGCCGCTCGAGACCATCGTGGGCACCACCTCCGGCCCGACGGTCACGGGCAGTCTCACGGTGGACCTCTCGAAGCCCGCCGCCGGACAGGGCAGCATCAAGGTGGACCTGACCGCGCTCAATTCCGGCGTCGCCAAGCGCGATCAGGACATGCAGCAGCCGCAGTACTTCGACACGGCCAACGAGGCGAACAAGTTCGCCGTCTTCGAGATCAAGAGCATCGACATCGCCGCGCCGCTCGAAGCCGGCAAGGAGGTGCCCGCCAAGGTCAAGGGCGTTCTCACGATCAAGCAGAAGCCCGTGGAGGTGGTCGCCGACGCGCGGGTCACCTACATCAAGCTCACGCCCGAGCAGGTCGAGGCGCAGAAGCGCTTCGGCTTCACCAGCGACAACTTGAAGGTGCGGGCGAAGTTCGGGACAACCTTCAGCAACCACGGCATGACGATTCCACAGCTGCTGTTTCTCAAGGTGTCGAACGAGATCCAGCTCGAGACCGACCTGACCTTCGCCCGCCAGTAGGCGAGGGGTCCCGGGGAGGCCGCTCGGCCTCCCCGGGCTCCGTCCCGAATCTGCTAGAATCCCCGGGTGCCGCCACTCCCCGCCGACCTGGTTCAGAAGATGCTCGCGGGCGACCGTCTCGCGCTGGCCCGCCTCATCACCCGCGTCGAGAACCGCATGCCCGGCGTGGCCGAGATCTTGCGCTCCGTCCAGCCGCGTCTCGGCCGCGCACACGTGCTGGGTGTCACCGGGCCTCCAGGCGCCGGCAAGTCCACGCTCGTCGATCGGCTCACGGCCAGGCTCCGCGCCGGGGGCGCCGGCGTCGGCGTCATCGCCGTCGACCCGTCGAGCCCTTTCACGGGCGGCGCCGTCCTCGGCGATCGCATTCGCATGCAGGCCCACACGCTCGACCCCGACGTCTTCATCCGCAGCATGGCCACCCGCGGCAGTCTCGGAGGCCTCGCCGCCGCGACCGGCGACGTCATCAAGCTCATGGACGCCTTCGGCTTTCCGTGGATCCTCATCGAGACGGTCGGCGTCGGGCAGACGGAGCTCGACATCATCAGGCAGGCGGACACCACGGTCGTGACGCTCGTGCCCGAGTCCGGCGACTCCATCCAAGCGATGAAGGCCGGGCTCATGGAGGTGGCGGACATCTTCGTGGTGAACAAGGCCGACCGCGACGGGGCGCACGCGCTCATGGCGGAGCTGCGCTTCTCGGTGCACCTTCACTACGCGAGCGGTGTCTCGGCCAAGGACATCGACTGGGAGATCCCCGTGCTGGCCGCACAGGCGACCAACGACGTGGGCGTCGCCGAGCTGCTGGCGGAGGTCAAGCGCCACCGCCGCGCCCTCGAGGAGGCGGGCACGCTCGAGAAGCGGCGCCGGGCTCGGCGGAGGGCGGAGCTGCGGACGCTCATGGTCGAGGAGTTCGCGGGGCGCGTGATGTCCGCGGTCGAGCGTGACCCGGAGCTGATTGCGGTGATCGACGCCGTGGCCGGCGGCACCCTGGACGCCTACTCCGGGGTGGAGCGCATCCTGGCGCGGCTCCTGCGCCAGCCTTGACACACCCTGGGCCCCAACGCACTATGATGCCCAACCGTCGCCCCGAACGGAGGTTTCGCTAAATGTCGCCCTCGCACGAGTGGTATGGGGTCGTCCCAGGCGCGGTGTGTTTTTACGCGCTGATCGCGGTTGCCGTCACCCTCTTCGCGCGCCGGGCGGCCTTCCTCGTCCGCCTCATGCTGATCGGAAAGCCGGCCGCCCGATGGGACCACGTGCCCGAGCGCCTGCTCTCCGTCCTCGTGAATGTTCTGGGCCAGGCGAGGCTGCTGCGAGGGGATTTCTGGCCCGGGCTCATGCATGCCACGATCTTCTGGGGCTTCTGCGTCCTGACGCTCGGCACGATCGAGTTCTTTGGCAAGGGGGTGACGGAGGTGTTCTACCTCCCGCTCCTCTCGAACACGCCGGCGTACCTGATCGTTCAAGACGCCTTCAATCTGGGGGTCATCGCGGCCATCGGGTATGCGATGTTCCGCCGGCTCGTCACCAAGCCGCGCCGTCTCACGATGTCCACCGAGGCGCTGCTGATCCTGCTCCTGATCCTCGGTCTCATGGTCACGGACCTGGTCGCCGACGCCGGCCGGATCCTCCTGGCCCCGGCCCCGAGCGACCACTGGCAGTTCGCCGGCCGGGTGTTGGCGCTCGGCTTAGCAGGGCTTCCCCGCGGGGCGGTGCAGGTGATCTTCCACGCGGCGTGGTGGCTCCATGCCGTGCTCCTCCTGGGCTTCCTGGTGTACCTGCCGTACTCGAAGCACCTGCACATCATGGCCGCCCCGTTCAACGTGTTCTTCGGCCCGCGGACGCCGAAGGGCTGGTTCCCGACCGCGGACCTGGAGAACGCCGAGAGCTTTGGCGTCGGCGCCATCACGGAGTTCACCTGGAAGGACCTCTTCGACCTCTACAACTGCACGGAGTGCGGGCGGTGCACGTCCGGCTGCCCCGCCAACGTCAGCGGCAAGGAGCTGGACCCGAAGTGGCTCATCCTCAACCTTCGGGAGCACCTCCAGGGAGGCGGCCCGGGTCTACTCGCCCCAGGGCCGCTCGCCCCAAGGCCGCTCGCCAAGACGGGGAACGGAAGCGCCGAGGCGCCCCACGAGGTGCCCATGGTGGGCGGGGTCATCAAGGACAACGTCCTCTGGGCCTGCACGACCTGCCGCTGGTGCGTCGACGCGTGCCCCGTGTTCATCGAGCACGTGCCGAAGATCGTGGACATGCGGCGCTGGCTCGTCCTGACAGAGTCTCGGTTCCCGGCGGAGCTCCAGCCCACGTTCCGCAACCTCGAGACCAACGGCAACCCGTTCCAGATGTCGTGGCAGACGCGGACCGACTGGGCGAAGGACCTCGGCGTCAAGGTCATGAGCGACGTGCGCCAAGCCGAGTACCTCTACTGGGTCGGCTGCTACGGCTCTTTCGACGAGCGCAACAGGAAGGTCGCGCGGGCCTTCGTGAAACTCTTGCAGGCGGCCGGCGTGGACTTCGCCATTCTCGGCAACGAGGAGAAGTGCACGGGCGAGCCGGCCCGGCGCCTGGGCCACGAGTACCTGTACCAGACGCTGGCCCAGGGGAACATCGAGACCCTGAAGCGCTACCGGTTCCAGACCATCGTCACGGCGTGCCCCCACTGCTTCAACACGATCAGGAACGAGTACCCGGACTTCGACGGCCGCTTCAAGGTGATTCACCACAGCCAGCTGCTGGACGAGCTGGTCGTCTCGGGGCGGCTTCGCGTCAAGCGCGAGCGTACCGAGCGGATCACCTATCACGACGCGTGCAACCTGGGCCGGTACAACGACGTGTACGAGGAACCGCGGCGGGTGCTGGCCTCCACGAGCCGGGGCAACCTGCTCGAGATGAGCCTCAACCGACAAAAGGGGTTCTGCTGCGGCGGCGGGGGCGGCCGCGCATGGATGGAGGAGAACGAGGGCCGCCGCGTGAGCCAGGTGCGCGTGGAGCAGGCCATGGAGGTCAAGCCCGACATCCTGGCGTCGGCATGCCCCTTCTGCCTGACGATGTTCGAGGACGGCGTGAAGAGCAAGGAAGTCGCCGACAAGATCAAGACCCGGGACATCGCCGAGGTGCTTGCCGAGAGTCTCGAGTAGGCGCGCGGTGGACTCGGCCTACCAGGAGATCATCAGGCGGCACCTCGAGCTGCCGCTCCACGAGGGACCGGACAAGACCGCGACCCTCGAGGAAGCCGTGCGCCGCCACGTCGAATCGGGCGACACGCTCTACTTCGCCGCCGCCCACGGCCGCGCGAATGCGGCCGTGCGCGAGATCGCGCGCCAGTGGTGGGGCAAGACGCCCGGCTTCACGCTCGCCGCCGTCGGCATCGGGTCTCCATGGACCGCGCTCATCCACGGGAAGCTCGTCCGCCGGGCCATCACGACCTTCATGGGCGAGGGCTACCCCTTCCCGACGCCGCAGGCGCTCATCTCGCGCGCGGTTCTCGAGGGCCGCCTCGAGGTGCAGAACTGGTCCATGCTGACCTTCCCCCTGCGCCTGCTGGCGGGCGCCATGGGCGTGCCCTTCCTGCCGACGAAGTCGCTGCTCGGCTCCTCCATGGAGGAGGACAATGCGCGGGCGGGGGACTTCCTCGCGGTCGACGACCCCTTCGGCGGCCCCGGGCGCGTGGGCTACGTGCGCGCGCTCGTGCCGGACGTGGCGCTCGTTCATGGATGGGTGGCGGATCGCGCGGGCAACGTCATCATCGGCACCCCGATGAACGAGAACCTCTACGGCGCCATGGCCGCGCGCCGGGGGGCGGTGGTGACAGTGGAGCGCATCGTGCCGACCGAGTTCATCCGTCGCCACGCGCACCTCGTCAGGCTTCCCGCCCAGTACGTGCGGGCGGTTGTCGAAACGCCGCAGGGCTGCCACCCGGGCGGCATGTACGGCATGGGCCTGCCGGAGCTCGAGGGCTACGCTGAGGACCTCGACTGGATCCTCGAGTGCCGCCGCGCCTTCAGGAAGCCGGAGACGGCGGACGCGTGGATCAAGGAGTGGATCCTCGACGTCCCGACGCACGAGGCCTATCTCGCCAAGGTCGGCTACGCCAAGATCATGGAGACCAAGGGCAGGGCCGACACCGACGCGTGGGTGTCCGAGCTCGAAGCGCTCTCCTCCGCGCTGCCCGCGGCCGGCGCGCCCGCCACCCCGCCGGAGTGGATGGTGGTCGCGGCGGCGCGGATGCTTCAGGAGAAAGTGCGGGCGCACGGCTACAAGACCTTCCTCGCGGGCGTCGGCAACTCCAACCTCGCCGCCTGGCTCGCGGCCTACGAGCTGAAGCAGTCGGGCGTGGACGTCGAGATCATGGCCGAGACGGGCATGGTCGGTTACCTG
>Ga0209726_10003513_pt1 | contig 21210 bp, 16 predicted proteins | sample Subgrocontami54m_FD_187453 | JGI IMG/M metagenome (GOLD analysis project Ga0209726, IMG submission 187453) | Subsurface groundwater microbial communities from S. Glens Falls, New York, USA - GMW46 contaminated, 5.4 m (SPAdes) (version 3) | ecosystem: Environmental > Aquatic > Deep subsurface >... | reverse complement strand
CCGGGGCCGCACCCGAAGCGGACCTCATGACGTTAAGCTTTCAAGAGGCCGATATTCAATCGGTTTTTCGTGTGCTGGCCATGAAAGGCAATGTGAATATCGTGGCGGGTCCGGAAGTCATCGGCACGGTCACCATTCAATTAGAGAATGTGCCGTGGGAAAACGCTTTTGAGACGATTGTGCGCGTGCAAGGTTATGCGTATGAAAAGGAAGGGAATATCTATTATGTGATGACGCCGGATCAATTCCGCGAGCGCCGTGCCTCGGGCACACGCACCGAAGTGGTGGCGCTTCAATACGCGGAGATCACGCAAATTACAACGGCCCTGCAAGCGCTGCTGCTGGATGTCCGCATTCAACCGGTTGCGGGCATGAACAGTATTTTAATTACCGCGACGCCGTCCAATTTGGAAGCGGCCCAGCAATTAATTGCAAGCGTCGATCAACGTCAACCCCAGGTCTATATCGACACCAAAATCGTCAGCACCGCGCTGACTAAAAATGAACAGATGGGGATTAATTGGAATGTCCTCGCAGGCCTTTCAGGCTCCAAGCTGCCGGTCACCTTTCCCTTTGCAGAAGACCCGTCTTCGGCGCGTTTCGGCAAATTTTTGCAGCGTTTTGATCAGTTGCCCGTGGGACAAACCGCGGCCGAGTCGACTGTCTCGACCACCAGCGGCGGCGGGCAGAACACAGCGACCAGCACGGACTTTGGCAAAGCGCACTCCTTTCCTTTCGTCCAACCCGACGAATTCGAGTTTGGGACGATTGATTTTACCGAATTTCGTGCGGTTTTCAGCATGATCGAAAGCCGGGCCAATACGAAAGTCATTTCCAATCCCCGGATCGTTGTTTTGAATCATCAGACCGCGCAAATCCAGGTCGGCGAACAGATCGGGATACCGACTTTGGAACGCAATGCGGAAACGGGAGCATTTGAGGTCACAGGTTTTGAAGATCGCAACACGGGCATTGTTCTGAATGTTACGCCGCATATTACGGATGAAAACGAAGTTCTGCTTTTTGTGCGGCCTGAAGTGACCTCCTTTAAGGGGTTTCAGCAGATTACCGGCACGAATTTAACCTCGCCGCAATTTGACACGATTGTCGCGGATACGCGCGTGATGATCCAAAATAAGGATACGCTGGTAATCGGAGGGTTGATTGACGAACAAGAATCCGATACGCGCAATGTTGTGCCGTACTTGCATAAAATCCCGTTTTTTGGAAAGATTTTTAAAAACGTGAATCCCAGCCGGAATCGCACCGAATATATCTTTTTTGTCACCGTAACCCTGGCGGATGATGTTCATAATCGGCAACAGAGGGAAGCTTGGCAGAAAAAACAAGAGGATTATGAAAAATTCAGGCAAGGTGAAGAACAAGAATTTTTCGACAAGCGGGATCCGGGAAAAAATAAACACAAATAAGCGATGGTAAAACGCAGTGTTATCTGGATTCTTCTGCTGGTCAGTCTAGGGATTTTCCCTTCCGGTGTCCGCGCTGCGGAATGGCCGGCGGAAGACGCTTCTGTGCGGCAAGATGTTTTGATCGTGAAGCAGAAAATGCTGGATATGGAAGAGCGTCTGGGCGTCATGGAAACTTTGTTGCTGCAGTTGTTGGAAGGTCAAAAAAAGCTAAGCGAGCAAATGCAAGGAGAGCACGGGCAAATTCGAAAATGGATTCGTAATGGTTAGAAGCAGATAAAATTAAACAATGAATATAAAAAAAATCGCGATATTTGGAATTGTCATTTTGATGACCGGTTGCTCACTTCTCCAGTGGCGTAAGGCGGAGATTTATCCGATGTCTTATGACCAGACTTACCTGACAGCGGTGGACGCGCTGGATGATATGAGCGAATGGCATTTGTTGGAAACAAATAAAGACAGCGGCATCATCAAAATCGAAAAAAGCCCTTTTTTACGCCCGACCCGCGAACTGACGGTCATCGTGGAACGCATTGATGCCTTCCGCACCAAAGTCGAACTTTATGGGCCTTACGCTTTTGCGCATCCCTTCAATCAGAAATTCTTCAAAGCACTCGACCGGCGGGTTGCCGAGCGCGCGCTGACTTACCCCTCCTGACGGTCTAATTTTTATACGGAAATATTGAGCCGGCGGGCGATATCAGCCTGGTCGATGGCATAAAAAAAGGCGTCTTCTTTGGTGATAAGGCCCTTTTTAAACAGATCGACGAGCTGGTTTTGCAGCGAGATCATGCCAAATTGAGATCCAGTTTGGATTTCATTCTGCACGCTGAAGGTTTGGCCTTTGCGCAGAAGATTTTGAATCGCCGGAGTCATGATCATGATTTCAAGTGCCGCCACGCGCCCGTGGCCATCCACGCGCGGGATCAACTGCTGCGAAATGACCGCCACTAAATTCAGGGAAAGCTGCGTGCGAATTTGCTCCTGCTGATGCGCTGGGAAGACGTTGATGACGCGATCCAGCGTACGCGCCGCGCCGAAAGTATGGACGGTGGACATCACCAGATGGCCCGTCTCCGTAGCCGTTAAAGCCGTTTCGATCGTCGGCAAATCCCGCATTTCACCGACCAGAATAACATCCGGGTCCTGACGCAAGGCTTCCGTCAAGGCTTTGGAAAACGAGACCGTATCGACAGCAAGCTCGCGCTGGTTGATAATGCTTTTCTTGTGCTGATGCACATATTCGATTGGATCCTCCACCGTAATAATGTGGCGGTCATCGGTTTGATTGACGTAATCGATCATGCTGGCCAACGTGGTGGACTTACCCGAACCCGTCGGGCCGGTAACCAGAATCATCCCGTTGTTTTTATCGAGTAATGTTTTAATCACAGGCGGCAAGCCGATTTGATCCATGCTCATAATGTCACTGGAAATGCGGCGCAGCACGGAAGCCGTGTGGCTTCGCTGACGATAGATCGAAACACGGAACCGGATACCGTCGCGGAAGGGCAGGCCAAATTCCAGATTAAACGTCTTTTCAAAGTGTTGACGCTGTTCGGCATCCGTCATTTCATTGACAAAAGCCTGAATGGCATCGTCTGTCAAAGGCGGATCGCCGAAATTCACCAGCTGGCCGTGAATGCGAAAAGTAACGGGCAAGCCGACCGTAATATGAATGTCGGAAGCCTGACGTTCCACGCAAGTATTGAGGATCGATTTCAGATCGCGCATAAAGTCATCTCAATTCTAGTTGCATGCTTAGTTAAAATATAACAGATAGACCAGTACGTCATGACAATTAAAATTAGGGGTGTGAATTTTAATTGTCGTTGTGTACAGTACCGCATACCACCAAAATCAATCGTCATGCGGCACCAGATTCGGGTATACATCATCCTGAATTTATGTATGATAATCCTTTTCCAAGGCATTCTTAGGGAGTTTCCATGGTAATAAAACGGCATTTCGACGACGAGCTGAAGAGGCTTAAAGATAAACTCTTTCGCATGGGTTTGCTGGTCGAACAGGCCATCGATAACGCTTCTAACGCCCTTTTTCAGCGCGATACGAACTTAGCCCACAGTATCATCAAGAATGATCAGGAAATTAATCTGTGTGAAGTCGAAATCGATGAACTTGGCCATGAACTGATTGCGCTGTACCAGCCTGCGGCCGTGGATTTGCGCTTTATTACGGTGGTATTGAAGATGACGAGCGATCTGGAACGCATGGGCGACCACGCGGTGAATATTGCGGAGAAAGCCATGGTGATGAATCAGGAACCGCCGGTGAAACCCTATCACGATTTGTTGCCGGAGATGGCGCAGCTGGCCCGGTTGATGGTGCGGGATTCCTTAAACGCATTTATGGAAAATGATGCGGTCAAGGCCAAGGAAATCCTTGAAAAGGATGACATGATCGATCAGCTCAACGATCAGATTTATTATGAGGTTCAGGGCGTGATGCAAAAACAGCCGGACAGGATTAAGACCGGCGTCAGCCTCATTATGGTGGCCCATAATTTAGAACGTCTGGCGGACCTCGCCACCAACATTGCCGAAGATGTGATTTACCTCAAGCAGGGCGTGGATGTCCGCCATCATATCCGGGAAAGGCGCGGGCTTCCTTAGCCCTCGCACCTTCCCGTGCTGATTCACTGAAAATCAGCCGGGAAAGACGCGAAGAGAACGTTTGATGCTGGAGTTTGGCTGCGTTTTCTAATTTTTAATCACTTCTTCAGAGCGTCCCCAAGGTGGGGCATTCAATAAAAACTTTTTAAAAGATTATTCGTAATCCCCTAAAATACTTCAGGATAAGTTCCTTAAGAAAACAGCTGAGAATGGCGATAAAGCAAATGGACCGCATATAATCTTATTGTATTTAAGGACTTAGGGACTATAATACGCAGCGTCAGTAAAAATTTTCATCAAATGGACGGGAAGATAAATGGCCATCACGCGGCCTCAAGAAGCGAGGACAAAATGAAACTAGAAAATAAGTTTTTCTTTTTTATGCTTGCCATGGGTTTATTTTCTTTTCCGCTTTTTGCCGAAGATGCACCCAAAGTGACCGATGCTGTGGATGGTTATGTTTATCATTCCGAGCGTCCCGACACGTTGCATCCTTTATATGTCGGGGATACCATTCCGGCAGACGGTGTTATTTATCTGCCGAATGTAAAGAGCAGTATTTCCTTCAACCTGCAAGGCCAAACTATTGTTTTGAACAAACCTGGTTTTTATAATAGTTCCGGCACGCCCATGGATGTAAGCGATGATATCCGTGCCGCGGTTTACCAGGCTTTCAAATCTCAGGCAGGGGGCGCCCCCTTCCAAGGCGAAAATCTTACTAAAGCGGCAGAATCGGATCTTTTGGCATTGCAAGTGGATGATCCGCAAAATGCCACAAACGCAGCAAGTCCATCGATATAGCCCTGGTTTTTGCCATATCGAGGTTTTGACAACAAGGGAGATTAGCAGATGAAAAAAACGATTAGTTTAGCCATCGGACTTTTTTTATTTTTTAACGGCACGCTCCTGGCCGGGGAAGGGCCCAGTGCTGAAGTAAGCGAAACCTTAAGCCAGGATAAAAAGAACGACAAGCTCTATGACGGCATCGGACTGGGGCCGGAAAAACTTTGGCGTATCAGTCCGGGGTTTGAGCATTCTACAGTTTTTGACTCCAATGTGAACCGGGAACCGCGGGACCACGCCAATCATGATGTGATCATGCATTTTATTCCTTCCGTTGCCCTAAGCCGGATCGGCAGTAATTTCGGTATTCTTTCCGATTATGAAATGGATTATCAACTTTATCTGCGAGATTCGGATCAAAGCTCTTTCAATCACCGCCTGAATCATAAAATGTGGTATAAAAGCGACCGGCTTACCGCAAAAGTGAGTGAAAAATTCGGATGGGTCAAAACCTATGCAACCACCGAGCAATCCGAACGGCGGACCGTGATTTTTAACGAACTAAACCCAGAAGTGATCTACCGCCTCACCTCAAAGACCAGCGCTTCCGCCATTTATCGGAACTATCTTTTCCATTATAAAGATAGCATCTTGAGGGCCAATAGCTATGTCCAAAACGACATCGGCGGTCGCGTTTATTATCATGCAACAGCCAAGACCGATCTTTTTGTCCAGGGGTCGGCGATTTTTACGGATTATTATGAGTCCGGGCCTTTTGATTCCAATGGATTCGGGATTTATGGCGGCGCCATTGGCGAAGTGACCGATAAGATCCTCCTCACTCTTAAAACCGGTTTTGAAGGACGGGAGTATGATAACAAAAGCATCAATTCCTTTTACAACTGGGTGGGAGAGGGAGCCTTACGGTATCGTTTGACTTCCAAGACCGATGCTACGCTGATGGCCAAGCGCGGTATTGAGGAATCTGTCTACCAAAATACCGGATGGTACGAATTTAACCGGGTCGGTTTAAACTTTCAATATCATGTGACCCACAACATCATCGCAGAACTGGGCGGGAGCTTTCAAAATAACCAGTATCCGCGTGAAACCGCCGAGGGCTTGGTGCTCAAGAAAAGAAAAGATAATCTTGCAATCGCGGAAACTAAATTGATATGGGAGCCGCTTCATAATCTCAGCCTTGGATTGGGATATACCCTTAGCAACCGGATTTCGAATTTTGATGAATATGATTATATCGACCATATGGCCGAGGCTTCTGTTTCTTATAAAATTTGATGAATTTACGGCGCCCCTCTTTTTTTTGTTTTACCGTTTTTTTTGTTTTGACGGCTTCCGTCTCGCCTTCATTCACACAAAAAGCCTTTGCGACCGCTGAGCAAAGCGGCTCTTTCCAACTCCAGGCAGGCGACCGCCTTGAAATCACGGTCTACCGGGAAGATGATCTTTCGGGGGTTTATGAAATCGATCCCGCCGGGAGCCTGACATTTCCGCTTATCGGCGAAATGCAAATTGCCGGTCTCAGGGTCGATCAATTGCTTGAACGGCTCACCTGGAATCTTAGAAAATACCTTATCAATCCCCAAGTGAGCATTTCCAGGGCCGAGACCACGATTAAATCGATTTCAGTTTTGGGACAAGTCAAAAAACCCGGCGCTTTTGACTATACGCCGGGGATCACGGTTATGAGGCTCATTTCTCAAGCCGGAGGATTTGAACGGGCAGCCAACAAACGTAAAATCAGGGTTGTCAGAATGGTGAATGGAAAGAAGGAATCGCTCATCATCAATGGTGCCGCCATCATTAATGGCGATGAAGAGGATCCGGCCGTGGAGCCCAGCGACATGATTTTTGTTTCCGAAGCAATTTTTTGAGGAGATATGCCCCAACCGAACCCAAGTACAAATCTTAATCCGCCGCTACCCAAAAATGAAGATATTGACTGGGAAATGGGCGTGCAAAGCCTTTATCGCCGTCGCTGGCTTATTCTGACGGTGACGGGTATTGCCTTTTGTCTGTCGGCATTTTTTACGGCCGCACTTCCGGACTTTTATACGGCCCAAACCAGTATTCTTGTCGAACGGGTCAACGATACCCCGCTTCACTACAAAGAAATCCTGTTTCCGACAGGGGAGCAGGGTGCCGGTTATTATGAGACCAAAGTCGCACTTCTCAAAAGCAGGCCCATCCTGGAACAGACGATTGAGCAGCTTCACCTTGTTGAGCATTACCGGGGGAAAAACCGGCATGTTAAAAACGTACAGGATGCCGTGAGCTTTTTGCGAAAGCGAATTCATGCCAATGTATTCGGCCGCACACAAATTATCAAAGTGGATATCAAGGATACCGATGCTCAAATGGCTGCTGATATTGCCAATAAAATCTCGGAAAACTTTGTCCGCGAAGCTTGGCGGGAGCGGTTTTTTATCTCCGATCAACTTCTGAAATGGTTTCCCGGGGAGGCCCAAACGCTGCAAAAAAACAGCCCGATTACGCAGCTGCAAAAATTGGAAACCGAGGAGATTATTACGTCCCTTCCGAGCGTGATGCAGGATCCGGTTCTGAATGGCATCAAGCAGGACCGGATGAACGTGGAGGCGGAAATTCGTGAGCTTTCAAGGCGTTATACGAAAGAACATCCCAAGATGAAAGAGCTGCACGCCAAGGCGGATTACCTTGACAGCGAATTTAGAGGGCAAGTCGAGAAAATCATCGGCGGATTAAAAGCCGGGCTTGCAGGCCAGTTCAGTGTCAACAGTATTCGTGTTGTGGAAAATGCAATGGCACCCTCCCAGCCTTCGGGGCCGAAGCGGCTTTTGATTGTTCTTGCCTGTACTTTTCTGGCTCTGGCTTTGAGCGCCTGGTTCGCAGTTTTTTTAGAATATCTCAATCATCACATTCGCACGGAAGAAGACATCAAGCGGCTCTCCCTGTCCTTTTTGGGCTACATGCCGTTTGTGGCTGGGATTGACGAAACGGCACGGAATGGCAAAAGCATAACCGACATTGTGAATGCGGCGCCCAGACTGGGTGATGACATCATCAACATTCGGACTTCCCTTCTTTTTTCCATGCCAGCCGAGCAAGGGAAATTGATCATGTGTACCAGCGCAATTCCGGGAGAAGGCAAATCCACGATGGCCGCGATGCTGGGGATCTCGTTGGCCGAATCCGGAGCACGGGTACTTCTGGTCGATGCGGATATGCGGAATCCGTCTCTTCACAAAATATTTAAGCTTGAAAATCAGGAGGGTTTGAGCGCCTGCCTTGCAGGCACGCTCAATCCTAAAGACGCAATTCAATTGGTTGGGGAAAATCTTGCGCTGCATGTCATGACGGCCGGAAAAAAACCACCCAATCCCGCCGTTTTGCTGGGTTCCGCGGCAATGGGCCAACTGATCGCTGAGTTGTCCAGCGGCTATGACAAGATTATCTTTGACGTGCCGCCCGCCCTCCATATTTCGGATGCCCTTATTTTGGCGGAGAGAATGCATGGAGCCGTTTTGATTTTTGAAGCCGGCAAGGTGCATCAGACGATAGGGAGAAAATTGATTGAAAAAATCCGCGCTGCGCGTGGCATTCTGATCGGGGCCGTTATTAACCGCGCTGATTTTCAAAAGCTCGATTATCAGGCTTACCAGCATTATCATTCGTATCAAAAGTATTATCACAACATTCCGGCAGGAAATTCAAATTAGCCGTGAATCCTTATGGACCTGACATGCCAAAGAGAAGCGCAAGTCTCATGGATTGCCAAATTTTCCGGCATCCTTTCGGGATGGATTGTTCTATCCGTCATTTTTTATTCTAATCTTGCTGACGGCGCTGCCCGTCCTTTTCCGCTTTTTTTGACCCAGCTTTTAGTTATTGCCTGCATCCTCTTCCAAATCCCTCTTGTGTTTTCAAAGGGAAATTACTTTGGCGATTTTTTCCATTTGCTTCTGAGACCCGCCGCCTTTTTTTTTGCTTTTCTTCTGGTGATTGCCACGCAGTATTTTTTAGGCCGTCAGATTCTGGAAACCGGCATGGGCACTGTTAATCCTCACGCAACCCTTTCTTCTATGGTTCAACTCATTTTCTACTTTTTCTTTTTTATTTTATGCGTCCAGTTCACAGCGCATGCGCAGAATATTGAAAAGCTTGTTTTCTTTATGGCCATCCTCGTTTTTGGCGTGACGATGTGGGGCATTGCGGAAAGGTTCGCAGGGAGAGATCTTTTTGGACCGGACCATCTGGCGCAGGACAGCTTCGGCCCTTTTGTGAACCCCAATCATTACAGCGCATTCGCCGGCCTTTCCCTGCCTCTTTTTCTTGTTTATTTACATTACCGTTTTACCCAAAGCCGGGCGATATCGCTCTGGAAAAAGATTTTAGACCTTCTGGATTCCGGCATTTTTTTTCTTGTTTTTCTCATAGCCCTTGTTTTGGCCGGTTGTTTTTTATCCGGTTCAAGGCTGGGGGCCATCATTGTCTTCTTTTCTCTGACGCTTTATTTGATAATGTCCGGCATCCGGCGTCATTTTAAACCTATTTGCCTTTCAGCCTTGTTGGCGATATCCGGAACCTTCCTTGTCCTGAAGTCGGCCGGGTTGGAATCAACGTTCCGTACGTTTGGTCTTGATTCCCTAAGGGCGGCTGCGGTGGAGCGGTTCCAGGTTTCAAAAGAGTCCCTGGAAATTTTCTTCCAGTACCCCTTGCTTGGCTCGGGGTTGGGGACCTATGCTTTTATTTCACCCAAAGTTATTACCGTGTTGAGTGATTCCATCCATTGGGATCACGCGCACAATGATTATGCGGAGCTGCTTGCGGAAACCGGAGCCGTGGGGTTCTTTCTTTTTATGGCAGCCTTGGCGATGATTCTTTTTTACGGCATACGCCATGCCTGGAACTCCCCGTCGCCGTGGACGCGTTTGGTTCTCAGGCAATCGGTTTTTGCTGTTTTTAGCATTGCCATCATGGCCGCGGCGGATTTCCCTTTAAAAATTCCTTCCCTAGCTTTTTTTTTTCTTATGCAGTTGGCGATCTTGACACACAGCCATAACCGGGAATCCGGCTTTAAACCGCTAAGCCTCTTCGCTAAATACTGCGTAGGCGGGGTTTATTTGGCTGCAGCCCTCTTTTTAGGAAACTGGGCGTTTAAGAATTATCAAGCTTTTGCATTCACCCAAAGTACAGAAGGCCGGATTCAAAGCCTGGAAAAAGCCGTCGAAATCCAACCGATGAATGCGGCTTATTGGCATCAACTTGGTTGGGAATATCTTGCTGGGGAACAGAGAGCCTTGGGCGAGGGCGTATCCAAGACAAAAGCACTTGAAGCTTTTCAGAAAGCGGCTCATTTAAGTCCTACTTTTTCACGCTATTGGTTTTCATTAGGAAGGCTTGAATATCGCGAAGGCCGAGCCCAGCAGGCCATTTTCTCTGTGGAGCAAGCTGCGGCCTGGGCGCCTCACCAATCGGGGTATTGGCTGCATCTTATCGCGCTTTACTTAGAGGCAAGCGAAAAATCAGAGACCGCCCAAGAAAAAGAACAAAATCTTCAGAAAGCAAGAGAACTCTTTGAAAAATTAAGCAACATGAAAAATTTTCCGGATGCCGTGCATCAACAACGTTGGATGGGGCAGGTTTACGCTGAAAAATTTCAACAACTCATACCTCACTGGAATCTTAACAGAAAGGCCGGCCTATGAATGCGCCAGGCTTAAAAACGCCAAAGGTTGCGGTCGTTGGGGCTGGTGACTGGGGCCGGAATCTCGTCCGGAATTTTCAGGATTTGAATGCGCTGTCCGGCATATGCGATTTTAATGAAGACAAGCTAAAAAATTTAAAGAACTCATATCCCGGATGCCGGATTTTTTCTTCCTATGACGCTGTCCTAAAGGATTCGTCCATTCAGGCCGTGGCGATCGCCACACCGGCCGAGTCTCATGGGGAGTTCGTGAAGCGCGCTCTTGCCGCCGGCAAAGATGTTTTCGTAGAAAAGCCCTTAGGCCTCTCCGTTGCGGAAGGAGAAGAGCTTGTGTCCATGGCAGGCGACCGGATTCTGATGGTCGGGCATCTGCTCTGGTATCATCCCGCCATTTTGCAGCTTAAAAAACTGGTGGACGACGGCGAGTTGGGGCGCATTCAATACATTTATTCCAACCGCTTAAACCTCGGCAAGATCCGCAGGGAAGAAAATATTCTGTGGTCTTTTGCCCCGCATGATATTTCAGTGATTCTGGGTCTCTTGGGTGAGATGCCGCAGAGCATCCAGGCCCAAGGCGGCAATTACCTGCATCCGCAGATCGCGGATGTCACCGTAAGCCTTCTTTCTTTTCCAAGCGGGGTAAAGGCGCATATCTTTGTCTCCTGGCTGCATCCTTTCAAGGAGCAGAAATTAATTGTCGTAGGCGAGAAAAAAATGGTGGTGTTTGACGATCTGGAAACGGAGAACAAGCTTGTGATTTATCCGCATTCGATTCATTGGAAAAATCAAATTCCTGTTGCCAATAAAGCCGAGGGATTCCCGGTTGCTTTTGACCCTGTCGAGCCTCTTTATGCAGAGTGTCTTCATTTCCTGGAGAGCATTCAAACTCGAAAAGCCCCTCGCACCGATGGGCCGGAGGGCCTGCGGGTTTTGAAAGTTCTCGAAGCGTGCCAGAAAGCCTTGGCAACGCAGACGCCGGCAAAACCGGTCTCGAGTGGTCATGAGCCGTCTTATTTTGTTCATGAATCAGCTTTTGTTGATGAAGGGGCTGAAATCGGCGAGGGCGTTTCCATCTGGCATGTTTCCCATATTCTGAAAGGCTCCAGGATCGGGAAAAATTGCAGGATCGGCCAGAATGTCGTCGTGGGGCCGAATGTGCACGTGGGTGAGGGCGTGAAAATCCAGAATAATGTATCGGTGTATGAAGGCGTCACGCTTGAAGACTTTGTTTTTTGCGGGCCTTCGATGGTTTTTACCAATGTGATCAATCCACGCAGTGAAATTCCAAGGAAGGATGAATTCAAAGCCACTTTGGTGAAAAAAGGCGCGAGCCTGGGAGCCAACTGTACGATTTTGTGCGGCCTTACCATAGGAAGGTACGCTTTTGTGGGAGCAGGTGCTGTTGTTACCAAAGATGTTCCGGACCATGCCTTGGTGGTCGGCAATCCCGCGCGGATAAACGGATGGGTGTGCGCATGCGGCCTGAAACTCAAGCCTGCCGAACAGGACCGTTACTCTTGCAAATGCGGAAAGATTTACCGGAAAGATGAGGAAGGGAAGGTTATTTCGCAAGACAACACGGTGGCAATTTTGTCATGAAGATCGTCACCGTGGTAGGCGCGCGGCCTCAATTTATTAAATGTGCTTGCCTGTGCCGCGAGCTTCGAAAAGTTGCCGCCGAAGTTTTAGTCCATACCGGGCAGCATTATGATGACAACATGAGCGACGCTTTCTTTCGCGAGCTTGAAATCCCTCAACCCGACTATCATTTGGGGATTGGTTCCGGCCTGCACGGAAACCAGACAGGGCGTATGCTTCAGGCTATCGAAGAAGTCCTGCAAAAAGAAAAGCCGGATTACGTCCTCGTTTATGGCGATACGAACTCCACGCTGGCGGGCGCTCTGGCAGCAGCCAAGCTGCATGTGCCGGTCGCACACGTGGAGGCGGGACTACGAAGCTTCAATAAAAAAATGCCGGAAGAAATAAACCGTGTGCTTACGGACCATATGGCGGACCTTCTTTTTTGTCCTACGCAAACAGCGGTTCAGAATCTTGAAAGGGAAGGCATTCGAGAGGGAGTTCATCTTGTAGGCGATGTCATGATTGACGCTGTGTTTTACTATGGGCAAAAGGCGGAAGCCGGCTCCAGAGTTTTAGAACGCTGCGGGTTAAAGCCAAAAGCCTATGCCCTTGCCACGGTCCACCGGGCCGAGAATACGGACGATCCGGATCGATTTTTCTCCATTTTTTCGGCCTTGGATCAAATCGCACGTGAGGGATTGCCGGTCCTTGTTCCCCTGCATCCCCGCAGCCGAAAGCAAATGGAATCCCATCATTTTGATTCGGCCAATCTCCAAATCGTGGAACCCGTCTCCTATCTGGATATGCTGCAACTTGAAAAAAAAGCGAAAGCCATTTTAACGGATTCCGGCGGCGTACAAAAAGAGGCCTGCGTTTTTCAGGTTCCCTGCATCACGCTTCGCGAAGAAACCGAATGGGTGGAAACGGTTGAAGCGGGTTGGAATGTGCTCGCCGGAACTCATAGCGAAAATATTGTTCAGACGTTCCGGAAAATAAAAAACGGTTTCCATCTTCCCGAAGGCTACGGAGCCGGTGCTGGAAATGCGGCTAAAAAAATTATCGAGACGCTTATCCAGCAGTTTTCCCTTACGCGATGATTAAAAAAATCAAGCCCAGCCCCTTTGTTGCGCATGTTTTGCTCACGACGGCAGCATCCCTGGCAACGATCCTGGCCAACATCTTTGTCATTCGTTTTCTCGCCAACGGTTTTGGGGCAGAAGGATTTGGAGCCTATTCTCTGGCCAGCCGTTGTATGGCCTTTTTAGTGCCTTTTTCCACCCTTGCCTTGTGCACAGCCTTGCCGCGGTTTATCTCCCTTGCGGGGAGCGAGCATGCCAAAAGAGAATATCTTCTCAGCGGATTTCTTTTGGGCTTGGTGCCGAATCTTTTAATTTTGACAGGAGGCGCTCTTGGGAGCGGTTTCCTGACGCGGCTTATTTTTCATGACGCCCGCTATCAAATTCTGTTTTTCATGACCCTTTTTTGGGTGGCAGCTTTCTCCTTTTATTCGATTTTGGATGCATTTTATTTCGGAATCGGTCAAATCAGAAAAGCCAATTTTTGGCAGATTTTTCTTGGAGTGGCCGGCCCTCTTTTAATTGCCCTGATTTTTTCCAAGCGAGGGAATGTGGAAGAAGTTGTTTCTCTCTTCGGTATCCTTTATCTGACTTCTTTGATCCCATTGGGTTTTCATCTTTTTTTAGCCATTGCTGCTAAACCTGCTTGGACGGTGATACGTTCCCGTATCCAAGACCTTTGGAGCTATGCACTGCCCCGATTTCCCGTGCGATTCGTACTCGCAAGCCTTTTCAGTATCGGCCCTTTTCTGGCGCCGCGTTTCGGCGCGCTTCAAGATGCGGGTTTCTTAATGGTGGGGCAGATGGTTTTTAGAATAGCGGAACTCGGCAGCACAGCTTTTGGGCGGGTCCTTTTGCCAAAGGCAGGCGAATTATTTTCCGAGGGAAGACAAGACTACCTTAACCAGAGAATCGAAGACATCGTTATTTTTGTTTTTCAGATGGGGCTTTTCGTCACGCTTCAATTGATTCTTTGGTCCGGCCCTATTGTTTTAGCCTGGCTTGGCGGTCCGTTTGCGGAGGCAATTCCGCTCATGCAGATCCTGACTTTGGCCGTGGCGCCCTACCTTCTCTTCATTATGCTTTCACCCATTGTCGATGCGATTGAGGAAAAGCCGGTTAATCTCAAGCACTTGCTGTTGTCTTTCATCGTAGCCTTGTTTTCGTCTGTAGTCGCAGGAAAGATTTTTTCAAAAACCGGCCTTGCTTTCGGAACCGCATTAGGCCTTGCTACGCCCGGTTTTCTGACCCTCTTTTATCTCTGGAAACGCTGTCAAATTAGCTTTCAATTGCTTAAAGTAAAGGAAGTTCTCCTTTGGAATCTCGCTTTTCTTTTTGCCGGAATCCTTTTAAAAAATGGGTTAGCGGTGCATTGGGAAGGGATTCGTCTGCTGGGAGCGGGCATGATCGGTGAAGGGCTGCTTTTATGCCTCTATCTTTTTGTGCTTTGGCAGCTCCATCCCCGGTGGATAGGCGAATTAGAAAAGCGGCTCTTTATAGTCCCGCGAGAGAAAACAAACTTAGTTGAGACCTGAAAAGAGGAGATGAAATGTCTGCAGCATCGTTTCTGAAACGCATTTTGAACCGTGCCGTTCACCGAGCCACGGACCGAATGGCCGATTTTTGGGTCAATCTCGCAGCGCATCATCTGGGCGAGCGGGTTGAGGACCGCGTCATCATACGTAAATTCAACAAGATTTATTATGATTTTGAGCTTTTTGACAAAATGTCATGGCTCGGAGTCCCTTCGATGCAAAATCCTTGCGACAATTGGATTATGCAGGAAATTATCACGGAGGTGAAGCCTGATTTTATTATTGAAACAGGAACGGGTTGGGGAGGAACAACGCTTTTTTATGCCACGGTGCTTTCACAGGTGAACGAACAGGGAAAAGTGATCACGATTGACATTGTGCCCCAGTTTGAAAAGGCAGCAAAGCTTCAATTGTTTCAAGAGCGCGTTGAGTTCATCCAGGGGAGTCCGGTGTCCCCCGAAGTGGTGCAAGAGGTGATTCGGCGGGTCAAAGGCAAGAAGGTACTGGTCACTTTGGATTCAAAACATTCTTATGAATTCGTCCTCGACGAGATGAAGTTTTATGCGCCGCTTGTGTCCCAAGGCAGTTATCTGGTGGTTCAGGACACTCACGCGGATGGTTATCCCAACGTCCCTGAATTTGGCCCCGGGCCTTACGCGGCAGTTCAAGAATTTTTGAAAATAGATAAAAACTTTGTCATTGACCCGAGCCGGGAGAAATTTTTACTAACCTTTTACCCTTCGGGTTATCTCAAGAGGATTCAATAGCCATGATGGACGCTGTGTTGCAGGATGCGCATGTTTTGTTTCTCGGAATGATCCTGCTGTTCTTTTCAGGGGTCTTTATGCACTATTCCAACCGTATTTTTAATTTGGATTTTATCAGTATTCCATCGATTTGGTATTTTGCTTACGCGGCGGTTATTTTCATCCCTTCTTTTTGGACCTTTTATGGAAGGTCGGGAGTTTATCGTTATTACTACATTTATGCCTTAATGAGTCCTCTGGCCACGATCCCCCTGGGGATTTTGCTGGTGAACGTTTTGCGAAAATACACGCCCGAGGAAATCAAACAATATCATGCGTCAGCAATCGAAGATCAGCCAAAAAATTTTATGCGGCTCATGAATTACGCACTCCTTTTTATCATCGGAACCGCGCTTTTCTGTTCCTGGTGCATGGAACAGAAAAATTCAATTCCTTTGCTTTATCTGTTCACCCATCCCGACAAGACTGAGGATTTTATGATGTTACGGGAATATTCCTTTAAGCTGCTGGATTCTCCGCTGCGCTATTTTTATCATTTGACACGGGATTTTGTGTTTCCTCTTCTGATGCTTGTGGCTTCGGCGAATTATTATTATTCCCGCTCGCGGATCTGGCTGATTTTTCTCATTTCATCCGTCCTCATCGGGTTTTTTTATGCCGCGGCCAATACTGCAAAAAGCCCTGTCTTTACGCTGATTTTTTTGCTGCTCCTGAATTTTTATATTTTGAGGCGTGGCAGGCTATCCTGGTGGAAAGTCATGGTTGCCGTTGTTGTCTGGCTGTCCTTTCCCATCCTGGTCATGATGAGCGCCCAGGGGCAGTTGGATTGGCCGAGTTTCCAATACGCATTCCAGTTCATGATGGAACGCATTTTTGTCGCGCCCTCTTCCATCCTTTACTATGGTTTTGAAATCATCCCGGAACACTTTCCGTTTCAAATGGGGCGTTTGACGGGCGCCCTGGCGCCGCTGTTTGGCAAGCAGCCCAGCGATTTAGGCGCCTATGCGGCATGGTACATCACGGGGGAGGATTATGGAACGACCAGTGTTTCAGGCGCTTTCGTGACGGAGCTTTTCGGGGATTTTGGCTTCCTGGGCGTGATTTTCGGCGGAATCCTTGTCGGCATGGCCATGCAGTGGATCCACATTTCCATTATCCGGAAACCCAAGACACTCTTTGCCATTGTGACGTATGTCTTGTTTATTTATTTTTTTTCTACGCTCACTTATTTACAGATTGCGGGCGCGCTTATTTTGTCGGGAGCGCCGATTTTGTGGCTGCTCTATAAAACGAAACTTTTAGGCTGATTAAAACATTGAGGCGGAAGATCTATGTGCGGTATTGCCGGCGCTTTATTTGATAAAGAAACCATTTCTTTCCCGATACGGGTGATGACAGAAGCCATCAAGCACCGCGGACCCGATGATGAGGGCTATCTTTTGTCAGACCCTGCCGCAGGCCGCTTTGAAAACCGGGCGGGACGGGACACCCATCAAGACTTTCATTTTCCTTCGATTGATTCGCCGTGGCCTTCCCAAACGCGGCTTGTTTTAGGGCATCGCAGGCTTTCTATCCTCGATTTATCGCCGGCCGGGCATCAGCCCATGTCGGATTCTCAAAAAGAATGTTGGATTACTTATAACGGAGAGATCTTTAACTATCGGGAGCTTAGAAACGAATTAGAAACCCGGGGAGTGAAGTTTAGAACCAAAACCGATACGGAAGTTGTCATTGAATCTTATAAAATTTGGGGCGAGGATTGCCTGCACCGTTTCAACGGGATGTGGGCCTTTGCCCTTTGGGACGCAAAACGTAAAATTTTATTCTGTGCGCGGGACAGATTCGGCATAAAGCCTTTCTATTATGCGCGCCAAGGCCGTGATTTTTTCTTTGCCTCTGAAATAAAAGCCCTTTTGTCAGTTCCTGAAATGTCAAAAAATATTTCAGAGGAGGCTATGTTTGATTATTTGGCCCTGGGGCTTACTCAAAGAGGTTCGCTTACTTTTTTTCAAGGCATTCAATCCCTTGAGCCTGGACATGCTTTAACCGTGGATCTGAAAGGCGATGCCCTTTTCCGGCAATGGTATTTATTCCCGCAAAACGCGGGAATGGAGCCTTATTCTGAGAAAAGCATCCAGCATTTTAAAGAACGCTTGAAACGCTCCGTTTATCTGCGTATGCAAAGTGACGTCCCCGTAGGAACTTCCCTGAGCGGCGGACTGGATTCTTCAAGTATTGTCTGTTTGGGAGCAAGCCTGACTAATTCTCCGCCTCAAACTTTTAGTGCCTGTTTTGAAGAGAGACGTTATGATGAACGTGAATTTATTTTGCCGGTAACTCATGAAACCAGAGCTGTTTCCCGCTTTATTTTTCCTCAAGGAGAAGATTTCTGGGAGAAAGAATGGCGGGATCTTATTTGGCATCAAGAAGAGCCGTTTTGTTCGCTGAGTGTTTATGCTCAATGGTGCGTCATGCGGGAAGCCGCGCGGCATCACGTGCCGGTTCTTCTCAACGGGCAGGGCGGAGATGAGCTTCTCGGGGGCTATCGACGCCATCTTGCCAATCGAGCTTTAGGTCTTATCTTTAAAGGGCGTTTTCTGGAGAGCTCCTTTGCTTTTAAAGACGCGAGAATTTTTTTCGCCCTTGCGTTTAATCTGCTACCCTCAAGGGCTCGTTTGGGCGTTAGCCGCTTGATGGCTCGCTTTAATCCTTTGCTCCGGCCTGATTTCATTGAAAAACATGCGCGCCGGAAGGCGGCCTATATCATGGATTGGGGAAGCGCCCAGCGAAGTCTTGGCGAATCTCTTCAGCGTGATTTATTGATGGATATTTTGCCTTCTCTTCTTCGTTATGAAGACAAAAACGCGATGCGTTTTTCCGTGGAAGTGCGACACCCGTTTCTTGATCATGAATTGGTGGAGTGGGTTTTCAGACTGGAAGACCAGGCTAAGATTGAAAAGGGCATGACCAAAAGAATACTTCGGGAAAGCATGAAAGAGATTTTGCCGGAAAAGGTTCGATTGCGGACCGATAAAATGGGATTTGAGGCTCCGCAGGAGATGTGGCTTTCGATGGGGCGCCCGATGCTGCTGGATTTTTTTAAGCAGCCTTCCAAAGCCAGGGTGGCGCGATGGGTGAATGCGGCCGAAGTGAAAAAGCTTATAGAAAAAGGAAATGCCTGGAATAGTTTATTGTGGCGAATCATTAATCTTGAAATGTGGTTGAGAGTATTTGAAGAAAAATTTTTCGAAGCAGCCATGGAGAAGCCAAGAACCTGTGTGGCCTTGTAGCATCCGTCGCAAGCACCCTAGGCCTAAAGATGAGGGCTGGCCTCCCGTTATTCCAAGCAATTTTGAAATCAAAACTGAGTTTGAGGGGCAGTTAAAGAGATGCAAACAGTATTGAAAGAGCCTATGCCTAGGAGCGCTTATGTCTATCCTGCTTCTTTCGTGACAGGCATTACTGCCATTGTCATTTTGTCGGCAGTGTTATTCATGCTGCGGTTGACTAGCAATATTGCATTCACCGAGCCGCTCCATTTGATTACAAGCGGCAGTGAAGAACAGTCCTTCCTGAGCCTGTGGAAGTTCATTCATGGTCAGCCGGTTTACACGGACCCTCACAAAATCCCGTTTACTTCCTCCTATTTAAATTGGCTATTTTATGGATTTTACGGAAGTTGTATCAAAGTCGTGCTTGCCGTGATACGCCTTTCAGATGCCTGGATCCCGACTGTGGGAAGACTGATCACCGTCTTTTTTTCAGCTGCCGGCTTTTTTATCACGCGCCGGACATGGGTGGAAATTTTTCATGATGCATCTCGCCAGGGGAAATGGCTTGCTGTTCTTGTTCCTTTTTACTTGTTTTTCGGCCCGCTTCCCGCTTTCTGGCCTTTGACCACCCGTCCGGATATGGCAGCGATGGTATTTGAGATGCTCGCTTTTTATTTTTTTATTAAAGAGTTTCAGAACCGGCCGATTCAGGCCGCGCTGTTCGCGACTTTTTTTGTCTTCTTGGCGTGGTCATTCAAGCAGGCAAATGTCACGGTTTTTTTGAGTCTGTTTCTTTTTTGCCTCATCCATGACCGCCGTGCGGCAGGGCTGATGGCCTGCATGATGGCGGCTTTGTGTTCTTTGGCGCTTTGGCTTGGAGGATCAGGCTACCGGGAGAGCACGCTTTTCAGCCTCCCCATCCCGGGTTTTTCCGTGGCCCTTGGTTTGAAAAATTCATTCTACTATCTTGTGGAATGCGCTTTTGCGATCCCGGGTTATTTGGCCATGGGCGCCGTTTTCTTCTCAAAATCTTTAAAAGAAAAAATGCAAAGCAATCCCATTTTCGGACTTTGTTTCATCACAGCACTTGTGAGTTCTTTGTACGGGTGGCTAACATCCCATAAAATCGGGGCTTCCGAAAATTATTTCATTCCCGCAAGTATTTTTGTGACCTTTTTCTTTTTTTTATATTTTTTAAATAGCGGGGTGGAGATTAAGACTCCTCATCCTGAGGAGCGTAGCGACGAAGGATCTCAGAATAGATCCTTCGCTTCGCTCAGGATGACACCGAAGGCGACTAAACAGTTGCGAGTATCCCCATATTCCTTATATTTTTCTTTGCTTGTTAATGCGTTGCTGATTTTCGCGATCCTCTTTGGAATTAAAGGCCATGTCTCGAAACGTTATGAGCACAATGAAGCGATCGAGTTATTAAAATGCGCGGGGCCGCTGCCGCGCCCCAGCTTTTCCCAATTCGTGTACCTCAATCTTCCTTGGATGTTGGGCGGCGAGTCTTTCATCCCCGGGTATACGTATTGGGCCGAAAAGGGGCGCGAGAAGCATTATGAGCGCGGCGGAATCGAAGGCCTTATCAGGGAAGGTTATTTTGCAAGCCTGCTTCTGGAGAAGAGAAGCATGGGTGAGATTATCGGGATATCTGCCGAATCCGGGAACACGTTCCGGAATTATAGGGAACAGAAATCCGCATGCCCTTCCACGCACGCTGTTTTTATAAGAACAGGATGAGATTAGAAAATGCCAAGCGCAACCGTTGAGAAATTAGAATCTGAAAATCAAGGGCAGATAGGAAAGGCGAAAAGCGACGTCCTTTTTGTCATTTCGGGCATGGCCGATGTCGACATTGCGGCCAACCCATCGATGAAGAATACCCTCAAGCACCTTTCGGAATTCGGCTACTTGATCCATGTCTTTGCCGCGTTTCCGAAAAGCTACCGGATTCTTCAGGATCCCAAAGCCATTTTTAACTCGAACGTGATTTATCACAGGTCGCCCAATTTTTTGATCCCGCTTTTTGATTTCGCCAAGTTTGTGAAGGATCTTTTTGGAAGGTCGGACCAGAAAGAAACCCGGCAGGATCAAAAGCTCCTTCCCAATCAAAAAGTCGAATACTACGACGAATACAATTTTTTCGGCCGCATGATTTTTGCCGTTTTCCTGTTTCTTTATGTGCCGATCGAAGTCGTGCGTGTGCTGGTGTATTTTGTACGGCTCAAGCCAAAGCTTTTTTACGGCATCAATGCCCAAGGATCTACGGTTGCCAGTTTATTGGGGAAAATCTTGAAGATTCCCGTGGTTCAGCGCTGGCATGGCGCCTCTTATACGGAAGAGGATATTGACAAAATGAAAAAAAGTTTCCGGCATAAACTGCTGCTTTTGGACGGCGGTTTTGCCAAAATGATGCCTTC
>Ga0209726_10003510_pt1 | contig 21228 bp, 17 predicted proteins | sample Subgrocontami54m_FD_187453 | JGI IMG/M metagenome (GOLD analysis project Ga0209726, IMG submission 187453) | Subsurface groundwater microbial communities from S. Glens Falls, New York, USA - GMW46 contaminated, 5.4 m (SPAdes) (version 3) | ecosystem: Environmental > Aquatic > Deep subsurface >... | reverse complement strand
GCGCAGCCAGGGCGTGGAGTCTATTTGCAGTTGGTAGCCGGACAGCGGCGTGGTCAGCAGTGTGCGCGCCCGTCCTTCAATCCCCAGTTCCTCGGCCAGCTTCCCCAACCCGTCGGGCAAGCGGGACGCGGCCAATGCGCCGACAGAAGCCAGCAGGACCGCCGCGGCGGCCAAAACGCCGCGCACCCGGCTGGGGACTGCCGTGGACGCGCGTACCCAATCTGGGTTCATCTTCTCGAGCGAACCTACAACCGCCAACGTGATCAATCCTTCCACCAGCGCCGAAACTAGAAACAGCAGCAGCGAAACTCCCACCACAGCCCCGTGCATCGGAACTCCGGAGAAGAGGAGTTCGGCCAATGCGAGGCAAGCCGATACCAACACGGAAAGAACCCCGCCCAGGAAGATGGCCGCGCGCCTCCATGGACCTTGCCCCCAATAGTGATAGGGCAGGTATCCCGCCAGGACTCCGGCCACGGCCATGTTCATCACGTTGGCGCCCAGGGCGAGCACTCCACCGTCCTGAAACACAAGCGCCTGCACCACCAGAATCGCGGTCATTACCACCGCGGCGGCGGCAGGACCCAGCGTGCAGGCCAGCAGCGCGCTGCCCACCAGATGTCCACTGGTTCCCACGCCGATGGGGAAGTTGATCATCTGCGCGGCAAAGACAAAGGCTCCGATGACGCCGAGCAATGGCGCCTGCCGTTCTTCCAGACCAGCCTGGGCGCGCCGCGCCACCGCGGTCACCGACAGCGCTGCCGAAACATCGAGTCCAGCCCAGATGCCGGGAGCCAGGAATCCGTCCGGGATATGCATTGGGAATTACACAGTAGCACGAATGCTGGAAACGTGCCACCGGTGGCGTTACTTCGGACCCAACCAGGAGCTGAGCAGGTTGACGAAGTCAATCCCAACGCCAATGCGGTAGGTATCGCGGGAGCTTCCGATGGTGACAATGCTGACCCGCTTGTCATAGAGCGGGACAGGCTGCTTGTTGTCGCCTTCCACGGCTTTCTCGAGCGCGAGCGGCGTTTCGTTCCCGTCCTTGCTGAACGCGAAACTGCCAGTGGCAAACAGGAACAGAAACTTGTATCGCCCGTCCCGCTTTCCGACCGGCAATGGATAGAATACGTCGATCCGTCCGGTCGCGCCTTGGAACCGGCCGCCGGTGATGCTCTCGTCCTGGCCGATGGTCAACAGGAAGGTCCCCGGCGGGGCATACGGAGCATTGGTGTCGAATGTGCTGAGCCGCAGGCCGCCGCCATATTGGCGGTAGAAGCGCTGGCGGTCCGGCGGGACAAACCCGACCAGGCTGGTTGTGGCGGTGGGATAGCGATTGTGGAAAAGCGTGTACTGCGGGTCGTTATCGCCGGGCCGCTTGTAAACGAGGGTGCTCGAGTTCAGGGTGGGGTTGGTGAAGCCGCCGCTGGCTCCGAGGAAACCGACAAACCCCAACATGCGCTTGCGGCCGCCCTGATTCCAGAGACGAATTTTTCTCTCCAGGCCGGCCTGAAACTCCGCGCTCTGGGCCAGTTCATTCACCTTCAATTTGCCGATCTTCTCCCCGACTCCAACGGCGAACTCGGCCACTGGGGTGGTGACCTGCTGCGGTGAACTTGCGATTCTTACATTGCCCCAAAGGTTCCAGTTGGCTTCATAAACCTTCTCGTAGTTGCCCAACCCGCGCATGGCGAAAAAGTCAAAAAAGAAGTTCTGCACGAAGTCCGATGAACTGGCTCCCGCCTGATGGTATCCGGCAATGGCGCGCGACTCCCACTCGGGGGTTCGTTCGGCGGCCAAATGGACCAAAGCCGTATCCTTGTCCGATCCCTCGCCCGTCACGGTCACACTCACGAGAATAAGCTCGATCCCTTTCGGCATGTTGGCGGGAAGGGACAATTGCAACTTTGCCTTGTCGAAGCTTTCCACCAGGTTCCAATCACCGACCGTCGGCGGATCGAAGGTGAATTTCAATGTTGCCGGGTCGACGTTTGCGTCCTTGCCTTTTGTCACGGTGTACTGAATGGAGGCTCCGCCGGCGGCCACGGTGATCTCTTTCGGCGCGACTTCAAACCGGGGATCTTTGCCGGCCGCAAGAATGATACAGACATAGAAATAGAGTGTAATTATCTTGCTTAATCGCGTACGGTTATTGGCGCGGCCGCCGATGGAAACAGGGGTCCGAACATCTGTGCTTGCGGGCCTTCCTGATTGCGCTAGTGCCTGTATTCTCTTGTAATACATCTGAATCACTATCATATTTTACCAGTACTTATGCGATAATTACCAGACATATTATAAGAATAATGATGGCTGATGAGAGGCGGCGATTACATACGGGTTGAACACCGTGGGCCGCGATTTCGGTATCATCTCCTTCTATGCTCAGGCGGCACGCTTTTGCGCTCTTGCTGGCGGCGGGATGCCTTGTCGCCCAGTCGCCGGACCGGCGCGTGGCCGAATGGACGCTCACCATGGGCGGGCGAGTTGCGGTGAACGGACAGCCGCGGCGCATCGCGGACATCGCCGATTTGCCGGCGGGCGATTTCACGCTGGAGGTGCTGGACTGGATCGGCGTGAATGCCGACCCGCCTGACCTGGAGCGGCTCACCGGCCTTACGCATCTCAAAGAGTTGCACCTGGCCGGTCCTTTCTGGAATCGCAACGCCGACAGCGGGCGCGATGGCAGCACGGACCTCAAGTATCTTGCGCCGGTCAAGACGCTGGAGGTGCTCACGTTCAGCTACCATTTCCTGGATCGCATACGGTTCAAGGACGCGGGACTGGCCGCTCTCGGACCGATGGCCAGTCTGCGCGAACTGGCCGTGCGCCAGAGTTCGGTCAAGGGACATGCGCTCGCCGGCCTCACCGGCCTGCGCGCGCTGGATGTCACGTTGACGCCGTTCGATGACACGGGGCTGGCGAGTCTGGCGGCGCTCGAGAACCTGCGGCGGCTGCGCATGGGCGACACGCTGATCACCGATGCCGGGATGGCGGCGCTGGCTGGCCTCAAAAAGCTGGAAGAGTTGGACCTGCACGGAACCGCTGTCACCGATGCCGGCCTGGCGCATCTGACGGGCTTGACCCAGCTGCGGAAACTGAACCTGATGGGATTGCCGGTAACCGATGCGGGACTCGATCGGATCGGGCGGCTGCCGCACATGGAAGAGTTGAATCTGTATCGCACCAAGGTGGGCAACTCGGGCGTGGCCCAACTCAAGAACATGGCGAGCCTTGCTCAACTCGACCTGCGCTATAGCCGTGCCTCTGCCACTTCAGTAGCGCAGCTGCAGGCCGCGCTCCCCGGTCTTCACGTACTCTACGCCACGCAGGGCGCGCGTCCCAAGCTGGATCTGGCGCGGATCCTGCGGCAGACCGGGCAAACCAGTCTCAATCTGGAGGCATCCGAGATTGACGATGCCGGGCTGGCGAGGCTGGCCGTGCTAAACGGATTGCGCGAACTCAATCTGAACAACACGTCCATCACCGATGCCGGTGTTGCTCACCTGGCCGCGCTGAAGCTCTTGCGCACGCTGCATCTGGGCAACACCTACGTGGAAGGCGACAGTTTCCCGGCGCTGGCCGCGCTGCCCATGCTTGAGCGGATGGATCTTCAAGGCTCGCCGGTCACGAACTCTTCCGTGCCCGGGCTGGCTCAACTGAAGGGTTTGCGCCGGCTCTCGCTGGCTTCGACGGACATCTCCGACGGCGCCGCTCTGGACGGGTTGGGCCAGCTCCAGTGGCTGGATCTTGGAGCCACCGACCTTACCAATGACGGACTCAAACCGATCGCGTCGTTGGTGAACCTGCAGACGCTGATCCTACGCGATGCACGTTTCACCGACGCCGGGTTGGTCCATTTGCAAAGCCTCAAGAACCTGCGAACGCTGGATCTCAACCGCACTCGCATTACGGACAAGGGCATGGCCCGGCTGGCCTCGCTCCCCGGCATCACCAGCCTGATTCTCGACTACGGCGAGATCTACGACGCCGGCTTGGCAGCGCTGGCCCCGCTCACGAACCTGGAGCAGTTGAGTCTGGACAGCACGCACATCACGGACGCCTCGGTGCCTGTGCTCAAGAAGTTCACCAAGCTAAAGACGCTGAATCTCTATCACACACTGATCAGCGCCGGAGCGCACGCCGAACTCAAGGCGGCTTTGCCCGGCTGCCACATTATTTGGGACGCGGAATCCAGCCGGCCCAACCGGAGGAGAAGCTAATGCTACTTCGCACGCTACTACTTTCCGCTCTGCCTTGCCTGCTCTTTGGGCAGGAGCTTGATCTTACTTCGTCCTGGGTCACCGACTCCGACCTTGCAAAGATCGGCAAGCAGAAGGACCTCCGCAAGCTGAACCTTTCCGATACCAAGGTGACCGATTTCGGCATGGAGTATCTCAAAGGGCTTACCAGCGTCACGGATCTCGACTGCCGCTTTGCCGAGTTTCTCACCGACGATGCGGTAGCCTCGATCAGAGGCTGGAAGCAACTGGAGCGGCTGAACCTTCGCGGGACACAGGTGACCAGCAAAGTATTCGAGCACTTGGCGCAACTTACCAACCTGCGGTGGCTCGACCTGTCGCACACGCAGATTGAAGACGAAGGCTTCGAGTACCTGGCCGCATTGACGAAGCTGGAACATCTGGCCATTGGATCGACTCGCCTGAACGGCTCTGGGCTCGCGCTACTCAAACCGCTCCCGGCGCTGGTGTCGCTGGATCTGTCCGGGATACAGCGGGTGGACTCCGGTCTTTGGGGCCTGCCGCTCACCCATGAAAATCTCACTCGTATCGGCCAACTGGCGCAGCTGAGAAGGCTCAACCTTTCCGGAGCCACCATTGCCGACCGCGGCATCGATCGCCCGGGGAGCCCCGATGCCGAGCGCTCGGAACTGCGCGACCTGTCTCCGTTGGCCGCGCTCAAGAATCTCGAAGCCTTGGATCTGAGCCGGCTGCCCATTACCGGGGAGAGTCTTGCGCCGTTGCGCGGCTTGCCGCGATTGCGGGGGCTGCGGCTGGGATTGGCGCCAAAGATCGACGATGAAGCGGCGAAGCTGCTGCTGGCCATGCCACAACTTCAACGGGTCTACCTATCCGGCACGCGAGTCAGTCCGGACATGATGGGGAAACTGGAAGCTAAATTATTTCGGTGAGCTTGCGCTCAAACGTGGGGAAGGTCCCGAGGCGGGTGCCAAGGGCCTCATCGGCGAGCGTCACGTAGAGATCACCGAGGGTTCCGGTGGTGCGCGTGTGCAGACCGGTCTTCATGCCTCCGGCGTGCCCGGCGGCGATGACGGCGAGGTTATTGTTCTTGTGCGCGTTGGCCTCGGCGTGCTCGTGGACGTAGAGCAGGCACGTGTTATCGAGCATGTTGCCGGCGCCTTCGGGGGTCGACTTGAGTTTACCCACAAGATAGGCGAACTCTTCCACGTGCCAGCGGCAAATGTCGCGCAGGATGCGCATGCCGCGCGGGGTCTCGACGCCGTTATGCGTGTATTCGTGATGGCGCTGGGCGGTGTGGCCGAGCCAAGGGAACCGGGTGAGGCCCTGGCACTTGGTGAGCATGTAGGAGGCAACGCGGGTCTGGCCGCTGGCGAGGGCATGGACCACGAGATCGCTTTGGAGCTTGGCGATGCGCGGCCAGTCGCGCAGGTCTCCGCCTTCCTGGGGACGCTCGACCACCTGCCGGTACTCGGGCGGGAGGCTCGCAATGGAGCGCTCCAGATCACGGACCGAACTCAGATACTCCTCGATCTTGGCCTGATCGGACGGGCCGACCTGGGACTTCACCTTGCGGGCGTCCTCCTGCACGGTGTCGAGAATGCTGGACTGGCGCTTGACCCAGGAGGCTTCCTTGACGCCGAACAGACGGTCGAATAACTGATGGGGGAGCATCTCGGGCGGAAGCGGGCGGTCGCGATCGGCCCAACTCATGTTGCGTTGAATGCTCTCGCCAAAGGATTCCTGCGAGACGCCGACCTGCAGGGAGCGGAAACGGGACTTCTCACCAACCACTCGCGCGATGAGCTGATCGAGGGAAGCGCCGCCGGCTCCGCGGCCGGTATAGGGCATGCCGGTGAGCAGAGCGCTCATGGATGGATAGTGGCTGTTGCCGGGACCGGGGAGGCGGGCGGCCGGGCTGTCGAGACCGGTGATGATGTGTATGTCGTTACGGAACGCGGCCAGCGGGCTGAGGCACGGAGTGAATTCGAATTGCTCGCCGGTGACGCGGGGAATCCAATATCTTTCGGGGATGCCGTTGCCGTTGAACCAGAATACGAAGCGCGACTCGATGTCCTTGGATGCGCCGGGCGCGGCGTAGGCGGTGCCGCTGGGATTGAACATGGCTGCCAGCGGAGGCAGTCCGATGCGTATGGCGCTTCCGGCCAGTCCCGCGCCCCGCAAGAAAGTCCGGCGGCTTAAGGGTGCCATTTCAGTTCAAACCTCCCAGAAAGGATTCGCTGGTAACTATTGCAATTATAAGCTCCTGGAAACGGAATTGGGAAGCCCGGAAGCGCTCGAGCGCGGCGTCGATGGCCGGCTGGTCCTCGGGCTCCTCCGGTTTGCCGGTGGCGTAGCGCATCAACTGCTTGACGATGCAGCGCTGGCATCCGGGCGTGGCGGCGAGGACTTGACCGAGCTCGCGCGGGGATCGAAAGTCGGAATCCTTCACGCCGCGGACCGTTCCGGCGGCGGCGATGTCGAGCTTGTATTCGGTGGGCTTGACCTTTCGTTTGGTCTTGATCTCGTCAGCGGTGGGATAGATGGTGATGACCTCGTTTTCACGGCGCTTGCCGATGGCGTCGTAGTGTTCAAAGCCGAAGCCGATGGGATCGATGAGCATGTGGCAGCCGGCGCAAGTCGGATTGGACAAATGGATGGCGAGGCGCTCGCGGCCGGTGAGGGGCTTTTCGTCGGTGACGACGGGCAAGGTGGTGTTGACACCGGCGGGCGGCGGGGGAATCTCCTGGCAGAGGAAATGCTGGCGGACGTAGAGGCCGCGTTCGGTGGGAGAGGTTTCGGCGGGCTTGCTGGTGACGGCGAGGAAGAGGGCTTGGCCGAGGATGCCGGCGCGTCCGGTGGAGGCGGGCAAGTCGAGGCGGGACCAAGGATCGGCGGTCAGCTCAAGGCCGTAGAGCTTGGCGAGATCCGGTGAAAGAAAGGTGTAGGGCGCCGAGAGGAACTCCATGAAGTTGCCGTCGCCCCAGACCAGCGAGTTGAACAACTGGCGGGTCTCTTCGGTCATGGCGGAGACGAGTTCCGCGGTGAATTCGGGGAAGAGCTTGCGGTCGCGAATGGCGTTTTCGAGGCGATCGAAGCGCAGCCACTGGCGGAGGAAGACGTCCAGGGATTCGCGCGCGCGGGGGTCTTTGAGCATGCGGCGTGTGTGAGCGGCGATGGATTGGGGCGCCACCAGCTCACCCTTTTCGGCCGCCGCGAGGAGGGCTTCATCGGGCATCGTGTCCCAGAGGAAATAAGAAAGGCGGCTGGCGGCTCCCCAGGCTCCCGGTTCGAGGTGAAAGAGGAAGTGCGGCGATTGCAGCATCGCCTCCACCACCATCTGCGCGCCCTGGTAGAAGTCCGGCTGGCTGGTGAGGAGGCTGTTGTAGCGATCGACTTCAACGGATTGCAGCGGGCGGCGGAAGGCGCGGAGTCCGAAGGTGCGTATGAATTGGGTGCGGCATTCCGGAGACGGGTCGCAGCCGATCAGGCGTTTGCCGTCGCCGCCGCGAAACGCGTTGCGGGCGAGGCGTTCGGCGGCGCGGGCGTAGGCTTCGGCTTGGAGCGGAGAAATGCTCTGGCCCTCGGCCTGGTTGGTGAAGCCGTGCACGAAGTCTTCCTTGGGGAAGCGGTCCGCCGGGCGAGTTTGATCGCCGAGCAGGTCTCGCACGGTGTGGTTGTATTGCGAGTGGGTCAGGCGGCGGAGAACCGGCTTCGATTTGCCCTCGGAGACTTCGCGAGTGGAGGCCGCCGTAACGGGGGGCTGAGTGACGAGATAGTCGACCCAGGCGCGGAGAAGTTTCTCATCGGCGCTGCCGTGGGCGATCCGTTCGCCACCGGCGTGGGCGATGCGATTGGTGGGCTTCTGCCAAAGGAGGGATGCTTCCGGGTTGGCCCGGTCCGCGAGCAAGCCGAGGCGCAGGCCGAAGGCGCGGATTTGCTGCGGGGTGGCGGAATCGATGGGAAACTGGAGGCGCGTTGTGGAGCCGACGCCGTTGTCGTTGTGACAGAGGCGGCATTGAGCGCGTTCCAGGGCAGGCCACAGGGTGGTGAAGAAGTCGTCAGCCGCAATGGCACGCATGGTGAGCGTCGCAAGTATGAGAGCCAGCCGCATTTGTTGCCATTGTATCCTTTCAAGAAACCCGCGCAAAACGGAGCTGCCGTCCGCGACGGTAAGACACGCGTGTTCGTGGCCAGTTTGGGGTCGCGGACGGCGCCCTTTGCGCTTTTGATTGGCCTCATGCCGCCAGGGAGACGCTGGGTTCGTTTTGCCGGCGCTGGGAGTTGAGTTCGAACTGGGTGACAGAGCAATCGATTGTAGCGTTTGTGGCCAGTTGGCTTCGTTTTGCCATTTCGGCTTTTGAGGAACTCGCGCAAAACGGAGCTGCCGCCCTTTGCGCGATGGGGACCAGCGGTGAGATGTTTTCCAGGTTGAGATGGTTCGCGTTTTCGAGGACGTATCGGTCTGCCTGGAGCGTGCGGAGCTCGCGGAGTGCGCGATAGTAGGATTTTTCGGCTCGGCCGAAGTAGCGGGCGTAGCGGTCACATTGGGCGGCGAGGTTGGGGTCAGAAAGAGGGTCGCTACCGGATTCGGCGAGCTGGGCTTCCAGACGCCGGATGCGGCGCATGTTCCAGGCAGCGTGGAGCAAGTTGTCGAATGCGGTGAGTTCGAGCGCGCCAATGGGTTTGATTTGTGCGGTGAGATCGATTTGCAAATCGAGGAAGTCATCCTGTTCATGCGGAAGGATCACCATGTCCTTTGCGGTGAGGCCGTGCGTGCGGGCGTTTTGAGAAGAGGCGGCTTTGCCTTCGGGCGAGCGGGGTCCGGTGGAGAGTTGGGCGTTGGCGCGATTGGCTTCGATTTGGGATTGCGAGGACATGAGTGTTACTCCTTTTTGCGGCACGCATCGGACGGAGGCGCGGATGGAGGCGGGCACACGGCGGGCCGTGCCTCCTTACTTCCAGCTTAGCGCGGGCCGCCAAGTAAGCCGGTGGGCGCGAGAGCTTAGGTTGTTTGTTATGAGCGGATTAAAAAATCTGAATCGTTGTGATCGCCACAGAGCACTGCTGTGGTATTTGCCCACTTGGTTTGATGCCTTGAATGGCCAAGATTGACAGTCTTGGCCCTACGGGGCTATTCTCAGGGCTGAACCACGGAGGTGTGACCATGAACGTTCATTTGACCCCCGAGCTGGAGCAGCTTGTCCAAAGCAAAGTTCAGTCGGGTCGTTACAACTCCGCCAGCGAAGTTGTGCGGGAGGCGCTCCGGCTGATGGAGCAAAAAGACGAACTCCGAACCATTCAACTGCAGGAGCTTCGCAAGCGAATCGACGAGGGGCTTGGGCAGGCTGGGCGCGGTGAGAGTGCCGACGGGGAAGCCTTCATGGAAGGGCTGATTGACGACCTCGATGCCCGTGGAGGGAAGCGCCAAGCTGGATGAGCGGCTACGTTCTCACACCGATCGCACAGGCAGATCTCGCTGACATTCGACAGTACTATGTGGAAGAGGCCGGTTATCGAGTTGCAAGACAGATGCTCGTTGAATTTATTGAAGTATTCAGGCTATTAGCTCGCACTCCCGGCGCAGGTCACAAACGCGAAGACCTAGCGGAAGACCGCGCTATCCTCTTCTGGCCAATGCGGGATTACCTGATCCTGTACAAGCCAGGCACCAACCCGCTGCAGATCATCACGATTGTCAGGGGCAGTCAAGATCTCCCCAAAATCATCGGCAGGCGAGAGCTATGAAGAATCTTCTTATGTGTAAACATGCTGCGGCGGCGCTGCTCTGCGCCGCGTGGGGTCTAGCGCCTTGTTAGGCTGACCGTCCCGGCATTGGGATCCACCGTTTGGCGAATACCTCGCGGAGCGGTTTAGTTCATGACCGGTGCTCATCTGTGTTCATCGCCGGCTGTCAAGTGTTCCGCCGGACAGGACTAACTGGTCCGCCAGGAGGCCCAGGCAATCCCAAACGCGGCGCAGATCGTTCCGCGTGGTCCTATAGTTGCCGATCGCAAGCCGAAGCAGCATCCTGCCGCCAAATACCGCCGGGGAGAGCAATGCCGTGCCGGACTGGTTGATGGCGTCGAGGAGCTTCTGATTGTCGGCGTCGGAGCCGCAGTAGCGGAAACAGACCAACGAGAAATCCACCGGCGCACACAACTCAAACCGGATGTCGCCGCGTACCCAACCGGCAAACTCCTGGGCGAGTTCCAAATGGCCGCGAATGATTTCCGCCAGCCCGGCCCGGCCATAGCTACGCATGACGAACCAAAGCTTGAGGGCGCGGAACCGGCGTCCGAGTTGGAAGCCGTAGTCCATCAGGTTGACGGCCTCCGGGTTGTCCTCCGTGCGCAGGTACTCGGGCACCAGGGAAAAGGCGCGCCGCAGAATGTCCGGCCGGCTTGTGTAAAAAACGCTGAGATCCACAGGGGTCAGGAGCCACTTGTGAGGATTCACCACCAGGGAATGCGCGCGGCCGCAGCCATTCATTACGTGCGCCATCTCCGGGAGAATGGCGGCCGAGCCTCCGTAGGCGGCGTCCACGTGCAGCCAAATGTTGTGGAGGGCCGCGATATCGGCGATCTGTTCCACCGGGTCCGTGCTGGCCATGGCCGTGGTCCCGACGGTTGCCACGATGCAAAACGGCTGGCGGCCCGCCGCCCGGTCCTGCTCAATCGCGTTGGATAGCAACAACGGCCGGAGGCGGAAAGCTTCATCCACGCCGATTTTTCTGACATTGCTGCGGCATATTCCCGCGGTGACCGCGGCCTTTTCGACAGACGAGTGTGCCTGTTCGGAACAGTACAGAACCAGGTTGGCTATATCCGCCGGGTCCGCCATTTGACGCGCAGCCACTACGGCGTGCAGTGTGCTGGTGGAGGCTGTATCGTAAATCAGTCCGAAGAAAGTGTCCGGCAGACCGAGCCACTGGCGGAGCCAGGACAAGGTCACCTGCTCCAGTTCAGTCACGGCCGGTGAACTCTTCCACAACATGCCGTTCACGTTCAAGCCGGCGGTGAGCATCTCGCCAAGAACCCCCGGCTCGCTGCCGCTAGTGGCGAAGTAGCCGAGGAACGCCGGATGATTCCAATGGGTAATGGCCGGCACGATGAGGTTCCGGAAATCGTTCAGGATGGCGTCCATCGGCTCGCCGGTCTCGGGCGCAGAACCGGGTAGAGCGCGCGTGAGGTCTCCGGGTTTGTTGCGGGACAGGACGGGGTATTCTCGAATCCGCTCCGAGTAGTCCGCAATCCAATCCACCACCTCATGGCCGTAACGGCGGAACTCTTCCGGGGTCATGGTTTCAGTTTAGACCGCAAGTTAGAGTCAGTGAACCGTCGCTACGCCGAGTGCCTGGATCTTCTCGCGGACTTGCTCGGGCAGCTTCCAATTGCGGTCCAGAAGTCCGGATGCCACCAAGTTGTTGAGCTCGCCTCGAAACAGGACGTAGTCCTTGAAGGCGAGCAGCAGCCTCGGAGCCAACGGCAGATAGCGCGGCGTGGCCTTGGCGGCCTCCTCTGAGCCGGTCCACCAGGGCAGCCCGGAAGAGACAAGAATGTAGCGGCCGCCGGAGGGGAAAACCTGCACAAGCCCGTAGTCGGCGGCTCCCGGATTCAGCTCGATGGCCATCGCGGCGGCATGCTTGGCGATGAAGGAGTTGGTGGCCTTGGTGCCGAACAGCACCAGGTCGGCGCCTTCCTGATCCTCCTCGCGAACCTCCCGGTCGGCAAGAACCTTCAGGTGCAGCGATGGGCGGAAGCGCGTCCAGGTCCAATCGGCCGCCTCCATGGCGACCTTTCGGCGGCGTTCCAGTTCCACCGGTTCCGGCGAGTCAGCGGTGCCATAGACGTAGATGTGCCGGCCGGAGATGGCGCGAAACATCGGACCTTCCGCGCCGGGCCGCTTCTCGGATTCGGAAGGGGCCGCCCGGCCTTTTTCCCATTGCTCGGTCCCGCGCCGCCACCACATTTGCGGTCCCGTGGTTGCGTACCGCTCCCCGTCGATGACCAGTTGCACCGGTTTGCCTTCGACGAAGGACGGGTGTCCGGCGAGGTCCAGCGTGAACGCGCCTATATATTTGGTTTCGATGGTGATGCGATTGGGTGAGGTGAACTGCGCGTCCATCTCCGCCAGATTGCCTGGATTCAGAACATCAATCTGAACCCAGTAGGCCGAGCGGTAGGCGTAGGAGCGCGTGGAAAAACGAACCCGTTTCGGATAGCGGTTCCGCCGATGTTGCGAGAAGTACTGAAAGATCGCCGCGTCTTTGTAGGCGTTGTCCCAGGAGTTATGGCGCACGCCGGGGTATTCCGTATACTGCGCCGGAGCTCCCAGCTCTACCAGGTTTTTATGGAAAGCGCGGGAGCTGGCCACGGGAACTACGGGGTCGATCTCGCCGTGAAACAGGTGGACCGGCAGATTGAGCGCGTTGGGCGCGAGTTCCTCCGTGCCCGGAGGCAGCGCCGCGCAAACCGGGGCGATGGCCGCCCAAACGTCGGGGCGCGTGAGTCCCAACCAGGCTGTGCCTCCACCGCCCATGGATAGGCCGGTGAGATACACTCTATCCTCGTCGATGGGAAAACGCTTCTTCACGTCGGCCAGGACGTCGTAGACATCGCGCTCTCCAATGCCTTGATAGCCTATGGTCCCGCGCGCCAGCGGCGAGGCAACGATGAAATCCACGTCCGGCAGGGCGGGGAAGCTGCGCGTCGCCTCCGTGTCGGATTGTCCCGGAAGATTGCCTTTTCCAAACACCCGGCGCAGGTTGAGACGGTGATTCGAGGCTGCTCCGTGGAGGCTCATCACGAGCGGATATTTCCTGGCGGGATCGAATCCTTTGGGCAGATACAGCGCGTAGGGCTGGTCGGTGTCATCGACGGCGGAAAAGAACGTGAGCACTTGTGGCCCTGTTTGCGGCACCTGCGCCTGAAGACCGGTAAACGCAAGCAGCGCGATCGCTGCGAAGCTGGCGCGGACGGCGCCCTTGGGGCTAGCGAATCTCATGTTGCACCTCCTCAAGCCAGGGGCGGAACCATTCGCGAAACTCCGCCGCCTCCTGTGCCATCGCGGCCGATACCGGTACAGCCAGCGGACCGATGGTTAGGCCGCGCGCGGCCACCGCCTCGCGAACTCCCATTGGAGTGGGGAAGCGGTCAATGCGGGCGATAAACTCCTGCATGCGATTCTCCAGCAGCGCCACCTTCGCCGTGTTGGCGGCAGTAATGGCCAAGTCCAGCGCGGTCACCATTTCCGGCAAGGCACAAGCGACGCCGGAAACGGATCCATGAGCCCCGGCGGAGCGGGCCACGGTGAAGATGGTGTCGTTTCCAACCATGACCGTGCAGCCGGTGCGTTTGGACAGGGCGAGCAGCCGGTCCATGTAGACGCGGTCTCCGCTGGAATCCTTGATGCCGTCAAAGACGTCCTCCTCCAGCAGTGACTCGGCCACTTCGATCGGGATCCAGCTTGTGAAGAACGGAATGTTGTAGAGGAACATCGGCAGGGAAGTGCGAACTGTGTCCGCGAAGCGCCGGAAAAACTCAGCCACTTCCGGACCTTGATAGCGAAAGTAGTAGGGGGCCATCAGCAGCAGTGCCACGGCACCGGCATCCATCGCCTGGCGCGCGAGCAACACGGCGCCATCGAAGCTCGAATGAGATACGTTCACCATCACAGGCAGGCGGCTATGCGTGATGGCCCGCGACACGAAGGCCGTGCGCTGGTCCGCTTCCAGATGGAGAAACTCTCCGGTGGCTCCCAGCAGGGTGATGCCCCGCAGCGGGCAATCGCAAAAATAATCGATCAGGCGCAAGGCCGCCGGCAGATCGACGTGGTTGGTTCCTTCCCGCCTCGGGGTGACCGCGGCCGCGAACACCCCGCCTATGGCGGGAGTCCGCTTGGAGATAGAATGTGAATCTACTGAGGTGTCAATCATGGACAATCCATCGAATAGCATATCGCGGAGCCCGATATCCAGGAGAGGTTTCCTGCAATCGTCGGCCGGAGCGGGCGCCGCCACGTCCGCATTCACCATTGTGCGGCCGGAGGTGGCGCGCGGCCAGGTCAAATCCAAACTGAGAGCGGGACTCATCGGCGTTGGGGGACGCGGCCGGCAGGCGGTGAATGATCTGCTCAGCGGGACGGAGAATGTCGAAGTGGTCGCAATGGCGGATATTTTCGAGGACCAACTCGAAAAAAATCTCACTTGGCTCCGCACGGAGGCGCGCAATGCCAAGATCGCGGATCGCGTCAAGGTGGGACCGGAACACCGCTTCGTTGGTTTCGATGCCTACAAGAAATTGATCGCCTCCGATGTCGACATCGTGATGCTTTGCACGCCGCCCGGCTACCGGCCCATGCACTTTGAAGCGGCCATTGATGCCGGCAAACACGTGTTTTGCGAAAAGCCGTTCGGCACGGATCCGGTGGGAGTGCGCCGGTTCATGGCCGCGGTGAAGAAGTCGGAAGAGAAAAAGCTCACGGTGGTGAGCGGCGCGCAGCGGCGCTTCAATCAGGAATACGTCGAAACCATTCAGAAGATCAAGAATGGCGTGATCGGGGAAATTACTTCCGCCTACGCCTACTGGGTGGGGACGCCGGTGATCCAACAGAAAGCCCGCGATCCGAAATGGGGCGACATGACCTGGCAGCATCGCGCCTGGTACTCCCATGTCTGGATTTGCGGCGACCAGGTAGTGGAGCAGCATCTGCACAATATCGATGTCATCAATTGGGTGATGGGGACCCATCCGGCCAGCGTGGTGGCCACCGGCGGCGCCGTGTGGCGGCCGCGGACGGAGATCTACGGCAACATCTACGACCACATCAGCGCCGACTTTATGTATCCCAACGGCGTCCGCATGTCCAGCTACTGCCGGCAGTTTCCGGGCAACCTGTACCGCAACATCAGTGAACTGGTGGTGGGCACCAAGGGCCGCAGCAACTGCAAGGACATGGGGACGCGGGGCCCGCTGGACTATATGGCCGAGCATACCGCGATGGTCAGCAGCATTCGCGGAGATGGCCCTTATATCAATCACGGCATGCCGGTGGCCGAGTCCACGCTGGCCTGCATCATGGCTCGCGAGTCCGCCTATTCCGGCCAGGAGATCACCTGGGACATGGCGCTCAATTCCAAGCTGGATCTACAACCCAAGGTTTTCGGCTACGACGAGAAGATGACCGTGCCGCCGCTGCCCGTGCCGGGCGAATACAAGTTCATCTGAGCGCGGCCGGAATCCCAGTACGGTAACTGGGGAAAAGCAGTTCCACGTTGAGGAGACGCCGAATGGCGCTTCCATCGACGCGCCGGTCTGCGCGCCGTGTGTCCTCGCCTTGGAGTTCTTCCCCCGGCCGTGGAATGACGACACCACACAGATCAGCGCAGAATTGAGCGATCTCCAGTGCGCGGCACGGTTCGGCGTCGGCGACGGGAAATGTGCCAATGAGTTCCGACAGCAGCGCCGCTTCGGCGAGCGCGGCAAGATCATCGACGTGGATCCTGCTGACAAAGTTGCTGCCATCCCGCCACAGCTTGTGACGCCCTTCGCGCAATGAGACGTGTATGCCCCGTCCCGGTCCATAGATTGCCGCGGGACGAAGTACAAGGGTGGACCAAGGTCCGCTTCGCAATGTCTCTTCCTCTTGCAGCCGCAGCTCCTCCCGAAGTGCGCGCGGTGCGGGAGGGGTGGCCTCATCGACAACCGGCGACGCGCCATAGACACCGGTTGTCGAAAGATAGACTACTCGATCAACATTGCGGAGAGCGGGCGCCAGCAGTGGAGCCGATGCCATCCATCCGTCGCGGTCCTTTGCGCTTTTGAGCAACGGGATCGAATATAAGACGCGATCCCGCGGGCGCAGCATCCGCGCAAGTGAATCCGCCGCTCCGGGCTCCATCGCCTCGAACCGGGCTGATTCGGCTCCCGGTAGCTCGAACGGTCCTCTGTTCAGAGTCAGCACCGGCATCTGCCGCGCCAGCAGGCGGCGGGCCACACGGGTTCCCGTGTATCCGCATCCGAGAATTACGAAACGCACTCCTCATGATCGCATTGGGTTTGTTTTGAGTTATAGTCAACAATCAGTATGTGGCTCCGGCAAATCATCCTGACAGCGGCGGCGGGCATGGCCGCCTTCGGCGCCGGCTGGCCCTCCTTCCGCGGCGAGAATGGCTCCGGTGTGGCGGACTCCACCGGACTGCCGGTGGAATTCAGCCAGACAAAGAACCTCGTGTGGCAAACCGTCGTGCCGGGAGGCACGTCCTCTCCGGTGTTGTCAGGCGGCAGGATCTTCCTCACCGCCCTCGAGGGGAAACAACTGCTCACTATCTGCCTGCGGCTGAGCGATGGCAAGATCCTGTGGCGGCAGCCGGTCGAGCAAACTCGCGCCGAGTCGCGCCACAAGCTGAATCACGCCGCCAGCGCGACGCCGGTCACCGACGGCAAGAACGTCTACGTATTCTTCTCAGATTTCGGCCTGGTCTCCTATGGGGCTGATGGCAACCGGCGCTGGGCCTACCCGCTGGCGCCGTTCAGCAATCTGCACGGCATGGGGGCCTCGCCGATTTTGGCCGGCAACGCGCTGATCCTGGTGTGCGATCAGGACACGGGTTCCTACATGCTGGCCCTCCACAAGGACACCGGGAAGCTGTTGTGGCGCACCGAGCGCCCTGAAATCGTGCATGGCTTTTCGACGCCCACGATCTTCCAGACCCCGTCCGGAGAGCAGCAACTCATCATCCCCACCTCCTACATGCTGGCGTCCTATTCAGTGCAAACGGGAAAAGAGGTATGGCGGGTTCGCGGGTTGACCTGGCAGTTGAAAACCATAGCGGTGGTTTCCGGAGACACCATCTACGCCACCGGTTGGGCACCCGGCGCGGACCCGGGGCAGGCCAATCCCGTCGCTGCTTTTGAAGAGGTGCTGGCCGAGATCGACACCAACAAGGACGGGCTGCTGGCTCCGTCCGAGATCACCCCCAAGTACAAGCACTCGGGAAGCTGGGAGGCCATTGATCTGGATCACGACGGTTTCCTGAATGCGCGGGACTGGTCATTCTTTCGCGCGCGCCGGTCTTCCAGCAACGTCACCATCGCCGTTCGTCCCGGTGATGCCAAGGGTGATCTTACACAGACTCACCTGTTGTGGAGAAATGAACGCTACGTGCCGCAGGTCTCCTCGCCTCTGTTCTATCGCGATGTGCTCTACACCATCAAAGACGGCGGCATTCTCACTTCACTCAATCCCGCCACCGGCGCAACCTACAAGACCGCGCGCGTGCCGGGCGCATTGGACAACTACTACTCCTCGCCGGTGGCCGCGGATGGAAAACTGTACGTAGGCAGCGAAACCGGCAAGGTCAGCGTGATTCGCGCGCAAGGCGATTGGGAAGTGCTGGCCGTCAACAATCTGGATGAGCCCCTCTACGCAACGCCGGCCATCGTGGGGAATCGGATCTACCTGCGCACCGGCCGCGCGCTTTACTGTTTTGCGTCTGTCGCGCAAGATCCGCCGGAGGAGAGGCGATAGCGGTTCCGCGCGACCCAGGCGTAGACAGCCTCGCCCACAGGTTCCAAAAGAGGAAAGAAGAAGGCGAGCGCCAAGGCGAGCAACAGGGTCCGGAGAATGCCCGGCGGAATGCCCAGCAAGGCCGCCAGCGCAAAATAGGTGAACGGGTGGGACAGCATCATGTGCTTGCAGGCGCGGAATCCGGAGGAGACTGCGCCACCGGAGACCAGGTACAGCTTCTCCTCCAATGCCTCTCGCGGAATGTTCCACTGGTTGCCTGCGCCGGATTGCGACGTTTCCCACTCGAAGGCGCGCAGGAAATCGAAGCGCTGCCAATGCCGCCGCATACGGTGGCAAAGGCCGCAAGCGCCGTCATAGATCACAATGCGCCGGCGCGGCCAAAGCGGGATGAGGAGCAACGCGAGCTCGAGCGCATAGAGGTACGGCGGGACTCCTGAAAACGCAATGTGCGCCAGTAGGCCGGCCGAAACAACCCACGACCAAACACGCAGATCCAGCAGCAGCTTCACTACCCCCAGTATGTCTCCCCAGGAGCCAGGTGCGCCTTGGCCACATCGGGATTGAGCTCGATTCCGTAGCCCGGCTTGTCTTCAATCGTGAAATAGCCATCTTTGAAGATGGGACCCTCGTGGATCACCAGGTCCTGCCACCAGTCGATATAGCGCGCCAGTTCATGCACCCGGAACGTGCGGATCGCCGAGGCCGCATGTGCCGACGCGATGGTGCCCACCGGGCTGGCCGGATTGTGCGCCGCGCTCCAGATGTAGTAGAGGTCGGCCAGGTCCGCAATTTTTTTGGACTCCAGCAGGCCGCCGGATTTCGGAATGTCGATATGCACCACATCGCAGGCCTGCAGCTCGATCAGACGCCGGAACTGGCCGCGCGTGTACAGGTTCTCACCGGTGCAGATCGGGATGTCGACGGCCTGCGTGACTCGCGCCATCGCTTCCGGATTATCCGGCGGCACGGGGTCTTCCAGCCACATCGGCTTCACCGGCGCCAGCGCGTTGGCGAGCGTGATCACATCGCGAACATCGTAGCGCCAGTGCGCCTCAATGGCGAAGTCCACGTCGGGCCCGAGCTCCTCGCGGATAATCTCCATGCCCCGCACAATGCGGCGCACGTCGCGCGCCGTGAGGTTCCGGTTGTAGGGGTCGTGACCCGGTTCCTTGTATTGCGGATCGGCCTGCCGCGGCACGCCGTCGCCTTGAAACTTGAACGCCGTCCAGCCGAACTTCTCTGACCGGCCGCGATGCACCATCTCGCGCCAGGAGTCGGGATCCTCCACTCGTTCCACGATCGGCATGGTGCGGTAAAAGCGCACACGATCGCGAAACCTTCCGCCCAACAGATTACACACGGGAGTTTCGAGGATGCGCCCGGCCAGATCCCAAAGAGCAATCTCAATGCCGCTGGCCGCAGTCACGGTGACGCCGGCGATCGCCCCGGCTCCGGCGCTTTGCATCAACATTTTCGTGTAGAGCTTGTCGACGTTGAGCGGGTCTTCGCCCAGGATGATCGGCCGCAGTTGTTTGAGGATCAGGTCCTTGACGCCGGGCCCCCAATAGGCTTCGCCGATCCCGTACAGGCCGGAGTCGGTTTCCACCTTTACCAGGTTCCAGTCCCAGGTCCCGCGCATGATCATGCACTTCACGCCGGTGATCTTCACTTTGCCGCGCATGGCAGCCGCCAGCTTGTGCTGCGCGCCATGGAACAGCATTCCGGTGGAGGCGAGGCCGGCCTGTTGGAGAAACGTTCTGCGATTCATGATGGAGTAGCTCCTTTTCGAAGGTCATCATACAACAGCGCAGCCGGGAGATCGTGTAGTATCGAGAGAATCCATGCGCTCCACCCAACAACTGTTCCAACTCGCTGGACAAGCGGCGCTGGTGACCGGAGGTTCGCGCGGGCTCGGATTGCAGATGGCCGAGGGCTTGGCCGAAGCAGGCGCGAGCGTGTTTCTGCTGGCGCGCCGGATGGAATGGTTGACTCCCGCACTGGAGGGTTTTCAGGCTCGTGGATTCCCCTGCGGCGGAATGTCCTGCGATGTGTCGGACCCGGACCAGGTACACAAGGCAGTGGAGGCGGCGGTGACGCAATTCGGACGGCTCGACATCCTGGTGAACAACGCCGGTGTGAGTTGGGGAGCCAAGGCCGAAGAGATGCCGCTGGAGAAATGGCGAATGGTGATCGATATCAACCTCACCGGCGCGTTTCTGTTTTGCCAGGAGGCTGGACGCATCATGATCCGGCAGGGCTCGGGCAACATCATCAACATCGCCTCCATCAATGCGCTGACCGGCGGGCTGCCCATGCAGGAGATCGCCGCCGCCGGCTACGTTGCCTCCAAAGGCGGACTCGTCGCCTTGACGCGGGAACTGGCCGCCAAGTGGGGCCGCCACGGCATTCGCGTGAACGGGATCGCTCCGGGCTACTTCCCCTCGCGCATGACCGAGAAGATTTGGGATCAAGCCGCGCCGGTGATGCGGGACCGGGTACCGCTCGGCCGCGGCGGGGCCGAAGACGAGTTGAAAGGCGTGGCCGTGTTTCTTGCTTCGGCGGCCTCCGGTTACATCACAGGGCAGACGCTGGTGGTGGATGGCGGCACCACACTCGTCTAAAATCAAGCTTTCATGGTCGAAGATACAGCACCCATTCGACAAGGAGAAGAGCTTCCGCTCCAGCAACTGGCGGACTATCTCGGCGGGAAACTTCCCGCTTGGGAGGAACCGCTGGTTGCAAGGCAGTTCCCCGGCGGCCATTCCAACCTCACCTATCTGCTGCGCGCCGGCGCGCGAGAATACGTGCTCCGCCGTGCTCCGCTGGGCCCGGTGCCTCCCAAGGCGCATGACATGCTGCGCGAGGCCGGTGTGCTCCGCGCCGTCCATCCGCACTTTCCGCTTGCCCCACGGGTCGATTGGGTTTGTGAGGACCCTTCTGTGATTGGCTCTCCGTTCTACCTCATGGAGCGCCGCCACGGTTTGGTGGTGCGCACGGATCTTCCGGGCGAGTTCGCCGGCGTGGCCGATTTTGGCCTGCGTGTGAGCGGCGCCTTAGTGGACTGTCTGGCGGCGCTGCACAACGTGGACATTATCCGGTACAAACTGACCTCCATCGGAAAGCCGGAAGGGTTCCTGGGGCGGCAGGTGCATGGCTGGACCGGCCGCTGGCGTCAGGCCCAAACCGAGGCGAGCAGCGAAATGGACCAGGTGGTGGAGTGGTTGGGACGGACCATCCCGGCCTCCGGGCCTCCGGCACTGGTTCACAATGATTACAAGCTGGACAACCTGATGCTCGATCCGGTGGATCCGGGCCGTGTCGTGGCCGTGCTGGATTGGGAGATGGCCACCGTGGGAGATCCGATGGCGGACTTGGGACTCTCGCTCTGCTACTGGCTCCATGTGGGTTCCCCTGGCTCAGACCACAATCAGGTCACCGGCCTGCCGCCGGTGACCGGCTGGTTCAGCCGGGGACA
>Ga0209726_10003509_pt1 | contig 21230 bp, 27 predicted proteins | sample Subgrocontami54m_FD_187453 | JGI IMG/M metagenome (GOLD analysis project Ga0209726, IMG submission 187453) | Subsurface groundwater microbial communities from S. Glens Falls, New York, USA - GMW46 contaminated, 5.4 m (SPAdes) (version 3) | ecosystem: Environmental > Aquatic > Deep subsurface >... | reverse complement strand
TGCTTGATTTTAGAATATCCTTTGATTGTATCAATTAAACTATTGTCATTCTGTAATTTAATTTTGGCTGTTCTTTGCATAGAAATACTATAATACGCAGGTTTATACATTTATTTATTCTTAATACCTTTAAACACAGACTAAGGCAAATTCATCGGATGATTAAAATCAATCAGTTTTCTTTGCAGGGGGTATATAAATATGATGAGGAATGGGAGAATGTTTAAGCCCGGAGAAGTTGTGTTAACTAGCATTCAGTTTACCGACACTTCTGAAATTAAAAAAGGCCTGCTTTAGTTTTGTTTGAAGAATTTGATAATGTTGTTGCAGGCATAACTAGTAATCTTGAGATGAAAGGTATTTCCTTAACTAAAAAAGATGGAGCGATAAAAGATAGTATCATAAATAAAATTAAACTATCTATTCACCGTTTCTGAGAAGATGGTTGAGAAAAGACTATTTTGATCTGTCTAAAGAGAAGAAGAAACAAGTTTTTGAAGAATTAATGAAAAAATTGGACGACTTAAAATAATTTTTTTAAAGTTTCTTTCTTTTCAATAACAAGGAATTGGTGACCACACTTACACTACTTGCCGCCATGGCTCCTCCTGCCAAGATAGGAGATAATAACCAGCCCGTAAATGGATACAACACTCCTGCAGCAATAGGAATCCCTAAGATATTATAAATTAATGCCCAAAACATGTTCTGTTTTATTTTTGCCATAGTCATTTTACTTAATTTAATTGCTTTAGGGACATCCATTAAATCATTACTCATTAAGACAATATTACCGGTTTCCATCGCTACATCGGTGCCTGAGCCCATGGCAATACCAATATCGGCTTGTGCTAACATGGGGGCGTCGTTAATCCCATCCCCTACTGCCATTACCTTTCCCTGTTTCTGTAATTTTTTAACATAATTGAATTTTTCTTCTGGCAACACATCTGCAAATACATGATTAATTCCTGCTTGAGTTGCAATTGCCCTAGCAGTTCTTTCATTATCTCCCGTGATCATAAACACCTTTATCTTTAATTTCTGTAAATTTTGCACTGCTTTTTTAGAGGTGTCTTTAATCGTATCGGCTACGGCAATTAAACCTAAAATCTTTTTATTATCTGCTAGAATCATTACAGTCTTTCCCTGACTTTCCAAGCCTTGAAGTTGTACCTTTACCTTACTACTGTTAATTTTATGAGAGTCTAGTAATTTTGTGTTTCCTAAATAGTACTTTACTTTGTCTATACTTGCTTCTACTCCTTTTCCTGGAATTGCTTTGAAACTGGTAATGGTCTTGAAGGCTACTTTTTCTAGCTTGGCTTTTTTCACAATAGCTTCTGCTAGAGGATGTTCTGAAGAGTTTTCTATACTTCCTGCCACTCGTAATATGTTTGCTTCTGAATCTAGGCCTATAGGGATAATTTCAGTTACTGCGGGAGTTCCTTTAGTTATAGTGCCGGTTTTATCAAAAATGACATACTTTATTTTATGGGCAGTTTCTAGCGCTGCCCCCCCTTTAATTAAAATCCCTGCCTTAGCACCTTTTCCTGTTCCTACCATAATGGCCGTGGGAGTGGCTAAACCTAGTGCACACGGACATGCAATTACTAATATCGCCACTGCGGTAAGTAGCGAAAAAGAAAATTCCTTACCTAAAACGAAAAACCATAAAGAAAATGTGAGGATGGCTATAGCGATCACAATAGGCACAAAGTAAGAGGAAATAGCGTCCGCAAATCGCTGAATGGGTGCTTTACTCCCTTGCGCTTCTTCTATTATTTTGATGATATGGGCTAAGGTAGTATTTTCCCCTATTTTAGTTGTTTTAAACTTGAAGACGCCATACTTATTTATTGTGCCTCCAATAACTGCGTCCCCTTTCTTCTTTTCTACGGGTAAACTTTCTCCCGTAATCATGCTTTCATCTATAGAGGTCTGTCCTTCTAAAATAATCCCGTCTACGGGAACCCTAGTTCCGGGTTTAACTAAAATTACATCCCCTAGTTGAATAGCGTCGACTGAGATTTCTATTTCTTTTCCGTTCTTAATCACTATGGCTGTTTTTGGAGAGAGGTGCATCAACTTTTTTATCGCCTCTGAAGTCTTTCCCTTGGCTACTGACTCCCAGTATTTCCCTAAGATTACTAAGGTAATAAGAATTGCTGAAATCTCAAAGTACTGGCCTAGATCAGTAGCAAAAAATAAGGTGTAAATACTATAAAGATATGCAGCGGTTGTCCCTATAGCTATTAGACTATCCATATTAGCACTTTTATTTTTTAACGAATGCCATGCCCCTTTATAGAAATCTAATCCTACATAAAACTGGATAGGCGTAGCTAATAACCATAAGATATATTCCATAAAAGGAAGTTCAATCCCGATCTGAGGTAAGATCATTGCGATCAAAAAGGAGGGGACTGCAAATAGTAAACTTATAAAGAGGATCTTTTTGTAATGAACAATTTCTTTTTTTTCTGCCTTGTCAAAGGAAGATTTTCCGGTTATTCTTTCTGCTTTATAGCCTGCACCCTCAATGATCTTGATTAAATCTTGCTCTGGAACAGATTTTTCATCAAAATCTATTGTAGCTCTAGAGGTAGCAAAATTTACATTTGCCTCTTTTACGTGTGTATTCTTTTTTAAGGCTCGAGTAATAATAGTAGAACAGCTGGCACAATGCATTCCCGAGATCTGTAAGTTTATTTTTTTCATTTTATCGAGTGTTGAATTATTTCTAAATTGCAACTCTTGTGTGATTTACACCACGTTTCACATTTTACTGCAAGATCTTTTTGTTGATACTTTAATTTGCAGATTTTGCAAATATAATCTTTTTCTATTGGCTGTTTCATTTTTTTGTTTGTAATATCTCTATTAGTCCATACCTCTTTAAGGTTTTTGTTTGTTTAAACTGTTCCTCTAACAGAATAGGAATTCTACCTTTATAGTTATCCCAACCTTCTTCTAGGAGTATGGTGAACCATGCAATAATATGATGCACCCACCTCCGAGGTTTTGCGAAATCAGAGACGACTATGGTTCCACCCTTCTTGGTTATTCTAGATATTTCTTTGATAGCTTCTCGTTTATCTTCAGTTTTTAGATGATGAAAAACTAGAGAAGTATATACAATATCAAAGTAATTTTCCTGAAATCTTGTGTCTTGCATTGGTGCTTTCTTAAAGGAGATATCTACCTTTTCTTTTTTTGATTTTTTAATTGCTCTTTGCAAAATAGAAGAATCTATATCTATTGCACATAATTCTATCTGAGGATACTCTTTCTTTAGTTGGATAGCAAGACTTCCCGTACCACATCCTGCATCTAATACCTTTAATCTCTCGTTTCCTTTAATGGGCAATGTAGCTATCACTTCATCCCTATATTTTCTTCCTAAGCCTATAAAACTACAAAGAGAATCAAAAATTGGAGTTAATATATGAAATTTTGCTGCAGGTATAAACTTATTGCTCATTTTTAATTTTTAGACACTCCTTACAACCAGTTTTTCCCTTGAAGTGATTTTGCGCATCTCTTAGTATGCACCAACAAAACGCATCTGAGAGGGAATAAGTCTTCTCTCTTCCTTTCTTTTTAGACGAAACTATGCTTGCACTTTTTAAAATCTTAAGTTGATGAGAAATTCCTGAAAGACTTATTTCTTTTATTGACCTTTGAATATCTGTTACCGTTTTTGGTTCTTTAATCAGAGTCATAACTATAGTAAGTCTTGTTTCATCTGCTAAACTTGCAAAAAATTCCATGATTGATTTGTTTATTTGCATATAGTTGAATACTTGTTCAAGTATTTAAGGTTTTTGATCTTTTTTCAGAAAAGCTTATAAGGCCTTGTATGCCCCTTGGTATTATGGATAACGCCAAAATTGGAATAGGGATACTTATACTTAGTATACTATTTTTGTTATTTTTTGTTTCTTATAAGATAAAATATAATGAGTTAGTAGAACTACAAATGGATTTAAGTGGAGGAAGTTGTATAAAAGAAGGACAATGCATTCATGATAAAGATGATTTACTTTCTTATTTAGGCATTGGTCTTGTTGCAGTTACCTTTTCCTTAGGCACTTATCTTCTATTTTTTGGTAGACAACAAAAGATCATGGAAGAAAAACAGGAAAAAATAATACAAAGATTAGAGGTTAAAAACTTAGAACAAGAAAAAGATGAGAAATTCTCTTTTCTTCTTAAAGGATTAACTGAAGACGAGAAAAAAATATTAAGCTCAATTAGAGAACAAGATGGCTTACTACAAAGCACGCTAAGAATAAGAACCAGCATGTCTAAAACTAAACTAAGCTTTGTTCTTAAAGACCTGCAAGAAAAAGGCCTCATTGCTAAGGTTCCAGAGGGTAAGAAGAACAAAGTATACCTAAGGGAAGCGTTATAAACAATTTTGAGCCATAATTCTTGATAACTAAACGATTTTGTACCCTATGTTTTTGCGGTTAGTTATTAATAATTGCTTGCCTTTTCTAAACTATGGAGGTTTTTTTATGGAAGAAGAAAATAAAAAACAAAGAATAAAAGGAGATACTATTGTCACCAGCTTACTGGCTATAGCTCTTATCTTGATGGTATTTAACCAATTTCAGTTATTGACGTTAAAATCTGGGGATATGAACTTAGCTACAGGCATGGTAACTGCAAATGCACAAGATGTTACTCCTAAAGGTGTTCCTGAAATTTATGGAGACGAATTAAAGATTAGTTATGACGATGTGAGTCCTAATGACCCTGATAAAGCAGATAAAACGATTGAAATACTATCTAATTTTGATAGAACCCTTACTTTAGACGGAAAGGACTTGGAGAGATATATTGCTGTCGGCTCGGAAATAAGTTGTGAATATTGTTGTGGGGCTAAGAGTATTGTTTTTAGTAAAAAAGATGCCGATGAAAGAGAATTGGCTATTCAAGATGCTATTACTAAAAACCAAATCACTAAGGATCAGGCAGAGTCTTATCAAATTGAAGCTGGAGCTGCCGCGTGCGGATGTGCTCATAGTTATGCGATGAGAGGATTGGCTAAATATTTGATTGTAAACCATGCAGAGGAGTATAGTGATGAAGAAATTCTACATGAACTGGCTAAATGGAAAACTCTTTTCTTCCCAGGACAGATGAATGCTAAGGCTAGCGCTATGAAAGATAAAGAAATTCCGTTTAGTTATTCAAACTTAGGAAGTAATGCTTATCGCGGGATAGAAAGTGAAAAGTCTACAAGTGGTGACATGGTAGGGGGATGTTAAGATGAACGAAAAAAATAAGAAAATCTTGGTTTTGGTGTTAGTTATTGGACTGGTCGCCCTAGCTGGAATTCAAACTTTTGCTATTGGAGATGTAGTCAAAGAAATTAGAAATGGGGAATATAGTCTAGGAGATTCTGTAAATGATGCTGAGAAAAGTGACCCCGGTACAGGTTCGCCTCAAATGGTTGGGGGGTGCTAGCCTGGCCCTATGAAACAAGAAAAAATAGTAGGAGTGACTAACAGTGTTACTGGATTTACCAGTGTACTTGGATCGTGGCAAATCTGTCATAATCTGTGTCTAGGTATAATCACTTTATTGGGAATTGTTGGAATTACTTTGGCGGGAATGCCCTTACTATTTTTAACTAAAATTGCTGTTCCCCTATGGGGCATTGCCTTAGGACTGTACTTTGTTACTATTTTTCTTTATTTTAGTAAACGATGCCTCTCTAAGGAGATGATATTGTTAAACTTGGGTCTTATTATTGCAGGAATACCTTTCAAAGAAGTAGATGGTGCTAGAGGGTTCTTCTGGGCAACAGGTGGCATTTTAGTTGGATTAAGCGTTGCGTTATTTATTAAAAGAAAACTAGTGAGGAGTAAACGATGAAAAAAAGTGTAGAGTACTATAATATTAAAGAGTATTATCCTTATGGTTTTTTAATCCTAATTATCGGAGGTATGTGGATTGGATTTAATATATATCTGGAAGACAATTCTCAAAACGCTTTACAAGCAATTGCTATAGGAACTACTGACGCTGGAGATGTTGTCTTAGAATTAATTCCGTTGGAAATAAAGAGTGATGAGATAATTATTCAGGTTAGAGCGAATACTCATTCAGTAGATCTTAGTCAATTTGATCTGAGAAAGAATAGTATTCTTGACTATAATGGTAATTCTTACACACCTAGTCAAGCTCCTTTCCTACAAGGACATCATGTCTCTGGAGATTTAGTATTTCCTATTAAGACTAAAGATCTAGACTCATTTAGAATTACTATTAAGGGAATACCCTTACAACAAGAAAGAATATATTACTGGGAGGTATAACAATGAAAAAAGGAATTATAGTTAGTATCATTATTGGAGTTCTCGTCTTAAGTTGGATAGGACTTGGTAAACTTAATGACAGCGAGGAGAAATTAACTCTCTTTTCTGGACAAGAGATGACCTTGTATAAATCTAACAGTTGCGGATGTTGTTCTTTATATGCAAATTATGCTAATAAGAAAATGGGATCTGTAAATGTTGTGAATAAAGAAAATATGATTCAAATTAAAACGGATCTTGGGGTACCTGGCCTCTTACAAAGTTGCCATACTCTTACTATCGGAGATTATTTTGTAGAGGGACATATTCCTATAGAAGCTATTACTAAACTGTTAGAAGATAAACCCAACATTTTAGGGATTGCTATGCCGGGTATGCCTTCGGGATCGCCTGGAATGCCTGGAGCTAAAACTGGAGACTTCGTTGTTTACGCCGTTAATCGAGATGGCAGCTCTACAGAGTTTATGAGGTTATAAAATGAATTTAAAAAAGTTTATTCCCTTCTTTCTTTTTTCTTTTCTTAGTTTGGAATATGTTGATGCACATTGTCCCCTTTGTACGTTTGGAGCAATTGCTATAGCGGGAGGTGCTGCTTGGTTAGGTATTAGTAACGGGGTGATTGGATTATTTATTGGTGCTTTTGCTGTCTCTATGGGCTGGTGGGTGTCTAATATGATTAAGAAAAAATACATTCCTTATCAGTTATGGGTACTGGTTATAAGTTCCTACCTGTTGACTATTTTGCCCATTTTATCACTCATAGGAAATTCGACGTACCCATTTTACGTGTCTATTACAGGAGATTATGGAAGTTGGTTAAACCGAACCTATTTAGTTAACCTATTCTTACTAGCAAGTATCTTAGGGGGGTTAATTGTTCTAATCTCTCCACGATTAAGCAGAAAAATAAGTAAAATTCGGATAGGAATTACGTTTCCCTTCCAGGGAATGATTATTACTTTCTTACTCCTATTGCTTACGGCAGGGATCATACAGTGGGGGATATTATGAACGAAATCTTATTAGTTTTAGGAATGATTGTGGTATTTTTTATTTTCTTTCTTATCTTCAAAGAATTTTTACCTCTAAAATATAAAGAGAATGTATGTGTTCTTTGTTTTTCAATCAGCGCTACATGGATCTTTCTTCTTATCTTTAACTATTTAGAATATTTTCAAAATAAAATTATTATTGCTCTTTTAATGGGCCAAAGTATACTGGGAGTCTTTTATATTGTAGAAAAAAGAATTAGAAACGATCTTAAGTTATTTTTATTGCCTTTTCTTCTCACCCTAAGCGGCATAGGCTATATCTCTCTTGATGGATTTCTAAAAGAAATCTTACTCTTTTTATTAGGATTGTGGGTCTTGTTTATCTTTGTATATTTTTTTAGAAAAATAAAAGGTGTTTGTTTTATTGTCAGCCGCATTACTGCTTGTTGTAGAAATTGGTAAAAATTATCTTTGTTTTGCCTTTGATTTTTTAGCCTTTCGTGCGGGCTGTTCTTTAATAACCTTCGTTGCATTAGGTTGACTTACCTGGATAGGTCTTCTTATCGGCTTAGGTTTTTTGCTCGGTCTCCCTAAAAAATAATAGATAATTGATCCCAATATTCCTAGAAATAAGACCACAATTAGCCACCCAAACAGTTTGCTACCTTCTTGTCTTTTAATAACATCAACGAACATCCATATCCAAAAAACTATGGCTAATACTGCTACTACTATAAAAATAGTAACAAGAAGGATCATAAACTCATCCATTTTATTCCTCTGTAGCCTCTATCTCCTCTTCTTTGGTATCTTCCTCTAAATCTTCTATGTCTTCCTCTGGAAGCTCTTCTCCTACAGGAATTACCTCTTTTTCAATTTTTTCTGGTAACGGCCGTCTGACAGTAATAGGAATAAGGTCTTTTTCTAACTCTTTTTTAGCTATTTCTATAGGGCTATATCGAATAGCTTCAAATTCTTTTTGAGAAAGTTTAACAAACATTGGCGCCCCCATGGCTAGTTGTAATGCTCTGGCGCCTACAATTCTTGCCTTCTCGTATTTTGTTAGTTCCATGGATAAGTTTGGAAGATAGGGTTCGTTTATAAATGTATCTGTTAACCGTTTTTGTGGGACAGATTAAATATTTTTCTATTGCTCTCTTTCAACATTTTTATAGCATTGTTAGGATTTGGAATTAGTTTTAATTGCAAAAGATTTGATAATTTCAAACGAATACTTGGGCAAGTTCATTGGATGAGTGAACTCAATAAATTTTCCTAACCAGAAAATTATAAAATATATACTCTATTCTAATATAGCTATCTTACCCTAATAAGTCTATGGGCTCAATAAAGGTGTCTACCCTTCTAGCTTCTACTCCCCAACAACTTTATTCTGCTTGGCTTAGCAGTAAACATCATAGTGCATTTACTGGAGGAAGAGCACTTATTAACCCCAAAATAGGCGGTACTTTTTCAGCGTGGGACGGATATATTTGTGGCTACATCTTAGAGTTACATCCCTATCGAAGAATTTTACAGTCATGGAGGACTACGGGATTCCCTGAAAATAGTAAAGACTCTATATTAGAGATATTATTTGAAGAAGTACCAAAAGGAACTAAAATAACGTTGATTCATAAAGATATCCCTAGTGGACAAGATGAATTATATAAGAAAGGTTGGTTAAGTTATTATTTCAAACCTATGAAAGCGTATTTTAAGTCATAAGTTGTTTATTTGGATATCTTCACTTTATAACTGCCTAAAGACTCTATCTCTTTTTTTAGTTGATTCCAATTAAGTGTGTTGTCGTGTTCTATTACCGTTTTTCCTGTTTTAAAATCTACACTACAGGACACTATGCCCTTCGTTTCTTTAGCTACCTCTTCTATTAGAACCTTACAAGAATTGCAATGCATTCCTTCTATAGTTAAGATAGTTTTCATATGACTAAGAAATTTCCTAAATGAGACCCCATGCTACACGTAAACTCTGAAGTACCTATTTTAGTAGGAGTAAACCTAAGCATAGATTTTCCTAGAGTAAGCTTATGCGCTATATCATAGTCTGGAATAACCAAGACACTCATACATCCGTTCAGTTGTATTTTTGCATCTATCTCTAGTTCCACGGGAATATCTTTTTTAACGGTAAAAGTATTAGGATAAAAACCGTTTTCTTTTGAAATTTCCATTTTTAATTTTTGTACTTCTCCTTGGAAAACGGGGGAGTTAAATTCGGCTTGGAGCGAAGGTTTATTATCTTCATCATTAGCGAGGATATTAAATGTGCCAGGCCCGGCCATGCCCATGCTACAGGTAAACCGAATTGCCCCTGTTTTTTCTGGAGTAAACTCAATTGTTTTAATTGCATCTTTGGGTATATACTCTGTAATTCCTAAATTTGGAACCGAGATCACTGAAGCACAACCCCGTGCATTTTTTCCGTTAATTCTCCATTCCACTGGGATACCTTGTTTAAGGGTAAATGTTGCAGGAGTATAATCTAAACCGTTTATTTCCATCTCAACAATTTGTTTACCCTCTACGATTTTAATCCCACTATCTCCAATAATATTATCGGAAATAGAATTAACCCCTATTACACTTCCAGTTAATGCAAATCCGTTAACTAAACTTAGTGCGCCCAGTAAAATCACCACGACTGCTGCGGTTTTGGTAAAATATTTCTGGAATACACCTTTAGCGAAGCTAGATATCGCTCCTAGAGAGATTAATCCAGGAAGCGTTCCTAAGGAGAATACTAGCATGGTTAAGGCTCCTACAGCAAAACTTCCCTGACTAAGAACATATAATTGCAAAGCTTGGGTGAATCCGCACGGAAGAAAAAACGTCGACGCCCCGAATAAAAAACTGCCGGATTTACTACTTTTAGTATTCGCATCTAAAATCTTATGCGCAATAAACTTAGGCATTTTTGGTTGCAAATATTTACTCCAAGAAAAGATGTTTAGAATCTGTAATCCTAACAAGATCATAATTAAACTTACCACAATTATCAAAATCCCCGTGACTTTTGGCGAAATAATTAGTACGGATCCTAGGACACCCAATAACCCCCCCAATAACGTGTATGAAACAACACGACCTAGATTGAAATAAATATGTGGTTTAAACTTTTGGATCCCGGTTAGACTTTGATTTTGTTCATTATACTTTGCTGAAATTGATAGTAACAGGCCACCCGTTACCGCCATACAAGTGGAGAAAGCGGCCACTAAACCTATAAGAAATACTATGCCATAACCCATATTCTCAGATATTCCTATTCCTTTTGGGAGAATATCAAACTGTTTCAATAGAAGATATAACCCTACTACAATTACAAAAATCGCCCCTATTTCCAAGTGATCTCTTTTGAGTTGATAATAACTTGGTTTTGAAGAATCAACTCCAGAAACGGAATATCCTTGACCTTTAATAACTTGATTAAGCTGCTCTAAGGAAGGCTCTTCTGAACACTGTAATTCTGCCTTACCACTTGCATGATTTACTTTTACTTTCTCCACTCCCTCTATTTTTTTGAAGCTACGCTCTATTAAAACCTCACAGCTAGAACAGTGCATACCATTAATATTTACTTTAATTTTTTTTAGTGGAATATCTGACATTTTTAAAAAAGATGGTTATTTTTAGATTTATATATCTATCTAAAACTTAGAATTTAACTACTCCTAGACTATTTATTTCTTTTATCCGACTTATACAGCTTAATAATCCAGAGATATGCCAGGATAACTAAACCAATAAGTAAGAGTAAGTAGAGGAAAGAGAAAACATTCCAACTACCATATCCCATCATTCCATAACCCATCATGTTGTTATAGGCCATCATTCCACCCCCTTGGCAATACATAGTTAAGGCAAGATTAACGTGAAATTGCTTGTGCGCATTTGTTCCTTCTTCTAAGTCTAAGATTGTATGCATCTCTTCGTGTGCCTGCTCGGGATGTAGTTGTTCCATAGTATACTCCCCTATAGCCTCTAGCTGATCCTCCGTTAAATCAGAACAGTCTACTTTACTTTCTACTAAGAGTTTACCTTGTTCTAGCTCGGTTTCTGCTATGGCTAAAGGAAGAAGTAATAGTAAGATTATTATATATAATAGTTTCATACAGATTTTTTAAACTGGGAAGTTTATATTTGTTTCCATGAATTTTATTTTATCATTATAACCTCTTTTAATCCCCTAAAATCTTCATCTCCTGTGAGAAGTTTTGCTTTTAACTTTCTAGCAGTTAATAATACCATTACGTCAGCCATACTAATATGTTTTCTTTCTTGTTTAATCTCCGCATGAAGTTTTCCTGCCTCTTCTGCAAAGTCTACGTCTATCTTATAGAAGTTAGTTAATGGAAATATACTATTTTTACATTCCTCAAGATTATATCTTTTTCGTGTGAATATGCTTGCTAATTCAGCTATTGTTATTATATTAGTATAGATTTTATTTTCTTGGCTTTCTATAATCTCTTTTACTATCTTTCCCTTTTCTGTTCCGTCTAGATATTCTATCCATGCATATGCATCTATTACATACTCACTCATCTTCTAGTTGACCCTTAAATTTATCCTCTTTGGTAAACGGACCTATGCCTTTAAATTTTCCAAAAGCGCTCTTTTTTATATTTTTAATTTCTACTTTTATTGGTCTGTTTACTACTATTTTTTCTTCTTCTACCACTACCCTTGGAAGAGTTATCACTAGTGACCCTCCAATTTTCCTCGGTTTTGCAATTATTTCCATTTTAGTATAATAATAGATATAATTAAGTTATATATAAAGTTTCCTATGATTTATTTTTATACTTTTAAAATCCCGTTTACTTTCCTCGACTAGACTTCTTGTGGAAATTGTTGTTGGAACCGGTGGACTAGTTTCATCCTTAACCAATAGGTGTTGGCGTGTTCCATGTACGCAAAGGAGCCTTGGATATTTTCGTAGATCTTATTGTAGTCTATTTTGTTTTCTGAGAAGAGTTAATATCTTCCCGTGGCCTTTAGTTTTTCTATAAACCTCTCTGCTTCTATGGCTGCTTGACACCCTGACCCTGCTGAAGTTATGGCCTGTTTAAAAATTGGATCTTGAACATCTCCTGCGGCATAGATACCTTCTACACTAGTTCTTGACTTTCTATCTGTTATTATATACCCTTCTTTATCGGTTTTAACCATTCCCTTAAGAAAATCTGTATTTGGAATGTGACCAATTGCTAAAAACATGCCTTGGCAAGGAATAACTTTTACTTCGTTAGTTTTTAGATTTTTAATCTTTACTCCTGTAACAAACTTTCCTTCCCCCAACACTTCCGTAACTGCAGTGTCCCAAATTACCTCTACTTTATCGTTTAATTTTAACACTCGGTCTTGCATTATCTTACTTGCTTTAAACGCGTCTCTTCTATGAATAATTTTAATGGATTTTGCAAATTTATAGAGTGCTAACGTTTCTTCCATGGCTGAATCTCCTCCACCTACTACCACTACGTCTTTTCCAGAGAATATTGCGGCATCACAAACTGCACACGTTGATACACCACGTCCGAAGTATTTATCTTCCCCAGGAACACCTAGTTTTCTTGCAGATGCACCGGTAGAAATTACGACCGTTCGGGAAGTAAAACTTTCTTCTTCGGTTTTTATTTCAAAGGAATCTTTAGTTTGTTTTAAAGAGATTACTTTCCCTTCTATGTACTTAGCACCAAATCTCTGTGCTTGTTCTTTAGAATTCTTAATTAAATCTGGACCTAAGATGCCTTTGGGAAATCCAGGGAAATTTTCTACCATCGTCGTTAAACTTAGCTGGTCTAGTTCTGGGCCAGAAATAATTAATGGTTTTAATGAAGCCCGAGCAGTATAAATTGCTGCAGTGTGAGCTGCAATTCCTCCCCCAATGATTACTACGTCCAGTTTATCTTTTTTTGACATGTTTTATTCTCTCTAAGGCTATTTTTGTTGCTGTAACTCTAGGTGAACATTTTTTCTTTTTTGATATTTTAAGAACCAATTCAGTATTTCTTCTTATTTTTTCTTCTACCATTGAAAACATATCCTTTGGATTTTTTCCTATATATTCGGCATAACTAGATATTACTCCGCCCGCGTTAGCTAAAAAGTCAGGTATCACTAATATCCCTTTTTTATGTAACTTCTCTTCTATTTCTGAAGATATTGGAATATTGGCTCCTTCTACGATTAATTTGGCTTTAATGTTATTATAATTTTTTTCGTGAATGCTATTGGGTATAGCGGCAGGAATAATGATATCTAACGGTAACTCAAATAAGGCTTCGGGTTTTAATACTTTTCCTGGTTTATACTCAATGACTGAGCCTTTTTCTTTTTTAACTAAAAACAATTGTTGCGGGTTTATCCCATCGGGATTATATATACATCCTTTTGAATCTGAAACTGCCACTAAGACTGCTTCTTTTTTACTCATATATTCAATCACGAAAGAACCTACATTTCCTAGTCCTTCTACGGCGTATTTTGCTCCTTTTAATGGAATTTTTAGGTGATTAGCGGCAACTTCGGTTGCATGGAACACTCCACACCCCGTGCTCCCATATTCATGCGGGATCCCGCATTTTTCTCCAGGTTTAACACACATATTGGCCGGTTTTCCTGTAGCACTGTTATGGTCTCCATTTTCTTCCACAAACCACCTAATTTCTTCCTCTGAAATATTCATGTCCGGTGCCGACACATATTCGGAAGGACATAGATGTTTTAAGGATCTGGAAAACGCTCGTACTAACTCTTCTTTTTTTACTTTGGTTATCTTTTTATCATCAGCTATAATTCCTGATTTAGCCCCACCAAAGGGTAATTCTGCCAGTGCGCACTTAAGGGTCATTGCTCGTGCTAAAGAAGCCACCTCTTCTAAAGACACCGTTGGCGTCATTCTAATACCTCCTTTTCCTGGGCCTAAACGAGTTGAGTCAATAACTAAGAATCCTTTCATCCCCGATTTAGGATCATACACTTGGAGAACCTTTTCAGGACCTAACGAGTCATAGTGGATCATTGTCATCTCTACGCCGCTAAGGCTTTTTCTATTGCCGTTTTATCAAAGCCTATAATAATTTTCTTTCCAATTTCTATGACTGGGACTCCCATCTGACCCGAAATTTCAACCATGTGGTCTAATGCCTTTCTGTCTTCTGCCACATTAATATTTTTATACTTTACTCCTTTTGACTCGAAAAACTCCTTAGCCTTGTGGCAATAAATACATGTAGGAGTTGAAAAGATTGTTACATTTACCATTTTGACTAAACCTCCTTTAAGACTTAAAATTTTTAACTATTTAAAGATTCTTATAAAAAATAATAAAATTAGGCCAATTCGGCCTCAATGGTTTGTTGGAACACCGAAAAAGGTTGGGCCCCACCAATTTGGACGTATCCCTCTTTATCATTACCAATAAAGAAGCTAGGAGTTCCAGTTACTCCGGCGGCTGTACCATCTGTAAGATCTTTCCCTATTTCTTTTGTATGTTTACCTGAACTTAAACACGCATCAAACTCTTCTACATTCAAACCCAACTCTTGCGCCCACGTACTAAAAATCGTGTCACTTAATAAAGCTTGGTTAGCAAAGATTTTATCGTGCATCTCAAAGTATTTATCCTGATCTCCTGCACACTCTGCTGCTTCTGCTGCTTTTTGTGCTTGAGGATGGAAACTTAGAGGGAAATCTCGGTATACTAACTTTACTTTACCTGTATCAATGTATTGTGATTGGATAGAAGGTAACGTCTGTGTATAAAATTTTCCACAGAACGGACATTGATAGTCGCTAAACTCTATAATCGTTACGGGGGCATCTTTATCTCCCATACTTGCATCGTCATCCACACTTACTTTTACCCGTTGTTCTACCGTAGGCTGGTTTCCTTGAGGATCTACGATTACACTCCCTGTTGGTGTGTCTGATTTAAGACCGAATCCTCCTGTGACTAAAGAAACAACAAATAACACTGCAAAAATCCCGGCTACAATTTGCCATACTGTATGTTTAGCCATTTGAAAGGTGACTTTGTCTTCAGCTCTTTCTTTGTGCGGCTGGGCATTATTCATTTCTGCCATAAAATAACCTCCTTCCTAATAAGTTTATATTTTTTTGGATATTCTCTTGCTTTTTATAGGTTTTGTTTTTAACTTAGATCTTCTTAAAGGGGTTTAACCAAACATAGAGATCTCTTTTTTTCAATAATAGTATATTTTTTAGAGTTATTCTTTTATTTTATTAAGGGAACTTATTTAAAGTTAAAACATTTAAATCTAACATGACATTTAATGATATCCCCATTGTATTTTTAGCTAGAAAAACTTGGAAGTATTCCCACGATAACCGCAAGAATATCCTTATGTATATCTTCTTATTTTCAATTGCTAATGTAATTGCCTTATTAGAACCATTGGTAGTAGGACTGTTATTAAACACCATTCAAACAGAAGGGGTCCATCAAGAAAACTTCTACACCTTATTAGGAATTTTGTCCTTATTTGTTGTGCTAGAACTAGGATTTTGGTTGTTTCATGGTCCTTCTCGGGTTATTGAAAGAAAAAATTCTTTTTTGGTTAGAGCTAACTATAAAAAATATTTAGTTGATGGGGTTATGGCCTTACCCTTGCAATGGCATAAAGACCACCATTCTGGAGATACGATTGACAAAATAGAAAAAGGAGTAAATGCTTTACATGAATTTTCCGGAAATAGTTATGAAATTCTTGAAGCAATTATAAAATTGATAGGGTCTTATATTGCTATCATATACTTTAACTTAAATGCGAGCTATGTTGTTCTTTTTATGTTTATTATTATATTTTCTATTATTATAAAGCTAGATAAAAGATTAAGAAAACAATATCGAGAACTCAATCGTACAGAAAACGAGATTTCTGCTAAGGTGTATGATACTATTAGTAATATTACTACCGTTATTATTCTTAGAATAGAAAAGTTGATCTCTAAAGAGATTTGGAAAAAAATCATGAAGCCTAAAGACGTTTTTAATTCTAATATTGCATTAAATGAACTAAAATGGTTTTTTGTTTCTTTAACCACTGCAGTTATGATTTTTTTCGTACTTGGCTCTTATATTTATTTTCAAATTAAGAATAATTCTACGATTATGGTTGGGACTTTGTATGCCTTATATGGATATGTAGGGGGTGTGAGCAGCACACTTTTTCGCCTCGCTTCAATTTATAGCCGAGTTGTACGACAAAAAACGAACGTAGAAAATTCTGAAGAACTAGCTGAAGAGTTTAAGGATGGAGAAAAAACGAAACAGATTATTTTAGGCACTAAATGGAAATCTCTATATGTAAATCATTTGGAATTTTCTTATCATACTCAACAAGAAGAGTTACATTTGAAGAACATTTCTTTTAGATTTAATCAAGGAGAAAAAATAGCCTTAATGGGGGTAAGCGGAAGTGGTAAAACTACCTTTTTAAAATTAATTAGAGGACTGTACGCTCCTAAACAAATACGTATGAGTTTAGATGAAAGACCTTTATTAGGATTTAAGGAAATTGAAGATTCCATTGCGTTAATTCCACAGGACCCAGAAATTTTTTCTACTACCATCAAAGAAAATATTACTTTGGGAGTAAACCATCAAAAAGAGTATATTAAACGATTTACGGATATGGCGTGCTTTAGTGATGTAATTGAGCGGCTTCCCAAAGGGATTAATTCCTCTATTTTGGAAAAAGGGGTTAATTTGAGTAGTGGAGAGAAACAAAGATTGGCCTTAGCGAGAGGCTTGATGGCCTGCGAGGATAAGTCTATTATTTTATTAGACGAACCCACTAGTAGTATAGATACAAAAACAGAATTAGCCATTTATACTAATATTTTTAAGGCTTACCCGGATAAAACCGTTATTTCATCTATTCACAGGCTATATTTATTGCCTTATTTTGATAAGATTTACTTGTTTGATAAAGGTACTATTGTTGCATTTGGTTCTTTTGATACTCTTTTAAGAAGTTCTAAACCGTTTAGGCAAGTGTGGGATACGTATGTTAAACAGTCACGCAAACTTAAATAGATTAGATTGTTTATTTCCGGAAAGAATTTCTTGTGTGCTTGTATTAAAGAAAACCAGTACTGAATCGGCGATTGGTTTTATTTGTTTCTCTATATAATGGTCATAGTCTATCTTATGCTTTTGGTTTTGAATCGGCTCAGGGCCCTCTACGGTTACAACATATTCGATTAATCTCGTTTCTAACTCCTTTAATTGCCTTGCTGCTCGAACATGTTGGGGTGTGGTTTTTATATATCCTGCTAAATTTTTTCTTATTGATTTTCTATAGACTAAGAGGGCATCTTTTTTTCCTTTTTTAATATCTTCAATATATTTTTTAATAAAAGGAGTTATTTCTTTCTTATGGAATATTAAGTTTAAGAGCTCATGCTGAAACTCTTTTGCCGCCTTTGTCCAATCTCCCCGTACCACTTCAATGCCTGTAAAACTCAACTCTTCCTTTCCCTCTTTAACTAATAATCCGGCGTATCTTTTTTTTGCTCCTTTTTCTCCATGTCTTAGTTTGGGCATTAAAAACCGTACAAAACATTTTTCATACTCTATTTCCAGAAAACTTTCTAATTGGTATTCTTGTTTTACATACTCTTTAAAAAATAGATTTAACTGTGTTTGTAACTCCTTCCCTTCTTTTTCCGCTTCTTCCAACAAATCTGTTTTAGCAAGCACAAAACAACTATCCGTGTCCTGATAGATCACCGTATACTCTTTTTTTTCTATTTCTTTAGCTGCCAGTTTAACAATATGTTGACCAAAATGAGTTATAGCATTTCCTATATCCATATTAAAAAACCTTGATAGTGGAGAAGCGAGACTTCCAAAGAAACTATTCATTAATATTTTTATGGCATAGCGAGCCAATTCATTTTTTTCAATTCTGGCTTTCTCTCTGTGGGCCCATAGTTCTTGAATTATTTCAGGCATTATTCCTTTTTCTCTTTTGAAATATGCTCCGTTGGGAGATCTAATAGAACTTTTTTTACCTTTCTCTTCGTATGACGCAGGATCAATATTAAAAGTCCTCATAATTGAGGGGTATAGAGACTTAAAATCTAATACTAAAACATAGTCATAAATTCCGGGCTTAGAATCCATAACATACCCGCCCATAATCTGAACCTCTTTTCTTGAAAATTTAGATGAAGGACATACTAACTTTCTTTCTCGTGCTTTTTTAAGGTACACGGAGTCTAAGGAGGCAATAGACGAAGATACTCTGTCTAAAGGCATACCAGTCAATAAGGATCGTTGAATGGTTAAATCTAGTAGTTTCCCTTTGTATAATATCTCATAGGCTAATTTACAGTCTTGAAGATTATATTCCGCTAATTTATCTTGGTCTTCTTTATAGAGTAAATTTATTTCTTTATATTTTTCCTTTCCGGTATTAGTAATTAGTTTTCTCTTTCCTAGGATAACTTGGGCTGCTGTATCTAGTTTATAGTCTGGAAGTTTAATAAAAGAAACCTTTGCTAGATTAAATGCGTCGAGAACTACCCTTCCGGGAACATCTGCTTTGGAATCCATAAAAAAACTCTCTTTAAGTGTTAGCTTGATGGGAGAATTACCCCTTCCTAAGTTACAAGCGGTTTTATAAATCTTACACTTTTCATAAATAAACTTTAAGTCAAAATCAATAAGATTCCAACCAGTAATTATGTCTGGGTCTAACTCCTGGATCGCTCCCATAAATTTTTCGATTGCTTCTTCTTCAGTTTTACAGGCTATATAGTTTTTACTCTCGGTTTTAGTTACCATAAACACTTTGTCTACTTCTTCACTGTACATCCCTATACAATACAATTCGTTGTGTTCTTTATTTGTTTCAATATCTATAGAAACGGTTTTTAATACCGGATAGTAATTAGAAGAAACAATGTCTGGATTTCTGTACACTCTATCTATCTCATCCGATTCATAATCTCCTTCTATGTCTATTCCACCTTGAAGTTTATGGTCAATTAAATATCGATAGGCAAACCTTATATCGGCTTCGTAACACTCAATACTCTTACTTTCTAATTTTTCCCTTAACCTTGGAATGTCTGAAGGAATATCTACTACTACTTTTATAACGGGTTCTCCTCTAAATGTGGTTAGCTCGGTTGGTTCTTGAGTGATATTTTTGTTAAGATACTCGGTATCACTTTCTTTTATGAAAAAATAGGGTTTATATTCCGTTAACGTTAGAAAAGACTGACCGTTTTCTAGTCTACCAAATAAACAGATATAAGAAACATTGTTTATTATTTTATACGTGGGATAAATGATAAATCCTTTCATAGAAAAGAAATAATGCTTAAGTTTTTAAAGATTAAGGGTGTTCTTCCATTATGGATGATTGGGAAAAAGCGGGAAAGATTGCGGGAGAATGTTTGGTATACGGGAAGAGTTTAGTAAAGAAAAATGCTAGTTTTTTAGAAATCGCTGAGAAAATCGAGAGTAAACTAAAAGAACTAGGGGGGAAGTCAGGATTTCCAGTTCAAATTTCGATTAATAATATCGCTGCCCATTACACCCCTATTTTTGACGATACTTCTCGATTTGACGCAGATCTAGTTAAGCTAGATTTAGGTGCTTCTTATAACGGGGCGATTGGAGATAATGCCGTCACTATTGATTTGAGTGGAAAATATAAAGACTTATGCAAGGCAAGCTACGCGGCGCTCTTAGAATCCATTAAGATGGTTGAACCCGGTGTTTCGATTGGGGCTATTGGCGAAGTAGTTGAGGAGACCATTAAAGGATATGGGTTTAAACCAATTACTAATCTAAGCGGACACGGAATTTCACGTTATATTGTACATGATCATCCGAGCATCCCTAATTACAACAATGGTGATAAGACTAAACTTAAGGAAGGGCAAGTTATTGCGATTGAACCCTTTGCTACGGATGGGGTCGGAGAAGTCATGGAAGGCGCAAAATCATTTAATTTTAAGCTCATTAAAGTAAAACCCGTAAGAAATGTGTATGCTAAAAGAGTAATGGACTACATATATACAGAGTATAGAACCATGCCTTTTTCTCAACGATGGCTCTATTCTAAGTTTACTAAACTTGAAGTCAATGTAGCTATGATTAATTTAGTGAAGGAAAAAATTATTCAAAATTATGCTGTATTGCCTGAAAGAGGAAAGGGAATGGTGGCCCAATTTGAACACACTATCCGAGTAGGAGATAAAGTGTTAACTAAGGTTGAAGGAAGTCACTAAAGAATTAATCTTGGACAAGTTAGATCTTTTTGAATTTTTATTATGTTACTTTTTAGTTGAGGGATATCCTCTTTAACTACTTTCCAAACGCTTTCTAGATTGACTCCAAAATAATGATGCAATAATCGATCCCTCATACCGGCTATATCTTTCCAAGGTATCTGAGAATACTTCTTTCTTATGTTTAAGGGTAGATTCTTGGTGGCTTCCCCGATTATTCTATTTCTCTAATTACTGCATTTTGTTTTTCTTTGTTTGTTAAAAATGTTGACTTAGAAACACCTGTTGTAAACTCTTCAATATTTTTGATATTGGTAAGAATATGTTTGATAAATACCGAACTATCTTTATTCATAAGATCTTAACCTCTTCCTTAAGAATTCTCTTTTTTAATAAAGGATGCAATTCTTTATAGGTCAATAGATCTACTCGTATGCCTAAACTCTCTTTTAATTCTCTTTCTATACGGACTAACCTTAGTCAACTACCTAACCAATGAATTGGTTGGCTTGTAACTCTCTTGCGAGGCTACGATTGGCTGATTGACATACAGCCTGTTAAACTCAGATATACCAAGCTTAACGATGTTGTAACTTGCATTCAAA
>Ga0209726_10003508_pt1 | contig 21232 bp, 18 predicted proteins | sample Subgrocontami54m_FD_187453 | JGI IMG/M metagenome (GOLD analysis project Ga0209726, IMG submission 187453) | Subsurface groundwater microbial communities from S. Glens Falls, New York, USA - GMW46 contaminated, 5.4 m (SPAdes) (version 3) | ecosystem: Environmental > Aquatic > Deep subsurface >... | reverse complement strand
AGATGGGCGAGCTCGGCGCCGGTGACCTGGTGTGGAGCCGCAACGCGGCGCGCGCCGAGCTTGCGATCGTGCTCGAGCCCGAGGTGGCGCTCGAGCGCGCGCTGCAGATGGCCCCGCTGATGCTGGTGGCGCTGGGCGATTGCCTGGGCGCGCTAGCCCCGCCGAAGGTTGCGATCCACTATCGCTGGCCCATGGGCATCCTGCTCAACGGCTCGATCGCCGGCGCGGTGCGCCTTGCCGCGTCCCGCGTGCCCGCCGGCCAGATACCGGCCTGGCTGGTCGTGGCGGCCGAGCTCGACATCGCCGCGCCGCGCCAGGAGCGCCGGGAGTGGTCCAGGACCTCGCTGGCCGAGGAGGCGGGGGAGGAGATCACGCGCACCGACGTCCTGCAGTCGCTCGCCGCGCATTTTCTCACTTGGCTCAACACCTGGGGAGACGAAGGCTTTCGCCCCGTGCACGATCAGTGGCTGTTCCGCGCCGAGGGCCGGGAGGCGCCGATCTCGATCGCGCACGCGCGCGAGACCATCGAAGGCCAGGTGCTGGGCCTCGACGAGAGCGCCAACCTCCTCGTCAAGACGGCGGCGGGCAAGGTGCAATGCCTCGCCTTCCTCGACTGCGTCGACCTGATCGAGCCGCCGGCGGGCGACCGATGACCTCCGCAACCCCGGTCAAGTTGCTGAGGACCATTCGCTTCGACGCCTCCGACGAGCGCGTGTTCGAGCTGGCGGCGGCGCCCGAGGAATGGGCGGTGTCGGGCGCGTTCGCCTTCGCCGGCCTCGCAGCCGACGCCATTGCCGGCAAGACCCGGCAGGCCTTTGCCAACGGCTTTCTCGGGCTTGCGAGCTTCGGCCGCTCGACCTTCGCCACCGTGGCCGAAGCCACGCCAGCAGACCTGGACGCGATCGAGCTGCTGTTGGCATCGCATTTCGTATCGGCGCATGGGGCACCCGACCTCGAGGCGGCGTTGCCCGCGGCCAAGGAGGAAGCCCGGTTCGTCCTCGACCTGTGCCGCGACGCGCCGATCAACACGGTCTTCACCGTGCGGCGCACGTGGGGTGGCGACGGCCGGATCAAGGAGGAGTTCCGCACCATCCGCCCGCCCACGGGCGAGCCGCTGCACGCCAAGATCTGGACGGTGGTCGATGAGCCGTGAGTTCTGGAAATCGGCCGGCATGCATCTGTTGCAGCGCGGCGCCGAGGGCTGGCTCGAGGTCACGCCCCAATTCCTGCGCGCCTATTACACGCGCCCCGAGATGCACCCCCTCGAGGGCTCGTGCGCGGCCGAGGTGGCCCTGCACGAGGACCTGATGGCCGATCCGCTGCGCCCCGTCGATGCGGCGCGCCTTGCCGCCCTTGCCGACCCCGAGGTCGCCGACAACTATCGCGTCGTGCTGGCCTACCGCGACCTGCTGATGCGCGCGGGCACCATCGAGGGCGCCTATCTGCGGCTGATGCGCCAGTCGAAGATCGCCATCCCACCGGTGTTCGTCGACCAGATGGTGCACCTGATCCTGCGCAACATTCTGGATGGCTGCACCGATCCGATCCGGCTGCGCACCGCGGAGCTGTTCTTTCGCGAGCAGAGCGCCTCGACCGAGGACGCCCGGCTGATGCTGGCCGACGAGGAGATCGTCGAGATGCACGCCCGGACGGGGAGCGAGACCGGCCTTGCCCAGCTGCTCAGCCAGACCGGCACGCCGCTCAAGTCGGTCGCGCTCGACGTGCTCGACGACGACAACAAGGACATCTACTGGCCGCGCTCGGACCGCTTCGACACCGTCATCGATTTCCGCTTCGGCCAGCCCGCCCCGGACGCCTTCGCGCGCGTCGTCGAAAGCTGGCTCAAGCATCTGCTGCGCCTCGAGGTGCGCGTCGAGCCGCGCCCCAGCATCGAGGATGCGGACTGGCGCTGGCACATCGGGCTCGACCGCGAGTCCACCCGCATCCTCAACACTCTCTACGAGGGCAAGACGCCCTCGCTCGACGACATGGCGAGCATCGTCGGGCTGTTCCGCATGCGCATCCCTGACGAGCGCATGGTGCTGGAAAAGGTGCGGGGCAAGCCGGTCTATCTGGGCCTCGCCATGGACGCGCGGAAACGGGTCAAGATGAAGCCGCAGAACCTGCTCACGAACCTGCCGGTGATCGCCACGGTGTAGTTGGCCCACGCCGCGACGGGCCGGCAGCGCAGCAAAAGCAATGGGCGCCAGATCCATCGGATCCGGCGCCCACCGACGTTGGTCGTGGAGCAAAGGTCAGTTCGTCAGCCGCAGCGTGGCGATCTTCAGCGCGATGTCGCGGAAGGCGGCCTGCAGCGCGACCTCGGTGGTGGCGTCGTAGTAGTGGCTCGCGTCGGTGGCGCAGGTTTGCAAGAACGTCCGCGCCGCCGAGCTCACCTGGAAGCCGACCGTGAACACCTCGATAAGGGACTTATGGTCTTTGGTCGGGTCCTTCATCGCGGTGCACAGAGTGGCCGCCTGGGCCTGGGACTTGCCGTTCTCCGAGTTGCAGTTGATGTCCGGGCTCTGATCGGAGTTCTTGGCTTCCGTGCCCTTGCAGTAGTTGATGTTGTAGTCGCCGTCGGTCATCAGCACGGCAATCTTGCGCAGCTTGGGCTGGTTGTTGGCGTTCATGACCAGCAGGTCGCTGTAGGGTCCCGCCGCGCTAGCCGAAGGGAACAGGTAGTTCCACTTCGGCGAGAGCAGGTACCAGGTCCAGGCCGTGCCGAGATGGCCCGCCGTCGAGCCGGCCGTGGTGAGCTTGTCGATGCGCCGCTTGAGCATGGTCGTATCTTTCGACAGCGGCTGGATCGAGTTGACCTCGGCGTCGCTGTGATTGCCGACCCCGCAGGACGTGTCCGTATTGGTGCCGAAGTAGCCCTTGCCCACCTTGGCCGTCGTCGGCGGTGCATCGGTATAGGCCTCAGTGCCGGTCCGCTCGGTCACGCACTTGGACGAGATCTGCCAGGTGCAGGTGCTGCCGTTGCTACAGTTGCTGCTGCTCGTCTTCGTGAACTTGATCCACTGCTTGGTCGGCTGTGTGTTGACATTGTTCAACACGGAGGTCGAGGTGAAAGCCTCCGGAGCGCTGGAGCCGCTTCCGTTCTGGGTGTTCGCCGTGACAGTGCCGCGCACGAGGGGCGCCAGGGTCGTCCCGACGTTGACGGCCTCGGCGAAGGGCGCCAGCGCCACCCTGGATGTGAATTGGCTCTGGTCAGCCCAGACGACGATGTCGATCAGGTCCTTCGCAGCCGATTTCACGGCGTCGATCTTGGAGCAGGGACTGCACATCGAGCCCGTCACGTCGAGCATCAGTCCGATCTCGATATTGCTGCCGCCGCTGCTGTTGCCGGAGCAGGCCGTGCTCGGACAGAGTGCGGCTGTGGCCGTCGTGGTCAACGGGACGCAGGCGAAACGATTGCCCTGGCAGCCCACCGGCGCGTCCGATCCGGGGGCTTGCTTGAACAAGGCATAGAGGACGCCGAGGAACGGCGTTTTCACCCATGACGTCGCCGTCACCTTGAATTCGGTGTTTTGCGAATTCGGCGAGAACTGCAGGGTGCTGGCGACCACGTTGGTCGGCTTGGCCTGGCCGAAGTAGGCCGTCGCCGCCGCCGACGCCTTGTTGAGCGTGTCGGTCTTTTCGACCATGGCGACCCGGCCGGCGGCGAGCGCAGCCGCGTCGAGCGCCGACTGCGTTTGCGCGTTCACCGCGTAGGCACGGCCGAAATCGACCGCCAACCCTAGGGTGGCCGCCAGCGGGATGATGAGCAGGCCGAACAACATGCCGATGGTGCCTGACTGGTCGCGGTAGAGCCTCGAGAGCAGGCCGCCGGGCGTTCCAGCTTCGGCAGCACGGGCCGCTTCGGGACCCTGTTTGGACATTCCAGCCAGACTAGGCTGGCCACACGACGCATGCATCGCAGACTCCCTTGCACAGAATTTCTTGCGCCCGACAGGCTTATCCTCCAATCCTTTCGGGCAAATGAAAGCATTGTGTCAGTATATGGATTATGATTTACAGTTATATTCCTATTTTTCCCGCATTTAATTCAAATTTTTCCTATGCGCTTAACCACTTGACAACCAATATTACTTGGAGACGGCGCGATGACCCAAGGCGCGCCCTCGGTCGGCGACGATCCACGGTGCCCCGTTCCAGGCCGGCTCAAATCCCGCAACGTGGACCGTCGGTTAACCGAGATCGTGCGTATCCTCCGCGCCTCGGCCCCTGCGTATAGTGCGCCGGTCGCCGCCCTGACGGGGCGTTTGGATCCAACACCTGACGTGGCGGCGGCCGGCGCCTGGAAGGAAGCCCGTTGGGGGCTAAGATCCAGGAGGCCTTGGCGTCCGATCGCCGTCGCGGCGTGCCGCAGCAATGTCGTGCGTTGTGACGGTCTCAACTGGTGGAATAAGGCGCCCCAGCAGCGATCCGGTGGTGTGGAGCCGTCGGGGAGCGGGGGAGCTGAAACGCGGACCGGGCCCCAAATCGCCGAACGCGGGTGCCGAAAGGTGGCCCACATTACGTATGCACGGCTGCCGAGTAGGCACCCGCGTCCCGTCCTTCTCGACCCGACAATCGCGGCACGCGAGCGTCAGGAACGAACTGCGCGTGCGCGTGCGCGAGCGGATGGCAGGATGGTCACACCGTGCTCGGCGCCAGCGCCTCCGGGTGCCAGAGCAGCAGGCGCCGGCGCACGACGCCCATGGCCTTGACGAGGCAGAAGCCCACCACGGCGATCTCGACGATGCCGGCGAAGACGCCGCGCGAATCGGCAAAGCGCGAGGCCTGCACCATCGCCCCGCCGAGGCCGTAGCCGCCCATCAGCATCTCGGCGACGATGGCGACGATCAGCGCGATCGGCAGCGCCACCTGCAGCCCCGTCATGATCTGGGGGGAGGCCGCCGGCAGCACGATCTGCCACAGCATCTCCCGCCCGCCGGCACCCATGTTCCGCGCCGACCACAACAGGTGGCGGTCGACGCCGTTGATGCCGGCGATGGTCGCCGTCACCACCGGGAAGATGGCCTCGAGCACCACCATGGCGATCTTGGAGACGTCGTAGACGCCGAGCCAGAGGATGACGACCGGCAGGAAGGCGATCTTCGGCATGGGAAAGCCGACCGAGATGACGGGATCGAACAGCCAGCGCGCAACCGCATTGCGCGACATCGCCATGCCGAGCCCGATGCCGGCGAGCGCGGCGATCAGGAAGCCGACCATCGCCCGGTAGAGCGTGACCCAGGTGTTGACCCAGAGATCGCCGGCCACGGCGTCGGTCCAGATGCGCTCGAGCACCGCGCTGAGCGGCGGCAGCATGAAGGCCGTGACGGCGCCGCTCTTGGCCGTCGCCTCCCAGGCGAGCCCGAGCGCGAGGATGGGCAGCGCCCGCATCAGGCCCCAGCCGATCTTGCTCGGCAGCCGCGGCGCTACTCCCGCCATAGGAGCACCCGATGCACGAGGGCCTGATAGGCGCGATCGGCGGCAAAGCCGAGGAACGCCACCGTCAGCACCACGGCAAACATGGCGTCGTAGGTGCCGTTGGCGCCGAGCAGGCCGATCAGATAGCCGAAGCCCTGGCGGGCGACGATCAGCTCCGAGCTCACCAGCAGGATGAACGACAGCGCCAGCGCCGTGCGGATGCCGTTCAGCAGCTCCGGCATGGCGCTCGGCACCACCACGTCCCAGAGCATGCGCAGGCGGCTCGCCCCCATGCTGCGCGCCGACCACACCAGGGTCTGGTCGCTGCCGCGCGCGCCGTTGAAGGCGCCGATCGTCACCGGCAGCATGCAGCCGAGGAAGATGAGCAGGATCTTGGAGCCGTCGCCGAAGCCGAGCCACAGCACCGTGACGGGGATCAGCGCCGACTTCGGCATCGGGTAGAACATCTCGACCAGCGGGCCGAGCAGCACGTTGACCGGCCGCCACCACGCCATGGCGATGCCGAGCGCCGCGCCCACCACGACCGCCAGGGCGAGGCCGGCGCCCGCCCGCCACAGGGACGAGGCGCCGTTGCCGATCAGCTCGCCGCCGCGCACGAGATCGATCCAGGCGACCACCACCTGGCTGAGCGGCGGCAAGGCGAGCGAGGAGACCAGCCCGAGCCGCGCGGCGAGCTCCCACAGCGCGGCCAGCAGCAGCAGCGGCAGATAACGGGCCAATGCGCTCATGGCGACATCCGCGCCGCCTGCGCCTTGATCGCCTCGTCCCGCACCAGGCCCCACACTTCGTCGACCTTGTCGATGAAGGCCTTGCTCTTGAGGATGCCGGTGTCGCCCTTGTCGAGGCCGATGTCGACGATGGTCTTGATGCGGCCGGGACGGGCCGTCATCACGGCGACGCGGTCGGCGAGATAGACCGCCTCCTGCACATCATGGGTGACGAAGATGACGGTCTTGGGCGTGCGCCGCCAGATGTCGAGCAGCTCGCTCTGCATCAGGTGGCGGGTCTGGGCGTCGAGCGCACCGAACGGCTCGTCCATCAGCAGGATCTTCGGGTCGAAGGCCAGCGTGCGGGCAATGGCCGTGCGCTGCTTCATGCCGCCGGAGAGCTGCGAGGGATAGCTGTCCTCGAAGCCGGTCAGGCCGACCAACTCGATGAAGCCTTGCGCGCGCCGCTCCCGCTCGTCGCGGGGAAGGCCCATCCGCTCCAGGCCGTAGAGCACGTTGGCGCGCACGGTCTTCCAGGGGAACAGCGCGAAATGCTGAAATACGATGCCGCGATCGGGGCCGGGGCCCGGGATCGGCTGGCCGTCCAGCACGATCTTGCCCGCCTCGATCGGCAGGAAGCCCCCGATCAGATAGAGCAGCGTGGACTTGCCGCAGCCAGAGGGCCCGAGGAGCGCGAGGAACTCGCGGGTGCGCACCTCGAGCGAGACGTCCTCGAGCGCGAGGGTGGCCCCTCCGCTCGGCGGGCGGTAGGTGTGGCTCACCCGGTCGATGACGATCTGCGACCTGCCGCTCATGCCGCCGGCTCTCGGCCCCTCCCAGGATGGCGTGCAACGCTCTGCCCTTCCTACCCTCGATCTTGCCGGGAGGGTAGGCGTCTTGGCCGGCCCTCAGGAGACGGGCGTCGGCAGGGGCCGACCCTCGAAGTGGGCCGCGATGTTGTCGACCATCAGCTGCCCCATGGCCGTGCGCGTCTCGATGGTGGCGCTGCCGTGGTGCGGCTGCACGATGACATTTGGCAGCGCAAGCAGTGCGGGGGAAACCCGCGGCTCGTTGGCGAACACGTCGAGGGCGGCAAAGCCGAGCCGGCCCTCGGCCAGCGCCGCGATGAGGGCTGCCTCGTCCACCACGGACCCGCGCGCAATATTGATGAGCGTGCCCCTGGGCCCGAGCGCATGCATGACCTCGGCCGAGATCAGGTGTCGGGTGGTGGGCCCGCCCTTGCAGGCCACCACGAGATAGTCGCTCTGCCGCGCCAGCTCGGTCAGGTCGGCGACGTAGGCGTAGGGCACGTCGGGCTTCGGCCGCGGCCCGTGGTAGACGACGCGCATGTTGAAGGCGGCGCCGCGGTCGGCGATGGCCCGGCCGATGCCGCCGAGCCCGACCACGCCCATGGTCTTGCCGCCGACGCTGCGGCCGAACGCGATCGGCCCCTTCTCCCATCGGCCCTCGCGCACAAACCGGTCGGCGATCAGGATCTGCCGGGCGGACGCGAGCATCAGCCCGACGCCCAAGTCGGCCACCTCGTTGTTGAGGATGTCCGGCGTATTGGTGACGAGGATGCCACGCTCGCGCGCGGCGCTGAGGTCGACCAGGTCGAGCCCGACGCCGAAGAGAGAAACGATCTCGAGCTTCGGCAGTATCGCGATCAGCGCGCGGTTGGTGCCGCGGTTGGCTTCGGAAGCGATCGCCTGGATGCGTCCCGCAACCTCTGCTTTCAATGCAGACGGCGGCAACGCAAAGTCGACGAAGTGATGCAGCGCGAACCGGCGGGTCAGCTCGACCATGGTCGCGTCGGGGAAATCGCCGAGCGCCAGCACCTCGGGTTTCATCCGATTATTCCTCGGCGGGGTCGCGACGCGCCGTCACTCCGCGGCCACGGCCATCTCCGCCGGCTCCACCTTCGCGGCGCAGAACTTGAACTCCGGGATCTTGCCCATCGGATCGAGTTGCGGGTTGGTGAGCAGGTTGGCGGCGGCTTCCGCGAAGCAAAACGGGATGAACACCATGCCCTCGGCGACGTCACGGTCGGCGCGCGCCTTCAGCACCACCTCGCCGCGCCGGGTCGAAACCTTGATGAAGCCGCCGGGCGGAATCCCGAGCTTCTCCAGCTCGCGCGGGTTGAGCCCCGCGATCGCCTCGGGCTCCATCGCATCGAGGTTCGAGGCCCGCCGCGTCATCGAGCCGGTGTGCCAATGCTCCAGCAGGCGCCCAGTGGTGAGCACCAGGGGATACTGGGCGTCCGGCAACTCGTCGGGCGGCAGCAGGTCCGCCGGCACGATCTTGGCGCGGCCCGAGGCGGTCGGGAACGAGCTGGCGAAGAGGATCTCGTTGCCGGGCTTGTCGGGCGCGTCGCAGGGATAGGTGACGGCATCCTCCCGCACCAGCCGCTCCCACGTGATGTTCTTGAGCGAAGGCATCACCTGCGCCATCTCGCCGAACACCTCCGACGCGTCTTTGTAGGCCCACTTCAGGCCGATGCGCTGGGCGATCTCCTGGATCAGCGCCCAGTCCTGCCGCGCCTCGCCGGGCGGGCTCAGCACGGGGCGCGCGATCTGCACCTGGCGGTTGGTGTTGGTGAAGGTGCCCCATTTCTCGGCGTGCGCCGAGGCCGGCAAGATCACGTCGGCGTGCCAGGCGGTCTCGGTGAGGAACAGGTCCTGCACGACGAGGTGCTCGAGCTTGGCCAGCGCCTCGCGCGCGTGCTGCACGTCGGGGTCGGACATGGCGGGGTTCTCGCCGAGGATGTACATGCCCTTGATCACGCCGTCCTTGATGGCGTGCATGATCTCGACCACCGTCAGGCCCCGCTTGGGCGGCAGCTGCGTGCCCCAGAACTCGTCGTACATGCCGCGGATGGCGGGGTCTTCGACCGATTTGTAGTCGGGAAAAAACATCGGGATGAGGCCGGCGTCGGAGGCGCCCTGCACGTTGTTCTGGCCGCGCAGGGGATGCAGGCCGGTGCCGGGCCGGCCGACTTGGCCCGTGACCAGCGCCAGCGCGATCAGGCAGCGCGCGTTGTCGGTGCCGTGCGTGTGCTGGGAGATGCCCATGCCCCAGAAGATGATGGAGCGCTCGGAGCGGGCGTAGAGGCGGGCGACCTCGCGCAGCGTGGCGGCGGGGATGCCGCACACGGGCTCCATCTTCTCCGGCGTGAATTCCTTGACCTTCGCCTTCAGCGCCTCGAAGCCTTCGGTGTGCGCCTGCACGTACTGGATGTCGACCATGCCCTCCGCGATGATGACGTTGAGGAGCGCGTTGAGGAGGGCGACGTCGCGGCCTGGCTTGAACTGCAGGACGTGGCTGGCGTAGCGGGCCAGCCCCTGCGAATGCCCGCGCGGGTCGACGACGACGAGCTTGGCGCCGCGCGCGGCCGCATTCTTGAGGAAGGTGGCGGCGACGGGGTGGTTCTCCGTCGGCCGCGCGCCGATGACGATGATGCAGTCGGCGTCCTTGGCGGCCGTGAAGGGCGCGGTGACGGCGCCGGAGTTGATCCCCTCCATCAGCGCGGCCACGGAGGAGGCGTGGCACAGCCGCGTGCAGTGGTCGACGTTGTTGGTGCCGAAGCCCTGCCGGATGAGCTTCTGGAACAGATAGGCCTCCTCGTTGGAGCCCTTGGCCGAGCCGAAGCCGGCGATCGCCTTGCCGCCGCCCTGCTGGTGCACCTCCTCGAGGCCCGATGCCGCCTTGGCGAGCGCCTCCTCCCACGTCGCCTCGCGGAAGTAGTTGCCCAGCTCCTCGCGCCGGATCTGCATGTTGGCGTCCTTGGGCACGCCGTCGCGGCGGATCAGCGGCTTTGTCAGCCGATCGGGGTGGTGGATGTAGTCGAAGCCGAAGCGGCCCTTGACGCACAGCCGGTTGTTGTTGGCGGGGCCGTCGCGGCCGTCGATGTAGAGGATCTTGTCGTCCTTGACGTGCACCTTGGTCTGGCAGCCCACCCCGCAGTAGGGGCAGAGCGTGTCGACCGAGCGGGACTCGAAATTGACGCGCGTGCCCTTGGCATCGAGCAGGCTCTTTTCCATCAGCGCGCCGGTGGGGCACACCTGCACGCATTCGCCGCAGGCGACGCAGGTCGAATGGCCCATCCCAGAGTCGAAGTCGAACACGACTTTCGCGCCGTGGCCGCGGTAGGCCATGCCGATCACGTCGTTGGCCTGCACCTCGCGGCAGGCGCGCACGCACAGCCCGCAGTTGATGCAGGCATCGAGGTTGACGGCGATGGCGGAATGCGTGGGGTCGGCCGCAGGGCGATCGTCCCTGGGGAAACGCCGAGTGGTGGTGACGCCCATCGCCTCCACCCAGGTCCAGAACTTGGACGCCTGGTCGTGGCTGCCCTCGCGCTCGGGCTGGTCGGCCATCAGCAGCTCGAACACCATCTGCCGCGACTTCTTCGCCCGCTCGGACGCGGTCTTCACCTTCATGCCGGCCGCGGCCTTGCGCTGGCAGGAGGCGGCCAGCACGCGCTCCCCCTCGACCTCCACCATGCAGGCGCGGCAGTTGCCGTCGGCGCGGTAGCCCGGCGCGGGATGCCAGCACAGGTGCGGGATCTTGGTGCCGTGGCGCTCGGCCACCTGCCAGATGGTCTCGCCCGCTTCGGCCTCGACCTCGCGTCCGTCCAGGGTGAATTTTATCTTGGTCATGGCGCCGCTTTCAGCTCTTGATCTCGATCTCGACGAAGGCGAACTCGAAGGCATTGGCGTTGATGACGTTGTGGTGCACGCCGGCCTTGCGGAAGTAGGAGACGCCCAGCTCGAGGTCGGCGAAGCTCTCCTCGCCCTGGGGCGACACCAGCTTCAGCCGGCCGTTGCCCGTGGGTACCACCACGTAGTCCATCTGGTGGACGTGCTCGCCGGTCTCCGCGCCCGGCGCGAAGCGCCACTCGGTGACGCGCACGCGCTCATTGTCGACCTGCACCGTTGCCACGGCCTTGGGGAGCTTGCTCACCGCAGTTCTCCACGCGTGTCATCCCGGCGCTTGTCGCCGGGATCCACCGCACCGGAACCGCCCACCTCGCTGATATGTGGATCCCGGGCACAAGGCCCGGGATGACAACGCCACATCACCGCAGGTCCTCCGGGAAATACTTGAACACGCACCTCACCGGGTTGGGCGCGGCCTGGCCGAGGCCGCAGATGGAGGCGTCCGCCATCACCTGCCCGAGATCGGCGAGCAGATCGGCGTCCCAGGTGCCGGTGGCCATGAGTTTCACCGCCTTCTCCGTGCCGTTGCGGCAGGGCGTGCACTGGCCGCAGCTCTCGTCCTCGAAGAAGCGCATGAGGTTGAGGGCGACCGCCTTCATGTCGTCCTGGTCGGAGAGGATCACGACGGCGTGGCTGCCGACAAAGCAGCCGTGCTTCTCGAGCTGGCCGAAGTCGAGCGGAATGTCGGCCATGTAGGCCGGCAGGATGCCGCCCGACGCGCCGCCGGGCAGGTAGCCCTTGAAGTGATGGCCGTCGGCCATTCCCCCGCACAGCTCGATCAGGTCCTTGCAGGTGGACCCGGCGGCGGTCAGCACGACGCCGGGCTTCTTCACCCGGCCCGATACGGAGTAGGAGCGCAGCCCCTTGGCGCCGTTCTTGCCCTGCGCGGCGAACCATGCCGCGCCCTTCTCCAGGATTGCCGGCACCCAGTGCAGCGTCTCGATATTGTTGACCAGCGTCGGCCGGCCGAACACGCCGACCTGCGCCACGTACGGAGGGCGATGCCGCGGATAGCCGCGCTTGCCCTCGATCGATTCGATCATGGCGCTCTCTTCGCCGCAGATGTAGGCGCCGGCGCCACGGCGTAGATGGATCTTGGTGTGCCTGGCGAGCCCGGCGGCCTCCAGCTTGGGGATCTCGGTGTTCAGGATCGTCAGCACTGCCGGGTATTCGTCGCGCATGTAGATGAAGACCTGCTCGGCCTCCACTGCCCAGGCGGCGATCAGCATCCCTTCCAGGAATTTGTGCGGCTCGCTTTCCAGGTAGACGCGGTCCTTGAAGGTGCCGGGCTCGCCTTCATCGCCGTTGACGGCCATCAGCCGCGGCCCCTTCTCGGCCCGCACCAGGCCCCACTTGCGCCCCGTCGGGAAGCCGGCGCCGCCGAGCCCGCGCAGACCGCCGTCCGAGAGCGCGGCGATCACGTCGTCGACCTTGCGCGCGCCGGAGAGGCAGGAGCGCAGCGCGGCATAGCCGCCGGCTTTCAGGTAGGCGTTGAAGTTCTGGTAGTTGGGGATGTGCGGGTGCACCTCGCTGCGGCCGGCGGTCTCCTTGAGCTTGGCCACCGTCGCATGATCGACATGGTGGTGGCCGACCTCGGCGGCGGGCGCGGTATGGCACGAGCCGATGCAAGGCGCGCGCACGACCCGCACGCCCGGCATTCTCTCGGCCTGCAAGGCGGTAAGCAGCGTCTCCGCTCCGGCAAGCGCGCAGCTCAGGCTGTCGCAGACGCGCACCGTCACCGCCGGCGGGCGGGCCTCGCCTTCGCCGACGACGTCGAAGTGGGCGTAGAACGTCGCCACTTCGTACACCTCCGCCATCGGGATCTTCAGCTCCTCGGCCAGGGCGTGCAGATGGCCCTCGGGCAGGCAGCCCTCGCGGTCCTGGATCAGGTGCAGATATTCGATCAGCAGGGCGCGCTCGCGCGGGGCCTCGCCCAGGATGCCCTTGACCGCGGCCACCTCGTCGGCATGCAGCACGCGCCCCCGCGGAAAGGGTGCTGCCTTGCGGCGGCCGGAGCCTGGATGGATCGAGCGGCGCCCAGCCCCGCGCATGCCCTCGCTCTTGGAAATGTCGTTCATGCTCGGGAGCCTGATGCGGCGGCGCTATGGTCTCATGCTCGGCCGGTCAGGTTTACAGTGATGTAAGCCAGCCTGACCAGGGCCAGTCTGGCCCGCGGCGAGCCGGCACTGGCGAATTGGCATACCATATGCCATATGTCGTTTCGCTGTCGAGCGTGGCACCGGAAGGGGCAAAGCCGGACGTGCGCGCGTCGGACACCCGGCGCAGCGCGGCGCGATTTCCTTTCCTTTGCGTCGGAGTTGGTCGCGGCCGTAGCGCCGCTTGGCGCATGCGACCATCGTGGGACAATGCATACGCGCCCGGCTGCGCCTATAACTGATGCTCCCGACGACAGTCGGGGCCGCCGGAACGAAGAACGTGAAGGGAGGATCGAGTAATGCTAGTCGCATGGGCCGAGCTGGTCGAACAAGGCTTGGCAACGTTCGGTTCGACCCTTGGCGACTACGGCCCAATGGGCGTCCAGGTCCTCAAGATCATCTGGATCAACATCCTTCTTTCCGGCGACAACGCCGTCGTCATCGCGCTCGCCTGTCGGGCTCTGCCGCGCCGGCAAAGGGTATGGGGCATCATCCTCGGCGCCGGCGCCGCGGTCATTCTGCGCATCATCTTCACCGTCGGGCTGCAATTCGTGCTGGAGCTGCCGTGGCTCAGGTTGGTTGGTGGCATTCTCCTGCTTTACATTTCCGTGAAGTTGCTGGCGCAGGAAGAGGCGAGCGAGGAAAGTGTCGAGAGCGCCGAGAATGTGTGGGACGCGGTCAAGACGGTAGCCATCGCCGACATTGTGATGAGCCTCGACAATGTCCTCGCCATCGCCGCCGCCGCCAAGGGCCATCCCTGGCTCATCGCCTTCGGCCTCGCCGTATCCATTCCGCTGATCGTCGCGGGCGCCACGCTCATCATGGCTCTGCTCAGCCGCTATCCAATCCTGGTCTGGGCCGGCGCGGGCTTGCTCGGCTGGATTGCTGGCGAGCTGATCGTCAGCGACAAGGTTGCCCTCCTGCAGATTCAGGCCTGGGATGCCTCGCTCGTCGTCCCGGATCCGGAGTCCTCAACTGGGATCAAGGCCGCCGCTCTTCTTCACTATGCCGGCGCGACGATTTGCACGGCCTTGGTGCTGGTCGTCGGCTGGCTGTTGATGAAATGGCAGAGCTGGTGGCAGAAGCGAGCGGCGGAACAGAAGAGCCCGGCCGAGTAGGCGTACCCTTGCTTCAGTAGCCCAGCCACGCCTCGAGGGGGCCCTTGGGCAGCGGCACCAGGAACCATTTCTCGAACATGAAGAACAGGGCAATCGGGATCGCGGCGCCGACGCCGAGGGCCTTGATCGGGCTCTCGCGCCCAATCACGATCATGAACCCAAATATGAAGATGGCAGAGGCCACGTAGATGCCGAGTGCCGGCACCTCCACAGGGCCAAGCGGAATGCCGCCGATGAGCGCAACGTAGCAGATGCTGGGCAGCAGCACGGCCAGCACCCTGCCGAACGGCCGGGCGGAGACGAAGATCTCGCCTGCGCCTCGCCCGCGCAAGGCGCCCGCCAGGTTGATGAGGCTGGAGACGCCCAGAATCAGCGCGACGTAGAACGGGAAGTAGCCCGGCGCCGGCCCTTCGCCTTCGCGCCAGTTGAAGCCGAGGCGGGCGCTGTCGAAGATCACCACCGCGCATACCGCCAGCAGCAACAGGGCAACGATCACGTCCATGCCGCGGTTCGTCGCCAATGGACGTCCCTCGTCGGCGCCTTCGTTGTCTTGCATGTCGGCAGACCCTTCGGTGATTGGGCAGGGGCCGGCGCGGCCGGCCCCTGCTGCGCCTCACTTGCCTGGCGCTAGGAAGCCCGCTTCCTTCATCAGCTCGTGGTGCAGCTTGTCGGCCGCCTCGACCCACTTCCTGTAGTCTTCGCCCGACATGAACGTCTGGTTGAACGCGCCCTGCTCCATGAAGCCCTTCCAGTCGGCCGTCTCCCTCACCTTCTTGAAGAGGTCGACATAGAACGCGACGTGCTCGGGCTTGACGCCGGGCGCCATGAAGATGCCGCGCAGCATCTGGTATTCGGTGTCGACGCCCGACTCCTTGCAGGTCGGGATATCGGACCAGGCCATCGTGGCGGTGACCTTGTTGGTGTAGACGCTGCGCTTGGCGTCAAAGAGGCACAACGGCTTCAGCGCACCGGCCTTCCACTGCGAGACGGCCTCGATCGGGTTGTTCACGCTCGAGTTGATGTGCTTGCCGACGAGCTGGGTCGCCACCGTGCCGCCGCCGCCATAGGGGACGTAAGTGAACTTCTTCGGTGCGGTGAGCTTCTCCAGCGCCACGGTGATGATCTGGTCCTCCTGCTTGGAGCCGGTGCCGCCCATCTTGAAGCTCTTGTCGTCGCCGGCCTTGACCGCATCGATATAGTCCTTGGCCGTCTTGTAGGGCGTGTCGGCGGGCACCCAGAGGATGAACTGATCGAGCGCCAGCATCGCCACCGGCGTGAGGTCCGTCCAGCTGAACGGCACGCCCGTGGCGTAGGGCGTGGTGAACAGGTTGGACAGGGTGATGACGAGGGTGTGGGGATCGCCGGCGGATTTCTTGACCTCCAGGAAGCCTTCCGCTCCCGCGCCGCCGCCCTTGTTGAGGGTGATGATCGGCTGCTTCATCAGGCTGTTCTTGGCGACGACGCCCTGGATGAAGCGGGCCATCTGGTCGGCGCCGCCGCCGGTGCCGGCCGGGATGATGAACTGCACCGGCTTGGTCGGCTCCCAGGCCTGGGCTGCGGCCTGGGTTGCCGGCAACAGAACTGCCGCGGCCGCGGCGAGCACTGCCGCACCGACGCTACGGCGCCTGAGGTCAGCTCGGCCCCGCCGTCCAGTCATTGATTTTTGCACCATTGGTTCCTCCCTAGCTTGATGCTTCAGCGAGTGATTATCTCTCCCGATCGACTGCAGCGGCTCCGGCGGATGCGAGCACAGCGCGCGATTTTGAGGGCCGGCGCTTCTCGAGGAGCCAGGTCGCGACCGGCCAGAGCAACAGGATCATGCCCAGCGTCATGATCGAGCCCACCAGCCAGTTCGACCAGAAAATCGTCAGGCTGCCCTGCGAGCCCAGCATCGCCTGCCGGAACGATTCCTCGGCCCGATCGCCCAGCACGATGGCGAGCACCAGGGGCGGCAGCGGATAGCCGAGCTTCGTGAAAACATAGCCGATCACGCCGAAGCCCAGCATCATCCACACGTCGAACATGCTGTTGTGCACGGTGTAGGCGCCGACGGCGCAAATCACCAGAATGATGGGAGCGATGATCGAGAACGGCACCCGCAGGATGGCCGCGAACAGCGGCACGCAGGTGAGCACAACGATCAGGCCGGCGATGTTGCCGAGATACATCGAGGCGATCAGGCCCCAAACGAACTCCTTCTGCTCGATGAACAGCATCGGGCCCGGCTGCAGCCCCCAGATCATCAGGCCGCCCAGCAGGACGGCGGCCGTCGGCGAGCCGGGGATGCCCAATGTCAGCATCGGCAACAGCGCGCTGGTGCCGGCGGCATGAGCTGCCGTCTCCGGTGCCACCACGCCCTCGATCTCGCCCTTGCCGAAATTGTCCCCGTTCTTGGAGAACCGCTTGGCAAGGCCGTAGCTCATGAACGAGGCCGGCGTCGCGCCTCCCGGCGTGATGCCCATCCAGCAGCCGACGATGCAGCTGCGGATCGACGTGACCCAGTACTTCAGGAGCTTCTTCCAGGTCTGGAGCACCGCATTCAGCCGGATCGTGGCGGTGCTGCCGGAGAATTTCAGCCCGGCCTCCATCGACGACAGGATCTCGCCGATACCGAACAGACCAATGACGGCAATCAGGAAATCGAAGCCGACGAGGAGCTGCTCGTGGCCGAATGTCATCCTCAGCGTGCCCGTCATCTTGTCGAGGCCCACGGCCCCAAGGGCAAAGCCCAGGCACATGGAGGCCAGCACCTTGAACGGCGAGCCGCGGCCCATGCCGACGAAGCTCGCAAACGTCAGGAAGAAGACGGAGAAGAATTCGGCCGGCCCGAACTGCAGGGCGAACTTGGCAATCAGCGGCGCCAGAAAGGTGATCAGGATCACCGCCACCAGGGCGCCGACGAACGAGGAGGTGAAGGCGGCGGTGAGCGCCTCGTCGGCCCTGCCCTGCTGGGCCATGGGATGGCCGTCGAAGGTGGTTGCCACCGACCAGGGCTCACCGGGAATGTTGAACAGGATCGAGGTGATGGCGCCCCCGAACAGTGCCCCCCAATAGATGCACGAGAGCATGATGATGGCGGACGTCGGCGGCATCGTGAAGGTGAGCGGCAGGAGAATTGCCACTCCGTTGGCACCACCGAGCCCGGGCAGAACGCCAATGATGACGCCGAGCAGAATCCCGACCATCATTAAGGCCAGATTGTACCAGGAAAGGGCTACCTTAAAGCCGCCGATCAGCGACGCTACATCTTCCACGACCTTCCCTTCCCAGTCGTTTCCCCGCGCGACAGGCTGGGTTCGAACGACCCCGGCCGCTGATCGGCCGTTTTGTTGTGCGCGTCTGGTATACCATGTGCCAATTGCGGGATCGGCGCAATATAGGCTTTCGAACGGCTCCAGCCATCTCCGTTGGAGCATCGGCCTTCGCAATCGCACAAATGCTCAGAGAGACGACGATCGTTACCTGCCGAGAGCGGCTTGCTTGCCGTCGCCTTCCTGGCGTATGGTATACCAGAAACCAGCAGATTGATCCGGTGTGATGTGGCCGACACCCAGCTGAAGATCGCGCCGATCGGCGAAGGCTTGAGCCTCAAGGCGCGCGCCTACGACGCGCTGAAGACGGCCATAATGAACATGAATATCTACGCCGACGAGGCGGAGCTGCGCCTCGACGAGCGCGATCTGTCGCAGCGCTTCGGCGTCAGCCGCACGCCGCTGCGCGAGGCCCTGGCCCAGCTCGACCAGGAGGGCCTGGTCAGGATTGTCGCCCGCCGCGGCATCTTCATCGTGCGCAAGACCAAGGCCGAGATCCTCGACATGATCACGGTCTGGGCGGCGCTGGAAAGCATGGCGGCGCGCCTCGCCACGCAACACGCCAGCGCCGAAGGGCTCGCCGGGCTGCACGCGCTCGTCGACAAGTTCTCGCAGGACGAGGTTGCCCGCAAGCTGGGCGAATACTCCGAGGCCAACATCAAGTTCCACCAGGCCATCATCGGCCTCGGCAAGTGCCCGCTGATCGTCGAGCTCACCAATGGCCTGTTCTTCCACGTGCGCGCCATCCGGCAGCGAACCATTTCCGAGCAGGATCGCGCCAAGCGCTCGATCGTCGATCACAAGGAGATCGTGGCGGCACTGGAGGCGCGCGATACCGACCGCGCCGAGCGGCTGGTGCGCGAGCACACGCTGCGCCTGCGCGAGCACGTCGACCGTTACGTCGATCTCGACTGACCGGGAAGAAGCGTCAATCAAGGATTGGACCGGGGAGGGTTTGCCATGGCGGCTGAGGCAGCAGAGAAGACGACGACCACGGAAGAGCTGACGGATGGCTTTCACCTTGTCATCGATGCGCTCAAGCTCAATGGCGTCAAAACGATCTACGGCGTGCCCGGCATCCCGATCACGGACTTCGGCCGTATGGCACAGGCCGCGGGTATGCGCGTCATCTCGTTCCGGCACGAACAGAACGCCGGCAATGCGGCCGCGATCGCCGGTTACCTGACGAAGAAGCCTGGCATATGCCTGACGGTTTCGGCTCCCGGCTTTCTCAACGGCCTGACCGCGCTGGCCAATGCCACGACCAACTGCTTCCCGATGATCCTGATCTCGGGCTCGTCCGAGCGCGAGATCGTCGACCTGCAGCAGGGCGACTACGAGGAGATGGACCAGCTGGCCATCGCCAAGCCGCTCTGCAAGGCGGCCTTCCGCGTGCTGCATGCCGCGGACATCGGCATCGGCGTGGCGCGCGCGATCCGCGCTGCCGTCTCGGGGCGTCCGGGCGGCGTCTATCTCGATCTGCCGGCCAAGCTGTTCTCTCAGGTCATGAATGCGGACGCTGGAGCCAGGTCGCTCGTCAAGGTCATCGACGCGGCCCCGGCCCAGATTCCCGCTCCGACCGCGGTCAAGCGTGCGCTCGACGTTCTGAAGAGTGCCAAGCGCCCCCTGATCATCCTCGGCAAGGGCGCGGCATACGCGCAGGCCGATGACGCCATCCGCGCGCTGGTCGAGAAGAGCGGCATTCCTTTCCTGCCGATGAGCATGGCCAAGGGTCTTCTGCCCGACACGCATCCGCAGTGCGCGGGCGCGGCGCGCTCGACGGTGCTGAAAGACGCCGACGTCGTGATGTTGATCGGCGCACGCCTCAACTGGCTTCTGTCGCACGGCAAGGGCAAGACCTGGGGTGAGCCTGGGTCCAAGAAGCTCGTCCAGATCGACATCGAGCCCAAGGAGATGGACAGCAACGTCGAGATCGTTGCTCCCGTGGTCGGCGATATCGGCTCCTGCGTTTCGGCTCTTCTCGAGGGCATCGATGGCAAGTGGCCGGCCCCGCCGGCTGACTGGATCAAAGCCGTTGCTTCGAAGAAGGAAGAGAACATTGCCAAGATGGCGCCGAGGCTGATGAAGAATTCGGCGCCGATGGACTTCCACGGTGCGCTCGGTGCGTTGCGCACCGTCATCAAAGACCGGCCGGATGCCATCCTCGTCAACGAAGGCGCCAATACGCTCGATCTCGCGCGCGGTGTCATCGACATGTATCAGCCGCGCAAGCGTCTGGACGTCGGCACCTGGGGCGTCATGGGCATCGGCATGGGCTTTGCCATCGCGGCCGCGCTAGAGACGGGCAAACCCGTGCTCGCGGTCGAAGGCGACAGCGCCTTTGGTTTCTCCGGCATGGAAGTGGAAACGATCTGCCGGTACAACCTGCCGGTCTGCGTCGTCATCTTCAACAACAACGGCATCTACCGCGGAACCGACATCAATTCGGCTGGCGGCTCGGACCCAGCGACAACCGTTTTCGTCAAAGGCTCGCGTTACGACAAGATGATGGAAGCATTCGGCGGCGTGGGCGTCAGCGTGACGACGCCCGACGAGCTGCGTCGCGCCGTGAACCAGGCCATGGACTCCTGCAAGCCGACTCTCATCAACGCGGTGATCGATCCTGCGGCCGGCAGCGAGAGCGGCAGAATCGGCAACCTCAACCCGCAAAGCGTGCTGAAAAAGAAATAGCCACCCATGTCGCAAACCGCCCGCAAGTTCACGCACGTTTCGGCGGCCGACTATCTCGCCGCCGAGAATGACGGGTCGTGGCGGCACGAGTTCGTCAACGGCGCCGTCTATGCCATGGCAGGCGCCAGCGACCGGCACAATCTCGTCCGGCTCAATCTTGCGGCGATTCTGCTCGGCCATGTCGCCGAGCCCTGCCAGGTATTCACCGCCGAGATGAAGTTGCGCATCAAAAGCAACGTCGACGAGCGCTACTACTATCCCGACGTGTTCGTGACTTGCGATCCAAAGGACCGCGAGCGCTACACACGCGACCATGCGGTGCTGGTGGTCGAGGTCCTGTCGCCGACTACCGAGCGCACCGATCGCACAGAAAAATCCGAGGCTTACAAGCGGATCCCGTCGCTGGTCGAGTACGGCCTGCTCTCTCAGGAAGCTGTCGAGCTCGAGCTATTCCGCCGCCGCACAGAGTGGCAGCGCGAGTTCTATCAGCGGGACAACACCGTCACGTTCGAGAGCGTGAATCTGACCTTGAGCGTGTCGCAACTCTACCGCGGCGTGGGGTTCGAAGACCCGGCACTGTCTTCGACGCTGCCGAGCGTAACTTGAGGAGACCCCCGGAATGGGCAAAGCACTGGAAGGCGTCAAGATCCTCGACATGAGCCACGTGCAGGCGGGGCCGACCTGCACGCAGATTCTGGCTTGGTTCGGTGCCGACGTGATCAAGGTCGAGCGGCCGGGCGTCGGCGACATCACGCGCGGGCAGCTGCAGGACGTGCCCAAGGTGGACAGCCTCTACTTCACCATGCTGAACCACAACAAGCGCTCGATCACCCTCGACACCAAGAACCCCAAGGGCCGGGAGGTGCTCGAGCGGCTGATCAAGACCTGCGACGTGCTGGTGGAGAACTTCGGACCGGGCGTGCTCGACCGCATGGGCTATACCTGGGAGCGCATCCAGGAGCTCAACCCACGCATGATCTATGCCTCGATCAAGGGCTTCGGACCGGGGCCTTACGAGGACTGCAAGGTCTACGAGAACGTGGCGCAGTGCACCGGCGGTGCAGCCTCGACGACCGGCTTCCGCGACGG
>Ga0209726_10003507_pt1 | contig 21234 bp, 20 predicted proteins | sample Subgrocontami54m_FD_187453 | JGI IMG/M metagenome (GOLD analysis project Ga0209726, IMG submission 187453) | Subsurface groundwater microbial communities from S. Glens Falls, New York, USA - GMW46 contaminated, 5.4 m (SPAdes) (version 3) | ecosystem: Environmental > Aquatic > Deep subsurface >... | reverse complement strand
GGAAGCTCACGCTCTATAAACTTCTCCTGCTCCCATAACTTGGCAAAAACGATGAAAGAATAAAACGCCTGAAGCATAGACAGAATAAGGCCATGCAAACCATCCTTATGCCCACCTTGGGCAAAATACGTTTTAACAAAGTCGCTCATAGGAAATCTGATTGCGTCGTACCAGACGACGCGATATCCTGCGGCCACGTGACTCGCAACTTCATTCTCAGTATAGATTTCATCCATTTTACGAATAAACTGCGAGACAGTCTCGTAGTTGTAATGCACCATAGGCACGGTAAGCTCCGCTGTAGGACCGTCAACCACGAGATACTCATGAACGTGCTTACAGGGGAATTCGCCCATCCCGCGTTTAAATAACCGGAGTTGTTTATCTGGCCACCACAACCCATGCTGTATCCATTTGCCGAAAAGAATATTTTTTCTCGGAATCCAATAGCCTATTACTTGTGAATTGTGAACTGATTTTTTTATCTCGCAAGCAAGCTCGGGAGGGATTACTTCATCTCCATCCAGGGAGAGTACCCAATCGTTTTTTGCTTTCCCAAAACCAAAGTTTTTATTGACATTAAGCATCAGGTTGTTATTGCTTCGGATTACTTTAGCTCCGTATTGACGGGCGATATCCGCCGTCTTATCCGTGGATCCATTATCAACCACAATAATCTCATCAGCCCACCCAAGAGAAGAGAGAGTCCGTTCAATTTTAAGCTCTTCGTTTCGTACGGATAACACGACACTTACCGTTTCCATAATTGCTTCATATGATCCCAAAGGAACCCGATTTTCCCGCGTTCAAAAACAAAAAGGACTACCCCGAACAGTATAACACCCGTAGCTTCCGCAATCGCTGTCGTAAAAATCCCACTTCCAAACCAAAAAATAAGTGACCGCGAAGTAATAAACTGGACAGTAGCTGCAAACACGGGTATTCTCACGCTCCCCAGGAATGAAAACGGCACCACGCGTTTGACGAGTACCACAACCAGAGCAACAGTTGATGTAATAGCAAGAAGCGCTACAGCAACAGCGTTAAAGCCGATAATCGGCAACAATGAAAGGGTAAGTATCCATGTCAATGCAGTCCAAAGCATCATAAGCTTGAGTGTCGTCCGAATATGTCCCAAAGCATTGAGCGCATTGGTCAATGGTGTTGATAAGCTTGCGACAACGGAGGCTACCGCAAACAGGTAAAAAGAGAGGATGGCTGGTTCCCACTTACCGTAATGTGGGATGACGGCCATGAGAGGTCGGATACCGACGATCATGGCAACACTGATGGGTAAAATTGTAACGCTCAATCCAAAAAGCGTGTGTTCTATCCCCGCGCGCAGGCGCCCCGCGTCATGCTGAAGGCGCGAAAACGCAGGAAATGTGACCCGCACGATGCTATCCATGATAAGCCGGAGCGGTACCTCTGCCCACTTTTTTGCCCAACCGATGTATCCCACCTGGGTAAGAGGCAGTACTTTGCCTAAATACACCGTCAGAAGATCATCTTTGATGAGGGCGAGGAATGAATTCAATTGAAACGGAATGCCAAATCGGAGGAGCCGCCGGGCAACACTCATTGATATCCCAAAACCCGGTCTCCATGGAGCAACAATATACATAGCAATGAGTCCGACAACTGAACGCACTGCGACGGCCCACGTAAAACTTGTCACACCAAAACCCCACCAGGCAAGGATGACCGCAGTGATATAAAACCCTACCGTCTCCAGTATCTGCGGGATAATGAGCTTACTAAACGCCAAATTCCGCTCAAGGAGTATGGATGGAATCGTCTTAAGCGATGAAAGAAAAAATGCAAACGCTAGCGCGCGATAGAGCCACATACCGGGCTCGTCCAAACCGTACCACCGGCCGATAAATGGAGAAAGAACCAATGCAATAATAATTGCCGTCCCTACAAGAACTTGCTGGATGGTAAATGTGGTCACAAGATCCTCCCGTGTAAGAGCTTCTTTTTTTTGAATAAGCGCCGCGGCAAGACCGATATCGGAAAAATACCCTAAAAACGCGACAATGGCTGACACTACATAAAATATGCCAAACACTGCAGGACTTAAGAATATGGTGAGAAGAAACGTTGCACCGAAGGCTATGAGTTGCAATAAAAATGTTCGCGACGTAAGTGCGACAATTCCGGCAAGAGCCCGACCGCGGATCGTTACAGCGGCTTCTACCTCATCTGCCATGGTGCCTCCTTTTCCATGGACTGGTAATAAACAACCGCCACAAACCTTTTAAATCTCCCTGCGCTGTTTTCATCACCCGCACAGTGGAACCGGGATTATCTATCCATGATACCGGCTCCTCGTAAATCCGTAATCCGATCTTTTCTCCTACGATGAGAAGTTCCGAATCAAAAAACCATTCATCATCAACAATCTTGGGAACCAACTCCTCTACGACTTTCTTTGTTACCGCTTTAAACCCACACTGCGCATCGGAAAAATGCACCCAAAAGAAAAATTTGATAAGGAGGATATAGCTCTTCGAAGTGATCGTCCGAAGAAGGCTTCTCCCGTATACTCTGGCACCGTGGGCATTTCGCGAACCAATGGCGATATCGTATCCGCGAACAAGCGCTCCCACGAGCGGAGGAAAACATTTTAGGTCCGTAGAAAGATCTACATCCATATACGCATTCACGTCAACCGGATACTCCTGCCAGGCATGCTTCACTGCCTTTCCCCTTCCTTTTTTGTCCAGATGCAAAGCTCGTACCCGCGCAAACTTTGACGCGAGCGTTTTTGCCAGTGAGTAGGTCCTATCGATAGACGCGTTATCAACAATCGTAATATTCCAGTCAAAATCACCAAGCTCCGCAGAAAGAAATCTGTGGAGTGTCCTAACACTCTCTTCAAGTTCTTTCTCCTCATTATAGACCGGGATGACAACATTAAGCGATAGATTTTTTGCCATAGGTTTTCAGAAACCAGACGATAATCAGCATACTGAGTATATTGCCAAGAAACCTCACCGGGGTATTGCCAAACCGAATCTCTACGACGCTTTTACCCGCAGGAATGCTTACCTGCGGCAAACCATGATCAATTTGATCTTGTTGTCGTATACCATTTACCCAATACTGCCAACCGGGGAAATATGCCCGGTTGAGGATGACGTCCATGGATGCTTGTGCTTGAATATGGAGCTTGGCATACGTTTCAGTATTTATTTCCGTTTCTACGGCAAGTCCGCGATCTCTATGAGAAGCAAGGATCTCCCGAGCAACTCCCCCAAAATTCATGGGTTTAGAAAAAGACGGGGGAAGGTATTCGTCGGATACCTTTGACACACGCCACAATAGTTCTTCGCTGCTTTCAAAAAAGTCAGCTGGTTTATCGTACGTCATCTGTGGCGCAAACAACTTTACGTTAAGTCCGAGGATAGCTATGAGTAGAATAGCGAACGTGCCTATTTTCGCCCATCTCTGTCTGATCCAAAAAAGCACCGATCCGCCTAACACAGATGCAGAAAGTGCGACGCCCGTTAATAATCTCCATGGATACTGAACGTACGCAAACCCCGGGATACTATCCCACATTCCTCTTGAAATCCCCAAAGCCATAACAACACTCGCAATTCCAATAATGACAAACAAACGAACTGAATAAAACCCGAAGACCGCACCGAGAATAGCCAGCATGATATGAAGTTTTCCGATTTTAAAGGACATACCGTCTATGCAGCCCGGAACCGACCCGCCGTAACCCCATAGAGAATTCCAAAGCTGCGGGATACATACAAAATGATCGCGGAAGTTAGCGGTTACCCCAATCTGACTGGCTACATTGGTATATCCCATTTCTACTATAGCGGGAAGCCAAAAAAACGCAGAGAGGCCAAGACCGATCAGAAGAAGTGATGCGTAATACGTGATGAGTGATGAGTGAAAACGTTTATTAATCAATAAATACGCAGTATATAAAACTAAACCGATACCGTAAAACGCCACCGTCACATAGCCCGTTATCGTATGCGACAAAATGATACCGGCAAGCGCTACACCGCCGATCCATGCGGCATCTCTTTTCCTTGCAGCGTTGGCACCAAGGAACAACCCAAAGAATAGGAGCGGTAACAATGCGTATGCCCAAAGCTCGCCCACAGCCCCACGCACATAAAGCTCAACCGCATGATAGGGAGCATATGCATAAAGAACTCCTGCGAGAATCCCGGGCAGCCGGCCAAAAAGGAATTGTACGAGTGCATACATAAAGAGAGCAGACAATACCATACCGGCTCCCATCATTATCTTGGTTGCTACTACGGCGTCCACACCCGCGGCATACAGCCCGCCGCCCACGTAATACGGCAACGGGCCGTAAAAATTATAAAGAGGATAACCATACCCGTATCCCAGATCTGACACCCACCGCACCGGAAATTGACCGTTACGAAGAGCTCTCCCCATGACGATTACACGGGCGACCTGGGTATCATCATGCATCGAAAAGTAACCGGGTGCAAAAAGAGGCTTAACCGTCCAGTACGTAAAAACAACTAACAGCAGTAAGCTCCAATAATGCTTTTTCATGGATATTTTATAGCTTTCATTACAAAAATTAGCCAGGCAATAAAGCTTCCGACCGATACTATATCCGCTATGAATCTAGGTATTGTTTCACGAAACTCCGCAACTATAGTATGTTTACCGGCCGGAACCGCAAATTCCATAAATCCGTTGGGATTTGCATACGTCACGCGCGCCGGATTATCATCGAGGGTAATCCCCCATCCGGGATAATAGACGGTTTGAAGACGCATAAGGCTTTCCTCTGGGGCGTCTATATGCGCCACGACCCGCTGGGTGTTGAGATATTCATACACAATGGTCCCCCGTCCTTTCTCAAAAATGAGCCGCTCTGACGCACGGCTAACCGGAATGACACTCACCCATTTGGGCATATATTCATTGGCTACTGTCGTCGTCGCTTCGTTCGTCGTGTAAAATCCCTCTTCACGCTTGACGAAGGACATATTTTGGAGTTGATACCATGCAGGCACGGCAAGGATAAAGAAAAGTATGCTACTCACAAGAACTTTTTTTCTGATAAATTTTTCTGCTGCTGCTGCCACGATCCACGGCGCCATAAGCGTCCCTATACTCAAAATCCGGTAAGGAAACTGAAACAAAGCCGCTACCGGGCGGACCGACCAAATAAATCCTGAAATGGGGGTGGCAAGGAGAATGCTCATGATGTAAAGCACAATTGCTATCCACGTCATTTTCTCAAATTTCCTGACTTTGCCAAAAAAAAGAGAGAGACAGGCAACTACGCCGGCAACCCCGACCATCCACATCGTCTCAACACGGAGCATATACTCTAAAGGGTTAGAAACCGTAACGTTGCCAAAGCGTACAAAACGTGTCTCTACAAGAGCAGGAATCCAAAAAAACGCTGCCATACCAGTTCCTAACAAGAACGGCCATAAAAAACCCTTTCGCCCGACGGCCAGGATACATACGACGAATAGTGCCAAAAACAATAACGCTAACGTGTTATGACTCACAATGAGTCCGGCAACCGCAAGCGTAAAAAGCCATCGTTTATCAGCAATAATGCTATAGATACCTACACTGGCAGGGAGAAACGCCAAGACCTCCCCGACTGACCCGCGGGTATAGAGGTCGTAGAGAAGATACGGCGAACCAATAAAAGTAAGCGTCCCTAAACCTGCTGCAAATGATGAGAACGTGCGACGAAGCGACGAATAGATCCAAAAAGAAGCTCCCACCACGGAAACGGTGAAGACAAACTTAACACTTGTTACGAAGGAAAGCCCAAGGAAATGAACGAGTGATCCAATATATAAGAATCCCGGATAAAGAAAATTAGCTACCGGATAGCCGTAACTATTGTTCAGTCTCCCTAAAAACCGAACAGGAAACTGTCCGTCAGCGAGGCTTTGATAAAATGCGGAAAGTCGAATAACCATCCACTCCCCATCATCGGAAACATAAAATCCCGGTCTCATGAGAGGCCACAGGACGAACCCCAAAGCAAACACTATCATCACCAATGAGATTAGTACTTTGGGACGTTTCATATCGGATTGGCCGGACTCATCTCAATTTTATAAAGCCGGAGAGTCCGATCAATTCTTAACCCCTTCGCGTAAGAGTCAACTAACGTAAGCGGCCATCCTTTCGGTACATCCTCCGGTGAATTGGCGACTAAATAGGTAGAATTTTGACTCACCGACTCCACCACCTCCGGAGGTGGTGTTTCTGGGAGTGGCCAGATTCCGTGAATTTTAATATTTGGCTTATCAACAAGCCAAATTTCAAGACCGTAAGGAAGAAGCCCGAACGTTCCTTCCGTAAAGACAACCACCTTTTCCTTTTGGGATTTTTCGAGGATAAAATCACTGACCTCCTTTACTCCCCACCCCGCCGGCCAGTCATTGATATATTGCCCGCGATCTGCCTGAGGAATAAGCGCATGCGTTGGTTGAGTAAGCAGAAGATAATCCGTCCAAACGCTTGGAAAAATAAGAACGCCCAGAAGTATCACTCCCAACACTGTTTTCCCCCATCGAAGAGCAATAGAATTAATAGTGAGACTAGCCAGAACAAGAAGGGGCATCGTCATGAATAGAATAAACCGGGGATACAAAACCCTTCCAAAGAGCGCAAGGGCTATAAACGGAGCAAGCCACCAACCATAGAGTAATAGTTTCTCGCGGGGATGTTTCCAAAACGTGAATGCAGGCAATAAAACTGCAATCCAAACAGGCCACGTGAGGTAACCGATGAGCCAATCAAAAAGTCCCTGAATATTGCCCATGAAAAATTCCGTCGGGTGGCGGGTCCATTCTCCAAACGGATAGATAAATACCGCATCTTTTTGGCCGACCATATTAAAAAGCGGCGAAAGCCTCAAGATGCTATACATGGCAAGAGAAACCAAGGCCGCAACTCCGACGAGGATCACCCACCGACCCAACCGTTGTAAACGGTCCTTTCTCTGAAAATCAAAAAGCACAACTGTTGCCGGCACCATGTAGAGACTCAAAAAACCAGATGTCTTATTCAACATTCCTAAACCTAACACCATCCCAAAAATTAAGGCAACATCCAGACGAACCCGCCGGACAAGAAGTATGGCCAGATAAAGACTCCATATCGATACCATTGCCGTAAGCGAATCATACAGAGCCATCCTGTCATACACTAGTGTAAACGGACTGATAAGATACAGCATACTTGCGATAATCCCAATCCGGGTACTTTTAAATACTTCACGACCCAAAATAAACATTCCCATAAAACTACCCAGTCCTGCAAAAACCGAAACAAGCCGGCCGGCCAAAACCGGATCGGGGATGAAACGCATGAAAACCATCGCAATCCATGTAAAAAGGGGCTGTTTCCCATCAACGAGTGAAATAAACCGCCATGCTGCGTCGCGACTTCCGATCTGCGACCAGCGGATATAGATCGCCTCATCGGTAAATATGGGAAGAACTGTCAGGTTATAAAGCCTCGTGAGGAAAAATAGTGCGAGGAAAACTGCTCCACCGATGATCCACCACAGTACCTTACGCTGAGAAGCCATATAAGAGCATTATATCCTACTTTTTCCATGCATTCACCTTACCGAGTCCCAACAGCAGAAGTGAAATACCCACCGGCACGAGGGTCACCCACCATTTGAGGATCGGAACCGGCGCGTTCCAGTTGCCGTAATAGAGGTAAGGGGCATAGCGAAGAAGAAGCGCAAACGAGTACCAACCGGCTAAACTCACAAGCCACCGCTTCGAAGGATAAAATGCAATAAACGGCATGAACCATACCCAATACCATGGCAACGGTTCTCGTCTTGATAAAACGATGAGAAACCCAATTCCCAGGACAATAAGTGACCACCTTCTCCAATCAACCAGATGCTTCACCCCAATAAAAATGGGTACGAGAGTTACGGTCATTAACTTTATGGCAACGGATAAAGACAATAATACCCATGAAGTTACATGCTTTTTTCCCAAAAGCAATACGATCGCCCACACGGCCATTGCCATCATGGCAATATCATTATGAGCGCTTACCAGGCTTTCAATGATAACCAATGGATTGAGGGCAAAAATAGCAGTCCCGAGAACTGCATGTTTAGGTTCTACGCGCTCAAGCACTTTACTGACTCCTTTAACCGCCAATAGATAAAAAAACGCCACTAAAATCTTAAGATTCCAAACGATCAAGAGAAATTTCCCAAAGCCTAACAAATATGCCGGTAGAGTCAACGCAATCCAAAGAGGCGTGTATGCGCTCGGCAGATGCGTCCAGCGCATGATGGATACGAGCGGATCAATGCCGGCGAACTGTAAAGGAATTATCTCGTACGGGTTTTTATGATACACAAGCACGGTTTTTGCCGTAAATACATAGTTAAACAGATCATAGGAAAACGCCGGATAGGAAAAAACCAAAAGCAGCGTCACCAAGCCCACGATTTTCCATACATCCGGAATAGTAAGCTTCCCTCTCGCCGCCAACCGGAGCGACCACGCATAGAGTCCAAACCAGAAAACAACGATAAGGCTATAAAGCGTCGTCGATAAGGGGCGGGCGTAAAACCCTATATATTGAAATGCCTTTTGTATAGTTTGCAAAAACCCTGAGGATGAGAGTGTAAGGCTTAAGTCTACCTGGGTGTAGGAATAGAAAAATAAGAAAACGGATGCTATGATGTAACCAACAAGTAAAATTTGAAATTTCATTAATATACACCCCTCCATGCATTGACACGAATTATAAGGATATCCATGAGCCCCTGCCAGGAATCTTTAACAGGGTTCACGCGTCTCGTTTCTACATAATGCCATTCTACGGGAACCTCTTTTATCTTAAACCCAACTTTTTTGGCAAGAAACAGAACTTCCAGATCAAACCCGGCGGTCACCATAGACCCCTGTACCACGTGGCTGTCTCCATAAAGTTTGAGTTTTTTAAAGATATTTCTCGCCACATCCTGCCGAAATGCTTTAAATCCGCATTGAGTATCCGTAATGCCATGAAGTCCTAAAAGTATGGACCGCAAAAACATAAAACCCCTTGCCATGGCGACACGGGTGAGAGGCGCTCCCTCACGTCTGCCACTTCTTGACCCGATCACCACATCAAAACCCCTGCTAAACCAAGGGAGAAGCTTCTCGACTTCCGGAATGGGAGTTGCTTGATCCAGGTCTGTAAAAAGCACGTAATCCCCCTTGGCCGCAAAACTTCCGGCAATAACCGTTGCAGCCTTGCCCTGATGCGGATTATGAATAACACGAAAACCCTTCGTTTGACCCGTATACCCATCCAATAATTTTGGTGTTTCATCGGTAGAACCATCATCCACGAGAATAACTTCCCAATTGTAATCACGGCCTTCCATATAACGCGCCACTTTATCGATAGCGCCAAGCCGAATATTGGTTTCTTCGTTGTAGGCGGGAATGACGACAGAAAGATATGGCTTCATCATGGCGATAAGTGTATCAGTTTATGTATGGTCACAAATGATGTCTGCCATGTTCCGGAAATTGTAGCAGTCCCAAATCCTGCAATTTCCCAAAGCGGATGACCGAGGGGTTTGCAATCTGGCTCCTCACAAATCACAATCAGCTGATCGGTCACAGTTTTTCGCTCTGGATCGGCAAACTCTGGCTTGATCGTCACCGGAGGATTTCCCCAGATTTCAAAAAAATACCGATACCCATGATCGGAGTTTCCTTGGGTAACCAATGCAAAATTAAACGGCCTCCCTCCCGCCTTATCAAACGCTTCTTTTGCAATTCCCCTTGCTTGTGCGAGTTGGTTATTCGGCGCGTACTGAAACGGCTGACCCTGCCAATTCCACCATAGCAAAAAAACGATAACGGCAATTGAAACTACCGAACCAATAAAACGAATTTGTTTCAGGCAATACAGGATAAGCCCAGTCACAATAAATGGCAATGCGAACCAAATCCCGAAGTAGTAATCGTAAATTGCCCGTTTATAAAACCCAAAAAATACAGCAATCACGCTCCCCCAAAGCAGGAGAAGCGACGATGACTGTCTCCAACGGGAAGTATTGTTCGCGGGGTTTGTTCCTAAAACGAGCAAACCTATTCCGGCGGTTATGATTCCGACTATTCCCCAATGCCATATTCCCTGCTGCCACCCGGGAACATTCTGCCAAATCTCCGGTTGCGGAAGCCGAAGGACCAGTCGTCCAACCAATCGAAATAGGACGTCCTGAATAATGATACGGGATTTTTCACCAACCAGTCCCGTATCTTTCCCGGCAAGAACAAACTGGATGATGGACTGAGTATTCGGAAACCCATGACGAAGCTCAAAAAGCAGAAATGGCGCATACCCAATCACAAATCCTACGACGCCAAGTGTCCACGATCGAAACCTCGTCCCCACCTTGTCATGCAATACAATCCATATCGCAGCAACCGGAAAAAGAAACAAAAAAAGATAGTGAAGTTGAAGACCAATGCCCATCGAAACACCAGCCCAAAAAATATTCCTTATCTTCCTATCGTCTGAGTATTTCCATAATAGATAAATGGTTAATAGGGAAAAAAAAGGAACTACGTTCGGATTCCATGATGAACGGGAGTATGCGATGACCACCGGCGAAAGCGCGTAGAGCGCGCTGGCCACCGTCCCTACCCACGGATGGAACATATCACGACCCGCCCGGTACACAAGATACACGGTAGCCACACCAAATAAAGCGACCATCACCGCCGGCCCAGTGGGATCCAGTCGCCACGCCCACAAAAACGGGAGCATAAAGTAGTAGTAGATCGGCCCCAAAAAAAATCCCCCAACGGAGGCGGTGGGACCTAAAAGCGTCCATTTGTGATCGACAATCATCTGTTTGACCACCAGGACGTCCCGGCCCTCATCTCCCAAAAACGTCATATAGCCGGAAATGTTATAAAGACGAAGATAAGCAGCAACAAGAAGAATAAAAACGATAAGTACTGTTGATTTGTTTATTTTTTCCATATCACTTTTGAGTACATCGTATAGTTCCATAAAAGACCAATGCCCACGCCCACAAGATAGAACCAACGGTAGTATGCAACTCCAAACAGCACCGTTCCTGTCCATACGGTTCCGGCTTGAATAAGGATGGCGCCGACTGACGTCATATTAAACTGGAAAAACTTTCCCATCGCACGGAAGCCTCGCGCTCTTCGTGACCCGAACGTCCACGCATTATTGAGGATAAAATTTGAGATGATAGCAAGCTCCGCTCCTACGACGCTGCCGACTGCAGGGTGAAAATTGAGCTTGACCATGAACTCTAAAACGGCGGTATTGATGATAAATCCAATGGTGCCGACGACAGAAAATTTTCCGAATGATCCATGGATGAGTCGCTTCACTCTTTGGACAAACACATACACGAGTATGTCACGAACGTATTGAGATGGAACAATTTTAGAATGACCAAATCGGCGGTCGGTAAAATGAATCGGCACTTCAGTTATTTTGGCACCATGCAGTATGGCGTTGTAAAGAAATGCGATCTGGAATACGTATCCGCCATGCTTTTTCACTTTGTCTTTTGCTAATTCGTAATATTCCTTTTTGTACACGCGGAAGCCCCCGGTCCAATCATGGACGTTGGTAAAACCCAAACCGAATCGGACGATGGCATTCCCGATAACGCTATACAGTTTTCTATGAAATCCCCAGTTTGCCGGAATAGATCCTCCCGGGATATAGCGGCTACCAATAACAAAATCAGATCCGCTATCAAGAGCCGCAAGAAATTTTGGCAGTACTACCGGGTCATGAGAGAGATCAGCATCCATCTGCCCGATAATCCGTGCATGAAGCTGCTCCGTGGCCACGACCATGCCGCGAAGGAGGGCTCGCCCCAATCCTTCTTTCTTCCCGCGGAGAAGATGAATACCGCCGTGCGATTTGCCATATTCTTCAACCAAATCCGCTGTCCCGTCCGGAGAGGTATCGTCAACAACAAGAAGCGCGATCGTATGATTGCGGATTGGCCGAGACACCTCCTGCAGAGCTTGTAATAACGCCAAGATAGTATCCCGCTCATTATACGTTGGGATAATAATAACAACCTTCATAGAAGAGACCTACACCCGCTCGCGCCAATAGTTGAGGAGATCCTCCATGGTTTTTTCAAACGGAATCTCCGGCTTCCAACCCGTTTTTCTCACAAACTTGGTGTTGTCGCCGATGAGTACCGGCACGTCAGACGGCCGCATGCGGGAAGGATCTTGTTTCAATGTAACGTTTACTTTAGAAAGCGAGAGAAGAAGACTTAGTAAATCCCTGATACGTATAGCGCGGCCGACGGCAATATTGTAGACATCTCCCGGATCACATTTTTCTACTGAAAGAAGATACGCACGAACCATATCCCGCACATCAGTATAATCGCGTTTTGCTTCCAGATTTCCGACTCTTATCACCGGTTCCTGCTTGCCTTTTTCGATAAGCGCTATCTGTCTTGCGAAATTTGACTCCGCAAACGTTTCTCCGCGCCTGGGTCCGGTATGATTAAATCCACGAGTCCGTACGACGCGCACTTTATACGACTGGTAATACTGATACCCCAGATAATCCATGGCGACCTTGCTCACGGCATACGGGGAAAGAGGACGCAATGGATTTTCCTCTTTGATCGGTAACTCGTTGTCATGTACAAGTCCATATTCTTCAGAAGAACATGCTATTTGGATGACCGGATCAATTCCGGCCTGACGTGTCGCCTCAAAAAGATTTGCGCTTCCGACGATATTCACCTCTAGCGTTACTGACGGGGAAACCCACGAAGTCGGCACGAAAGATTGTGCGGCTAGATGAAAAATATAATCCGGCTTGATACGTGAAATTGTTCCATAAAGACTGTGCGAATCCAAAAGATCAGCATCCTCCAGGTGAAGTTTATTGGCGATAGAATCTATGTGATCACGTTTCGTACGGGACCTACAGAGTCCGTACACTTCATACCCCTCTTTAAGAAGAAGCTCTGCCAAATGGCTTCCGACAAACCCTGCAATACCGGTAATCAATGCTTTTTTTGCCATATGTCCTCCTTTTACATCCTTCCTACTCCATAATACACGAAACCTAAACTTTTTACCTTACTCGGCTCATACACATTTCTCCCGTCAAAAATAACACGCTCTTTGAGTCCCTTGGCGAGTCTGACGAGATCAAGTTGTCGAAACTCATTCCATTCGGTAACGATAACGACGGCATCGGCGCCAACGGCAGCCTCATATGCGTTTTTTGCATAGTAAACTCCCTTCGGAAGCACCTTCTTGGCATTTTCTCCTGCCACCGGATCATACGCTCTAATCGTTGCCCCAAGACTCATAAGAGTGCCGATGATGCCCACCGATGGAGCCGCGCGCATATCATCAGTATCGGGCTTAAATGAAAGTCCCAATACGGCAAGAGTTTTCCCTTTGAGTTTATCGCCAAAATGACGTAAAATTTTTTCGATAAACCGGCTCACCGCTTCTTTATTCACCTCTTCAACAGCTTTAAGGATTGAAAAATTGTACCCGTAATCGGCAGCAATGGCAATAAGCGCCTTTACATCTTTAGGGAAACAACTGCCACCGTAGCCCACGCCGGCATAAAGAAAGCTTCGTCCGAGGCGGCGGTCAAGTCCTACCCCATCAAGCACTTTCTCTGCATCAGCGCCGACCTTCTCCGAGAGAAACGCAACGGCGTTTGCAAAAGAGATTTTTGTGGAAAGGAGTGAATTGGAAGCATATTTAATAAGCTCTGCGGTTTCTGTGTTACAAAGCACGCTCTTGCCGTCTATCGATTTATGAAGCTCAAGAAGAAGCTCTTCAGCCCGTTTGGATGTCGTACCGATGACCACCCGATCAGGGTGAAGGGTATCGTTAATCGCTGTTCCCTCCCGTAAGAATTCGGGAACTGAAGCAATGGCAAACGAAGCGCCCTCCGGTTTTGAACGCTCGAGAATTTCGGCGACTTTTTTATTCGTACCGGGCGGGACCGTGCTTTTGGTCACCACAACCTTATATCCTACAAGCGCTTTTCCGATACTTTCTGCTGCATCAAAAACGCTTGTCAAATCCGCCTCGCCGGATGATTTGGACGGCGTACCTACACAAATAAAAATGATTTCTGAGGGGACAACAGCCTCCTGGTAATTCAAGGTAAAGAGGAGCCTACCGGCATCTACATTTCTTTTTACTAACTCTTCCAGTCCCGGCTCATAAAAAGGCGCTTTCCCTTTTTTTAAGTTATCAATTTTCTCCTTTGTCCGGCCCACGACCCACACGGTGTTGCCTAAGTCCGCAAACACCGCTGCCGTCACCAGCCCTACGTATCCGTGTCCGATAAATGCAATGGTCATAAAACAAAACGAATTCCTTCAGAAAAGGATATCATAGATAGCCCTAAAATTTCGATCTTAGTATTTTTAAGAACCGCCCTGTGTGGCCTGGGAGCACGCGTTCTATAATACGACACCCACGTAGTTGGCGCAATCTTTGATTGGTCAAGGCGATGCGTTTTAGCAATCAGGATGGCCGCATCATAAGGAGAAAGCGCTTGACTTCCCACAGCGTGGTATATGCCTGAGGCATTGTTCGTAACCAAAACCCGTATCACCCGAGCCACGTCATCAATAAACGTGGGGCTAACCAGTTGGTCTTTTGGCGCGATGATCTCTTTCCCTGCCTTCAGTTCTTCCATAATACGGTGAACAAAATCCGCTCTTCCCTGCCGTCTGGCTTGATATGGGAAGGCGATACGAAGAGTAAGTCCTAAAGCCCCAATACCGGCGATTATCTTTTCTCCCTCATATTTGGTAGCAGCATACCAACTTTGAGGATTTGGCTGACTCTCTTCCGTATAAGGTCCTCCATTCCCGTCAAACACAAAATCAGTAGAGAGATAAAGGACATGTTTGCCGCTTGTGATAGCCGCGTCCACGATATTTTGTGTTCCTTCTACATTCACACGCCACGCAAGACTACTTTGGCCTAGCTCACGTTCTTTTTCAGAAGCATCTAAATCCGTTACCGCAGCAAAATGAAATACCCATGGAGCTTGCGACTGCGCAAATCTATTGATTACAACATCTTTTTGGGTAATATCAACACCGGTTTCGAGGCTTAAGTTTTCAAACTCAAACGCCGGCTCAAGAAGTTTCACCACGCGTGAACCGACTAATCCTGATAATCCAGTACCAATAATCTTCATTATTTTTTAAGAGGTCGCCACCATGATTCATGTGATTTATACCATTCAATGGTCTTACCCAACCACGTATCAAAATCATGCTGCGGTTGCCAACCGAGTTCTGTTTTAATTTTCGTCCAATCAATGGCATACCGGCGGTCATGTCCCGGCCGATCCTTCACAGATTCAATCATATCTTCGCTTTTTCCCATCAATGCAAGAATTTTTTTAACGACAGTCAGATTATCTATATCCTGGGTCTGCCCTCCCACGCAATAGGTTTCGCCCACTTTTCCGCGGATGAGAACCGATTCAATAGCGCGGCAATGATCTTCCACATACAGCCAATCGCGCACATTGAGGCCGTCTCCGTAAACCGGAACTTTTTTTCCTTCCAAAATATTTGTAATCGCAAGAGGAATAAGCTTTTCAGGAAAATGGTACGGGCCGAAGTTGTTGGAACAATTGGTAATCGTGACCGGAAGCCCGTACGTCTCATGGTATGTCCGTACAAAATGATCTGAACTTGCCTTGCTTGCCGAATACGGACTTCTGGGGTCGTATTGTGTTCGTTCATTAAACTTACTCGAACTTCCAAGTTCAAGCGATCCGAACACTTCATCCGTTGACACATGGTGAAATCGGGAAATTTTTGCCTTTATAGCTGCTTCCAATAGAGTATACGTTCCCAGAATATTTGTTGTGATAAACGGCGCAGGTGAAAGGATCGACCGGTCTACGTGGCTTTCCGCTGCGAAATGTACAACAACATCGATGCCTTCAAGCGCCTTCTTTACTACTGCCTGATCACAGATATCCCCGCGGATAAACGTATACCGCGGGTCTTTGTCAATATCAACTAAATTTTCAAGATTGCCGGCATATGTGAGCTTATCCAAATTTACAATACGATCACGAGCGTGCTCACGTATCCAATAAAGGATAAAGTTAGAGCCAATAAACCCGGCCCCACCGGTAACTAATAGTTTCATGTTATATTTTTATTTGTAATGGGTATTCCCTGCACCCAGTCGTAGCCTATTTCGACATCAGCGTAGGGGATACGATCTTCCTCATCTTTGTTATATGAACTACTGGTAACGTACACAAGGTCGCAGGGACCCTTAATTACTTTTAAACCATGAGCAACTCCGGCGGGAATTTTCAGAACAATATCTTGCCCTTCCTCTCCGAGAACAAACTCATTGAGCTGTTTATACGTCGGGCAATCCTTCCTCGTGTCGTAAAGAGCCACTTTCACAGTTCCGCGGGCGACATACCACCAATCTATCTGCGTTCTATGGACGTGCCATGCCTTGACAACCCCGGTAATCATAAACGAGCGTGAGAGCTGCCCGAATCCTTCTTTAAATATCGGATCACTCACGCGAATAAGTTCTTCAAAAAAACCCCGTTCATCGGGATGACGGATAAGTTGCTTCGTCTGGACGCCATCTATCATAACTTTCCTTCCTTAACCATCTGCGCCACCTGGTTATTGGCATAAAGAAGTTCGTCGTAGGAAGTACCGGCATCAATCCACCAGTCGATAACTTCGCAGAGCAACTCTCCGATATTCAGGTAATTATTATTCAGATCCGTAACTTCCAGTTCTCCCCTTCCAGAGGGATTGAGTTTCCGGATAAAATCAAATACCTTGCTGTCATACATGTATATCCCTGTTTGGGCGATGTCGCTTTTGGGATGTTCCGGCTTTTCCTCGATAGATATAACTTTTCCGTTTCGGTCCACTTCAATGACCCCATATTGCTTGGACTCAGTGTCTTTGTGGACGCCGAAAACCATAGCTCCTTTTCCAACAGCCTCAAATTTCTTCCGTGCTTTTAACAGATTAAAGTTAAATATGTTGTCGCCTAACAACACGAGGATGGACTCACCCTGAGCAAATTCCTGCGCAAGAGCTATTGCGTCTGCTATCCCGCCTTTAGGATTCTGCTGAACTGCATAGTAGAGCTTCATCCCGAAGTCCTCTCCGGCTTTAAGCAAATTTGCAAAATGCCCGGCGTGATCTCCGGAAGTCGTAAGCAATACTTCCTTGATACCGGCTTTCTGCATCGCCTCCAGCGGATAGTAAATCATCGGCTTGTTGTAAATGGGCAATAAATGCTTATTGGTAACCATTGTCAACGGCCGAAGCCTGGTTGCCAGTCCGCCGGCTAATATAACGCCTTTCATAAAAAATTTCCTCCTTTAATACCCTAAAACGATATAGACCAAGGTGATAGCAATCCCACCAATAAACACGTATTCTATCACAACTTTTCTATGAAAATCCCCTTGCATGACATGATGAATGATGCCCCACGCGATGTATGCAATACTCGTAACCACACCGATCATGAGTTGGAGTCCGGTGTTTCCCTGTGCCGCAAAAAACATTCCTGCTCCGGCACAGAGGATGAGGAGAAGCACGATAAAATGTACGGTATGCGCTTTCATAGATCCTTAGAGAACTGATCCTCTCGTTGCAATCTGCAATAAAAGAATAATCATGATAAAAAATACCATGTGTCCTAAACTATGTCCTGATACACGGACAATCTTTTTCCTATAAACATACCAACCATCCAATACGACGAATACGAGGATAAGTCCGGCAAAACCCATCGTCACGCGTTTAGATAATCCGGAGATATCCACGATGGGCCGGACAAACACATCAGTCAATCCAAGAGTCGGCGCCTGTGCAAGCGATGGCGGCGCAGTAGCTGCAGCCGTCTGGGTAAGGATAGCAGGCTTGATCTGATAGGCGAGTTGACTGTCTCCGGCACCAAACATCTGGACCACCAACGTAGTTTCCTCTCCGCCCAACACACCGTTAACTACGGCAAACCCTATATCTTTATAGTCGCCCCGCATAATGTTTTCACGGTGAGTAGATGAAGCCATCCATGCATCAATAACTCCGCTACTTACCGAAAAATTTTTGGCAAGGTTCTCGCCGGCTACTCGATAGCGATACCCTGCCACAGTGACAAACTCCCACGGTGTTTTGCCGTTAGGAGCGTTATGCGCCCAGTAGTTGTTAGCAAACATGTCCTGCGCTTTGAGTGCGGCTGCACGGGAGAGTCGTTGATCTAAAACGAGCGCCCCGAGTCCTGCTTCCGCACGTTTCGCGTTGATGGCAGAAAAAAGCTGCTCTACGCGAATGTCTGTGGCAAATCCCAACACGTCAGGAAACTGTGCATGCCCCAGAGAAAGGAGCAGTCGGAAGAGTACAAACGCAAGCAAATACACAAACATCGCGTCGACATGAAGCACCCGTGCGTGGTGGTTATTGGTGTGATGCGGAATAAACAAATGACGAAGGAAATCTCCCATATCTATCTATCTATCATAGCAACCTTGAGGAAAATTACCACCGGTCACCCTCATACACCGGAAACGCCTGCTGCCCGGCAGGCAAACCGTTGATAGGGACGCCCAGAAGGAACCCGAGCATATTAGCTATTGCAATCCCTACCCGAAGCCCGGTATAGGAGCCCGGCCCGGTATTGACCTGAATTGCCGCTACATCATCAAGAGCAAACTCATGTTTCATAAGAAGTTCCCCAATCATCGGTAATACTTCCTGTGCTTTGGTTTGGGACACAGGTTTTTTAAGCTCATGACGTTGCACGCCACGAGTTTCTAGTGTGACACGGATCGCCTCCGATCCCGAAGAATCAATGACAATGGTTATCTCCCTAAGAACGATTGAACCCTGCCGTACTATACGATAGGGACTAACGCTGCAATCAACCACTGTGGAGGCCATACCCACGGAGCAGTCACCTGGGAGCACCAAATCAACGAGTTTGACAAACGCCGGATCCAAATCTTCATAGCGGTAGGGAGTAGGAGACCCATGAAAATTGGCTGATGGCCCGAGGATCGGCACACTCACGCCCCGGATAAGCTCTAAGGCGGTCTCATGATTGGGCATCCGTAACCCAATGGTTTCTCCAGCGCCGCGGATAGGGGAGTAGACAAGCTTTTTTTTGCACTTCGCGATGATAGTCAATGCCCCCGGCCAATACTTCTTCATCAGACGTCGTACAATTTTTGAAGGATCGGTATAGTAGGGTAGGCCCATCGCTTCTGAATCCACCAACACAGGTGTTGCCTGCGTGAGCGGCCGCCTGCGTATTTCAAATAATCGGTCTACAGCATTCTTATCATCCATCCGACACCCTATGCCGAAAGCGGTGTCTGTGGGAAAAATTACTATTCCGCCGTTCTTTACTATCGTGATTGCTTCTTCTATGACATTTTGCATATCGAAACGTAGTGCTTTCCGTCTTCAAACACCGAAAATCGTACATCTATCCGTTCTTTTGGCAACAAACCCGTAAGTTTTCCCGCCCATTCAACAAGAACAAGTGAATCCGGATCTGCAAGAATTTCCGGAAGACCCAATCCGAGAAGGTCTTTCTTGCCTTCAATTCGATAGAGGTCTATGTGATACAAAAATCCTGTGCTTTGTGGAATCGTATAACGTCGTACAATAATAAACGTCGGAGAGAGCAGGCGAGTAGTGATGCCGAACCCTTTTGCAAACCCCTGAGCAAATGTCGTCTTCCCGCTCCCCAACTCGCCATATAAACAAGCGACGTGAATCCCCTTTTCTCTTACACAATTTCCCAACTCTTGGCCAATGCGCGCAGTTTCTTGGGGGCTCGTGGTAGTAAATTGTTGATTGAAATCCATGCTAAAGTAGCTCCAATAGCGTCAATTATAACATCACGAAGCCTCCCCTCCCGCGTCGGAACGAATAATTGATGAATTTCATCCGTGACCGCGTACAAAAGAGTCAATAAAAATGCGACCGCAAGTAAATTGACACCGATGGAAACAGGCAGTGTATTCTTCAACGCCCGGAAGTACAAAACAAACAAAATGGAGTACTCAATCACGTGGAGCGTTTTAAAAAATAAAAAATTGAGGATGGGTTCATCCGCTACCTGGACGCTCTCTCTGCCGGATAAGAAAAAAATCACAGCCATCCATACTATCACCGGAAGCCAATATCGAACAAACCTCATTTACTGAGTATATCAGATAAATACTTCTCTCTTGCGATCTTCCATGTAAATAAGCCAGCTAAGATTGCCAGGCCTGTCGCTACGAGTAACATGGAGATGACCAATGGTTTCCAGGAGTTGTTTGGCGTATTTGCGCTTGGCGATGAACTGTCGTTTCCCACGCTCTCTCCTAACACCATTGGTGTCGCCACAGGCGTCTCCTCGGGCATTTCCGTAGGAATCGGCATGGGCGTAAGTGTTGGCGTCGGTGTCAAAATCTTGGTTGGCGTGGGTGTTGGTGTCTTTGTTGGGGCAGGTGTAGGAGTTGGCGTTGCTGTTGGTTGCGGTGTGGGAGTAGGCGTAGGGGTAGATGTAGGAGTTGGATCCGGTTCATTCAACGAAACAGTTATATTATTACTCGTCCAATTAACAGACGAGAGATTTCCCCCTGACGTCGTATAGTAAAACCCTACTTTTACTTTATATTCGCCTTCTCCTTTATACCCACTGTCTGCAAAATCGCTCTTAACAGACAGGTTACCATCCCAAGAATCAACGACTATTGATCGTTGGCTTGTTGATGTATCTCCATTTTTTATCCAAGAATCGCCGTTCTTCGTGTATCCAAAATAATTTGTTGACCCTTCCTGATAAAAAGCTCCTTTGATGTAAATCGTTTCACCCGGAGTAAAACCCGACACTGATGCGGTGATGGTCATCTCTTCATCGCCAAATAGGGAAGTTTTGCCAGATGTAATCATTATCGATCTGGCGGCCAAAACGGGAGGAGGAAATGCTATGAAGAAACAGAGACTGATAAAAAATCCAATAATAAGGAGTCTCATGTCACATCCCTCCTTCTTTTGTATGTCGCTCTTTTTTATACGCATACACAAACCGTGACGCGTCACTCCCGCCGCCTGACCCTCCGTCTGTCTGATAGTTCGTAATAAAGTACCGCTCTACTCTGCGCGCCGCATCTGCG
>Ga0209726_10003505_pt1 | contig 21237 bp, 20 predicted proteins | sample Subgrocontami54m_FD_187453 | JGI IMG/M metagenome (GOLD analysis project Ga0209726, IMG submission 187453) | Subsurface groundwater microbial communities from S. Glens Falls, New York, USA - GMW46 contaminated, 5.4 m (SPAdes) (version 3) | ecosystem: Environmental > Aquatic > Deep subsurface >... | reverse complement strand
CACACTGCTCGCTTTCCAGGGCATGAATCGTTTTACAATGCCCTCGTCGTTGCGACCCAGTGTCAGGGATGTCCCCGGTCTGTTCTGTCAGGGATCTGCCCGGTCTGTACCCACGACTACCCGGCACTGCCGTGCCGGGCTTTCCCGTTCCGCCGCTGCGCGGCTGGAGTTCGGTGGCGCTATCGCTTTTTCTTGGCTTTGGGCTTGCTCTTTGCTTTTGCTGGCGGCTTCACCGGCTTGCTCACAGCTTTCTTGGCGGGAGGCTTCTCCTGCTTGGCCGGTGCCTTGTCTTGTTTTCCCTTCGCAGCAACGGCGGGCTTCGGCGCAGCTTGCGGCTTTGCAGGAGCAGCAACAGCGGGCTTCGGCGAAGCTTGCGGCTTTGCAGGGGCAGCAACGGGTGCTGCCGCCACTACGGCTTTTCCCTTGCCCTTGGCGCCCGGTTTCGCGGGAGCGACTGCTGCAACTGCAGCCGCCGCGGCTTTCGCGCCCCGTCCCCGCTTCGCAGGTGGCGGTGGCGGTGGGGGCGGTGGGGGTGGCGCGAGCGGCTTCAGGAACTTCAGAGTTTCGGTCCGCGAGCGCAGCTTGCCGTCGAGCAGAAGAAGGAAAACATCGTTGGCAATTTTGGGATACGACGGCATCTGCGGCGTTATGTGCAGCTCGGTCATTTCCAGCAGTGGAATTTTTTGCTGCACTTGCCGCCACTTGGTGAAGAAGTTCTTGATCTTCTGTACCACCGCCTGCTGGCGCGCGGTGATGGCCAGAAACAGAATCATCTCCGGCCGCGCCGACGACAGCAACTGCCAGGTCCGCGAGGGCGTCGCCGCTTCCTTGCCCGACAGCCGCTTTGACAGTTCTTTGGCGTGGTCCTCGAGGTCCTTCCAGGCTTCGACCAAGTCCTTACGCGGGATCGCTTTGCGGATGTCTGTTACGTCCTTGTCGCCCAGGCGCGAGGTCAGAAAATAAAGTACGGCGGGAGCCACATCCGGCGTATATCCGAGCTCGTTCATCTGCTGGCGCGTCTTCATCAGCGCGCCCAGCCCGGCGGTGTCCGCTTTGGCTGAACTCCAATGCGCGTTCAGCACCTTCAGCCATCCCTCTTTTTCGTACACCTTCAGGATGTTGACGGGATCGTCCTCGTAGGCCAGCTGCTCGATCTCATGGCCGATGGCCGAATTTCGGATGTACTCGATGTACCCGTTTTCCTTGGCGGCGCCGTAGCGCTGCTGGGTCCGCTCCTCCAGCGGCCAATGAAAGCGGGCCGCAAAGCGCGTAGCGCGAATCAGCCGCGATGGATCTTCCAGGAACGCGTAGTTATGCAGCACGCGCAACAGCTTGGCCTCGATATCGGCGGCGCCGTTGAATGGGTCCATCAGTAAGCCGCGCGACCCCTCATTGAGCGACAGGGCCATAGCGTTGACGGTGAAATCGCGCCGTCGCAGATCTTCGATGATGGTGGCGGGCAAAATGTGCGGGGGTTTGCCCGTCTTTTCGTAGCGTTCCGAGCGCGCCATGGCGATTTCAGCTCGCACGTTGCCGGGCAGCGTCAGCAGGAGGGCTTTTGTCTCATCGTCAGCGTGGCCCACGACTGCGCCGGCACGCTCCAGGTCTTTCTGTAGCTTGAGCGCACTGCCCTGAACCGTGAAATCCAGATCGCGGATGGGAAAGCCGGTAATAATGTCGCGAATCGCGCCACCGGTGAGGTAAAGGTTCATCTCCGCCGCTTTGGCGACGTCCTGTACCAGGGTGACTGCTTTTTGCTGGTCCGGCGCGAGCCGGGTCTCCAGGGTATAGATGTAATCGGCCATGCCTTCCTAGTCGCCGTGCCGCGGCTGGAGCGGGGCGTTATTCACAAGATTTCCACAGGCTAGGGCGTTGGACCTGGTGAGACTGCCCCGCCAGCGGAATCTAACTCTCTCTAGACATTAGACTTATACAGTGAGCCCTGAATTACAGTAAGCTACAGAAAATAACACAAACGTTTACCGTTTGGCTACTGTGAACGGACAAACTCGCCCAATTCAGCAGGAAAGTGCGAGAATCCCACTTGCAGCTTTCAACCTGCGCGGCGGACTCCGCTCTCCGCGCGAAATTTGAAAGCTTCCCCGGTCCCTATGCCCTCGACCCACAAGAAAGTCATCGTCCGGAAGGCCGACCGCGACTCGGTCAGCGGATACGTGGCCCCCGCCAATTTTGTGGTCGATGGCAAGCTGGAGTTGCTCAATACCTCCGGCAATGTGGTGGCGGTTGATCTGCGGGACATCAAGGCCGTCTATTTTGTCCGGGAGTTTTCCGACTCCGAGGTCATGAGCCGGAAGACGTTCACGACCCGGCCGCGAACGGAAGGCTTGTGGGTGCGCCTGAAGTTCAAGGACAACGAGGTGATCGAAGGCATCATGCCCAATGACCTCGCCCAGAATCCCGCAGAAGGATTCCTGATCAACCCTCCCGACCTGCGCTCGAACACGCAACGCATTTTTGTGCCACGCGCGAGTTTGGCGTCGGTGACGGTGATCGCTGTTATTGGCGCCGCACGACGCCGGCACAAGGGCCCCCCGGATACGCGGCAGGTCACGCTGTTCGAGCAGTGAAAGAGCAGGTGTCAGGTGTCAGGTGTCAGGTCTCAGGAAAGGCTCCCAACGCATGGAAACTCCGTGAGCGAACCAACGGAAAGCCTTTAACCGCAGAGGTCGCAAAGAATTCGCAAAGGACGCAAAGGAAAGCGCTTGGGTTTTCCTGAGACCTAAGACCTAACACCTGCGACCTGCATCTCGACCTGACACCTGATCCGCTACAATTTCCCCGAGTCTTGTTATGAAACTTGCCGACATCGCCTCCGCCCTCAACGTTCGCCTGGAAAACGGCTCGCCTGACACTGAAATCGCTGGCCTCGCCGGCATCGAGCAGGCCGGGCCCGGACAACTGACCTTCGTCGCCAATGCGAAATATGCCGCGGCTGCAAAGACCACAAAAGCATCCGCCGTCATTGTCGCGGAGGACTTCCCTGCCATTCCGGCGGCGATGCTGCGCAGCAAGAACCCCTACCTGGCCTGGGCAAAGGCGCTCGAACTCTTCCACCAACCGCCGCAGTATGCTCCTGGTGTCCATCCCACGGCGGTCGTCCATCCCACGGCCAGGATTGGAAAGTATGCCCACCTCGGACCCTACGTCGTGGTCGATGAAGGCGCTGAAATTGGGGACAACGCCGTCCTGCTTGCCCATGTCGTTATTTATCGCGGCGCAAAGATTGGCAACAATTTCTTCGCGCACGCCCATGCCGTGGTGCGCGAATTCTGCCAGCTTGGAGACAACGTCCTGCTACAAAACGGAGTGATCGTGGGCTGTGACGGTTTTGGCTTTGCGAAAGACGACTCCGGCCACTGGCACAAGATCGTTCAATCCGGCACCGCCGTGCTGGAAAACGACGTCGAAGTGCAAGCCAACACCTGCATCGACCGCGCCAGCATCGGCGAGACTCGCATCGCAAGCGGCGCCAAGCTCGACAACCTGGTCCACGTCGGTCACAGTTGCACCGTGGGTACCGACACGCTGCTGTGCGCACAGGTTGGACTGGCTGGTACAACCGACGTCGGAAACAACGTCGTCCTCGCCGGACAAGTCGGAGTGGCCGGCCACTGCAAGATCGGCGACGGGGTGATCGCCATCGCCCAAAGCGGGATCCCGCACGACGTTCCCGCCGGCAAGATGATCAGCGGGGCGCCCGCCATCGATTTCAAGTTGTGGTTGAAGTGTTGTGCGGCATACCCAAAACTGCCGGAATTGGTCAAAGCGCTGCGAACGCGTGCCTGAGATGAACAAAATGCTGTTGCTTATTTGCGCCGCCGACGGCGGTCAATAAAGAGACGTGAATTCCCAACCTACGGTTATGACGCAAGCTACCGGTTTTCCGTCCTTCATTGCAGGCCGGAACCGCCATTGCGATGTGCCGGCCATCGATTGGACATCCAGATTATCCCCCAAGTCTTTTGTCAGGTGGAGGAACTCCGGATATCCTTTCTCGTTGATCACCACCAGCATAAAGGTGAGGCCCTGGGTTCTTTTCACCGCTGCCGCTTTCGTGTAGTCCATCTCTTCCTTGTGGGTCGCTTTCGGAGGCTGCACTGGGGGATAGGGGAAGTAGACGGGCCGTTCGTCAAGATACCCATAAATGCCGTCGGAACCCCCTTCAATGGTCAACTGGCCGGTCTTCGGGTCAATACCCGTGACCCTTGCGAGACTATGCCAGTACTCATTCATCTTGCGCCCATAATTCTCTTCATGAAAAACGCGCGCCACCGTCTGACGAACATCATCCAGCGTGGCGATCGGATTCGCCGCATCGAGTTCCACCTCCATGTGCTTGGTCAGCAGGATGGGTTGCAGTCCCAGTTTTCCGTCCTGTGTGCGCAGCGTGAGAATTTCCCGTATGCCGCGAAGGCGGACGAGATTGGGTTTGACCTCGACGTCGCTGACGTGTACCAGTCCGTTCGTTGGCCACGTTCCCTCCTCTGACTGGCCTACCAGCGTCCCAGAAGAATTGAAATGGAGATTGTTATTGACGTAGTAGTGGCTCATCAGAAGGGTCTTGCCGTGAAACTCCATCTTGGCCTGGTTTTCGACGGACTTCAGATCAGAGGCATGGAGGGGAGTTATAAGAACTAACCCAAACAGCACCGGGAGAATTGAGAGGAAACGACTCGCCATAAACCACCTCGCGGCTGCATCTTACTCGAACTGGCGGCAGAAGTCAGTTACGCAACTCCTCCGGCAAGCCGCCATTAATCACATCCCGCACTTTCGCCATAAGGTTATCCCGATCCCCAAAGTCTGCAAGCTCGATCGGATCATGGAACTGCACGGTCACTGTCCCCGGCTGGATAGCAAATCGCGCCTTCGGCATCACTTCCTGCGTGCCCGAGATCGTGATCGGCACGACCGGCACTTTGCACTCTTCGGCCAGGTAAAACGGGCCTTTCTTGAAGGGCAGCAGGCGGCCATCGAAGGAACGTTTGCCTTCGATGTAGATGGTCATGTTGAGCCCCTGCTGGATCGCTTTGACCGCCTCGCGTACAGCCGAGATGCCGGCATCCCGACTCCCCCGGTTCACCGGCACCAGCGAACCGATCAGCATGATCTTTCCCAGAATCGGGTAGCTGAACAATTCTTTCTTGACCATGACGGAGGTCCGTCGTGGGATCAGCGGCAAAGTAATCGGCGGATCGAGATTCGAGATGTGATTCGACATGAAGATGTACGCGCGCGCCGGATCAATCTTCTCCAAGCCCAGGGTCTGCACGCGGACACCTGCGATGCGCACTCCCGTGCCGGCTGCCCACATGCACATGCGGTACAGGAAACTGACGTCTTTGGTGAGATACGTCCAGGGAAATCCCAGCAGCGCCGCGATCGGCAGGGCCACCGCCCAGAATGCCAGCATGAGGATGGTGCGGAACATGTCTCCTAACAGGCTGCTGAGAAGTATTCTCTGGGCAGCAGGCTGACCGCTGCGGCTGAAGCCGGCCCTCTGGCGGCATGGAGTCCGGCATCGCTGAAGCGATGCCCTGATACGAATCTCAACATTCTTTTATTCGCCGACTCTTATGCTCCCACCTCAAGCCCGCGCAGGCGCTCCGGTAGCTTCTCATAGATGCCGCCGAATCCGCCATTGGACAGGATGGCAACCACGTCCCCCGAACGCAACTCGGGCGCAATCGCGCTCACGATCGCCTCGGCATCGGCCAAAATCTGCGCCCGCCGGCCACGCTTCTGGATCTCTTCCACTAACCGATTCAGATCCAGCCGCTCGGCCTCCGGAATCGCTTCCGACTTGAAGACATTCGCCACGATCACCTCATCCGCCAGCGCCAGGCTACGAGCGAGCGCCTCCTGGAGCACGTTGCGCCGCATGGTATTCGACCGCGGCTCCAGCACCGCCCACAAACGCGCCGCCGGATACCGCGAGCGCAGCGCCTGGAGCGTCTGCTCGATGGCCGTGGGATGGTGCGCGAAGTCGTCAATGATTGTGATCCCGTTGACCTGCGCTTTTACTTCGAGACGTCGTTTGACGCTCTGGAATGTTCGAAGGGCTTCTCCAATCACTTCCTTCGGGACTCCATAGTCCGCTGCCAGCGCTGCGGCCGCGGTTGCGTTCCAGACGTTGTATTCCCCCGCGAGCGGAAATTCGAAATCTGCCCACGGCTTTCCCTCGCACAGCACCGACCACGAAGTTCGCTCCGCGCCAAGTTTGAGGCTCGCAATCTGCCAGGTCGCGCGGCCCGTCGAACCGTAGCGTTCGACCGGACAGAGAGCGCGCTGCAAGCAGCGCTCAACGCTCTCGCCGGTATCGAATCCGATAATCCTTCCCCGCCGCGGCACCAGGTTCACCAGCCGCTTGAACGCCGTTTCCACCGCGTCAAGATCCTTGTAGATGTCGGCATGGTCGAATTCGACAGAGGTGAGGATTACCGCATCCGGAAAGTAGTGCAGGAATTTCGGGCCTTTGTCGAAAAATGCGGTGTCGTATTCGTCGCCTTCCAGCAGGAAGTAGCGGCCTTCGCCAAGTCCGAAGCTGCTGCCAAAGTTCTCGGCGATGCCACCGATGAGAAACGATGGCCGCAAGCCCGCCGTTTCGAAAATCCACGCCAGCATCGAGGTGGTCGTGGTCTTGCCGTGCGTGCCCGCTACGACCAGTACTTCCTTCCCGACCAGGAATTCGTCATGCAGAATCTGTGGCAGCGAGCAAAACGGAATTCGCTTGTCGAGCACGCACTCCAGTTCCACGTTTCCGCGCGAGATCGCATTCCCCACCACCACCAAATCGGGCCGCGGGCTCAGGTTGGCCTCGGCAAAAGGCTGCGCCAGCGGAATGCCCAGTGACTCAAGAAACGTCGACATGGGCGGATAGGCCGCAGCGTCCGACCCGGTGACGCGAAATCCGCGCTGCTTGAGCATTCCCGCCAGCGACGCCATCGCGGTGCCACAGATGCCGATAAGATGAATATGTCGCGGATTGCCGTTCATTACGCTGTTCGCTGTTCGCTGTTCGCTGTTAGCTCTTAGTGCCGTCCTCTGTGACCCCTGTGTCCTCTGTGGTTAAGATCTGCCCGTCGCGGACTCCAGAATCCGCAGCTTCACCTCACCGCCGACTTCCAGCCGCGCCCGCACCCCAATCGGCAGCGTGATGTTCGCCCGCGACACATGCCCCGATCGCAGCCCGAATGCCACCGGAATCTTCAGATCGCCCACCACTCGCATCACCACTTCTTCGAGCGTGTAGTCCTGGTCCGCGTTCTGTTGGCAATCCAGCATTTCGCCAAATACGATCCCCCGCACAGCCTTTAGCTTCCCGGCCAGCTTCAACTGCATCAGCATGCGATCAATCTGGAAGGGCTTGGCCGCAACGTCTTCCAGGAACAAGATCGTCTCGTCGGTGTGAATCTCGTGCGGCGTCCGCAGCGACGCCACCAGGATCGACAAACACCCACCGTACAGAATGCCTTCTGCTTCTCCCTGGGCCAGCGGTCTCGCCCCTGAATCGGCGCCGATCTCCCACTCGGTCGCCCCGCTCACCGCCGAAGTCCACGAGGCCATGTCCACGCCGTCCTCTGCGGCAAAATCCTTGGTGACCATCGGCCCGTGAAATGTCACAAAGTTGGCCGCGTCTGCAAAGCAGGTCAACAGACTCGTAAGATCGCTGTAGCCGACGAAAATCTTGGGATGCGCCGCGATTTTCCGCAGATCAAGCGCGTTCAGCAGATAATTCGATCCGTAGCCGCCGCGGGCGCAGATGATTGCTCGGACATCTTCGCGCCCGTACATTTCTTCCAGTTCCCGCGCCCGGCGTTCCACCGACCCGGCAAAATACAAATCCCGCTCCAGGATCGAATCGAAGTAGAACGGCTCGTATCCCAAGCGGCGCAGCGCTTCGCAGCCACGCTCGAGCAATTCCCGCTTAATGTTCGAGGCGGGAGCCACAATGCCTACTTTGTCTCCCGCGCGGAGAGCCGGTGGCTTGATTCGCGAAGGTAAGGAGTTCGAGGCCATGCTGATTCGATCTTAAACGAAGAATTCTCCCCGGCAGATTAGCGTCGCAGGACCCCGTAGATAAACTCGATCTTCCCAGCGCACGGTCTGCGTTCCTCCGGGAGTCACTACGCTGACCGGAGATGAAACCCGCCGGCTGGCAATCGCCGCCACTGCCGATGCGCAAGAGCCCGTACCAGAAGACAACGTCTCTCCCACGCCCCGCTCAAACAGCCGAATCTCGATCTCGCTCGAGCCGCGCGCCACTACATATTCCACATTCGTACCCTGCGGAAATGACGGCTGCGTCGCGATCAGCGCGGCCTGCCTCTGCCAGCCTTCCGGAAAACCGTCTACAAAAATCACAAAATGCGGATTTCCCATCGACACTTTCGTCCCGACCGCCCGCACCCACATGGTCTCGATCGCGAACTCCTGCGCCACCGTGGGCCGGCCCATATCGATTTCGAACTCAAACATCGTCCCCTGCCGCCCCGTAAGCCGACAGGTCTTCAGCCCGGCACCCGTGCGAACAATAATTTCTTCTTTGTTCTGCTGTAAACACAAGTAGGCGGCAACACAGCGTGTGCCGTTGCCAGAAAGCTCCGCCTCCGAGCCATCGGCATTAAACAGGCGTGCCGTCGCGTCGGCCTCAGCATCAGGAGACAGCCACTCCACACCGTCGGCGCCAATCCCGTTGTGCCGGTCGCACAAACGGCGGCTGAGCGCGCCCAGATCGTCGGTCACCGCCGAGCTCTCGACAATCAGGAAGTCATTGCCGCAGGCAGATGCTTTCGTAAAAGGAATTCCCCTGGAGAGGCGGTTGCTCATTCGTGTTCCGTGGCGCCGAGGGTCTGGACGCTGCCGAACGCATTCGACTCATGCAATCGCATGGAAAGAGCGCCCTGCTCCTCTCGGTCGCCATCCACGGAGAACACCAGGCGCGACTGGCCTTCGGCCGACGCCAGGCGAACGTTCTGCATGTCGAGTTTTGCGCTTTCCAGGATGCGGTTGACTTCCCTCAACATGGCTTCGACGTTCCGGCCCGTCACTTCGTAGGTATGCAAGACCGTCCGCAGCTCGAAGCGCCGCTCCATTCTCCCCAGCACAGCCAGACCGAGAAGAATCAGAACGGTGGCGAACACCGCCGTGAGGTACAGCCCGCCGCCCACCGCCATTCCGACCGACGCCACCACGAACAGGGTTGCAGCCGTGGTCAGGCCGGTCACCGAACCGCGGGAATGCAGAATCGAGCCGGCGCCGATGAAGCCGATCCCCGGAATGATCTGGGCGGCGATGCGGGCGCTGTCCGAGGGCGTCCCCGCCAGTTCCTTCGAAAGCAGCGTGAACATGGCGGCGCCGAAACAAATGAACATGTTGGTGCGCAGACCCGCCGGCTTGCGATGAAGCAGCCGCTCCAGCCCGATGATTCCGCCTAAAATTGCCGCAATCGTGAGCCGCGCCAGCGTGGAGGAAAGCACCACACCCATCTCAGTGCGAAGGGTGTCCATCATGGGTTGGAGAGTGTTCATAGGCGGAAACCGATTTTGAGCGGATTCTAACACCGCAGGGCGCCCGCTTCTGCGCCACTTAAAGGGAAACGTTAACGCGATTGATTCAGGGCCGCCCGCGCCGCATAGATTCGAGCGCGCGGCTGTCCCAGGGTGTGGATCTCCTTCGAGAGCACAAGACCTTTTTTCTCCACGGCCCGATCCACGGCGTCGCCATCGTAGGCGATTACAAAGTCGGCGTACCGCGCCGGATCGGCCAGCGCTCGTTCCCACAGGCCCTCCGAGTCCGCCGGCTTCTTCCACGGGCGGTGATTCCCTTCGTTGATGACTTGCCGCAGCGGCACTCCCGCCTGCTGAAAGACACCCACATGATCACCGAGGTACATCAAATACCGGGAATCACGCGGCAAGGCGGCGACGGTCTGCGCCACCGACGATTCCAACGCCTGCTTGGTGCGCGAGTTCACCCAGGCTTCCTTGAAGCACAGGGGCTGCGCTTTCCAGACGGAGAAGTAACTCAGCGCAACCAGCGCCACGGCAACTATACGAACCCCACGGAATACAAGATTCGTATCAGGCCATCGCTTTAGCGATGGCGCAACCCGCCTTTTTTCGACAGCCCCTTCAGGGGCGGCGACTGCCAGCGCCGCAGGGACAGTCAATGCCGCCGAAACGGCAAACACTGGCAGCAACTGCAAACCATAGCGCAGGTTGTACCAGGTAAACGGCCACCAGGCGGGCAGGAACAGCGGCACCCCGCCATCGGCAATCGAAAGCGCGTAGAACATGAGTGGAACCCAGAGCAGCAGAACCGCGCCTCGCGTGCGGAGTTTTATCCTGACCAGAACGAGGCCGGCCAGCGCAACCGCGATCCAGATCCTGCCCCAGTTCCCTTCCGCCATGTTCAGCTCGGCGGACTTGAGAAAGTAGCTCGCCGCCGTAACGACGTTCCCCGCTCCCGGATACTCCGGAGCCCCCGCCTGCACCCTGCGCTGTTCGATCGCCTTCGCCGAATAGGGCCCATTGGCGAACTCCAGTGGATTTCCATACACGGCTGCGTTATATCCCAACCACAGCAGCGGTGCGGCCGCGATGCCCACCAGGAATTTCAGCGCCCCTCGCCGGAATGCGCGGTCACGCCAGCGGCGGAGCAATAAGAAAGTCACCGTCGCCCCCACCGCCGCAGCCAGAAACCATCCGTCGTAGCGCGTCAGTTCCGCTCCGGCCAGGCACCACGCACACTTCCAAAGAGCGGCGAACTCCCCTCTGTGTCCCCCTGTGTCCCCTGTGGTTGCCTGGTTTTTCGGGCCACTTGCAAACTCGCGCAGGTACACCACCGCCCAGATGAAAAGCGCCAGGTACAGAACCTCGGTCATGGCCGTCGTCTGAAGATAGATCAGATTTGGATTCGCCCCATAAACCAGGGCCGCGAGCCACGCTCCGGCACGCGCCACTGGTTGCGTGCGCTCATCGTCCTCCAACAGGCCGCGCGTGAACTGGAAAATTCCCATCACGCCCAGCACGTACGCGATCATGGACGGAATCGACCCGCCCACTCCGGTTCGCCACAGCCAGTCCGAAACGAGAAACGGGATCATCAGCAGGTGAGGCAGCGGCAACCATACCGTCCCCAACTGCAACAGCCCGGGAGTTTGCGAATCGAAGACGCGACGCGCGATGTTGATGTGTGCAACGGCGTCGCCATAGAGCAGAATGTCTCCGCGCTGGAAATAGTAGAGGAAGGAAAGCAGCGACACCGCGGAAGCGACCGCCGCAATGAGCTTGAGATCGTGGTCGAAGAAGCGTTGGGTCGGGGAGCTCACGCAATTGATTGCAGAAGTCAGAAGTAAGATTGCAGAAGTAGAGCGACGGCAACCAGTAGGATTTTACTTCTGCAATCTGACTTCTTACTTCTGACTTCATTCGAGGTGTGTCAGCTCGCGGAAGACCTGAAACCGCGCGTCAATCTCTTCCCGCGTCAAGTTCTGGAGCCGCTCTGTGCCGAAGCGTTCCACCGCGAACGACCCCATCACGCCGCCATAGAAGAGGGCGCGCTTGAGCACCTCGCGATTCAGCTCGCCCTGCGAAGCGATGTACCCCATGAACCCACCCGCAAAGGAGTCGCCCGCACCCGTCGGATCTTTTACCTCTTCGATGGGCAGCGCGGGCGCGCGGAAGGGGTGCTTGCCGATGCCAAATGCCCCTTCGCGGAAAAAGATGGTGGCCCCGTACTCGCCGTGCTTCACCACCAGCGCCTGAGGCCCCATTGCCAGCACTTTCTTCGCAGAGCGCAGAAGGTTGCTCTCGTGTCCCAGCATCCTGACTTCGGTATCGTTGATCAGAAGCACGTTGACCAGCTTCAGCGTCTCCGCCAGTTCTTTCGGAGTCCCCTGGATCCAGAAATTCATGGTGTCGCCGCCGGTCAGGCGCACGCCGTCCATCTCTAGGCGCACGGCCGCTTGCAGCGTCGGATGGATGTTAGCCAGGAAAAGAAACTGGGTATCCGCGTACTCTTTTGGGATGCGCGGCTGAAACTTCTCGAACACGTTCAGTTCCGTGAAGTCGGTCTTGGCTTCGTTGAGGTTGTCGAGATACTGTCCGCCCCAGCGAAAAGTCTTGCCCTTGGCACGCTCGATTCCGCGTGTGTCCACGCCGTGATTCTTCAAGATGGCTTCATGCTGCGCGGTGAAATCCTCACCAACGACCGCGACCAACCGCACTTCGGTGAAGTAACTGGCGGCCAGAGAGAAATACGTGGCTGCCCCGCCCAGAATGTTCTCCACGCGCCCGGAGGGCGTGGCAATGGTGTCAAAGGCAACGGAGCCAACTACCAGGATACTCATAACGTCGCGGGTGTTCTCGAACTTGTTACCTCAGAGGCTAAAGCCAGTCCTTGTTGGGCCAGAGCGGCACGACTGAAGTCGTGCCCTCCCGAAAACCGATTCTTGAACCATCTCTGGAGCAGCAACCAGAAACGAACCCTAGACATACTTTCCCACAATCAACTTCAACTTCTCTTTCGTCGCCGCCGGAATTTTGTCTCGCTCCGTCAAAATTGCGTGCGCCACCGCCGATCCGCACTTGCAGGACCGCGTTTTCGGCATGCCGGCGACCGTCGCCTTCACAACCTTGGCGGCGTTCTCCGCATTCTTCACCAGCACTGAGATGACCTGATCCACCGTCACCGAATCATGATGCGGATGCCAGCAGTCGTAGTCCGTTACCATCGCGACCGTGACGTAACAAATCTCCGCTTCGCGTGCCAGCTTGGCTTCCTGCAAGTTGGTCATGCCAATCACATCCATGCCCCAGCTGCGGTACACGTTCGACTCGGCCCTGGTGGAAAACTGCGGACCTTCCATGCAAACGTAGGTTCCGCCGCGCCTGGCATTTACTCCGGCGCTCTCGCAGGCACCCTCGACCACGCGCGCCATCTCGCCGCAAATCGGATCGCCGAACCCAACGTGCGCGACCAGGCCTTCGCCGAAAAACGTATCCACCCGGTGCCGCGTGCGATCGAAGAACTGATCGGGAATGACGAAGTCGAGCGGCTTGTGCTCTTCTTTCAGAGACCCCACCGCCGACACCGAAACAATGCGCTCGACGCCCAGCTGTTTGAATCCGTAAATATTGGCGCGAAAATTCAGCTCGGTCGGCAGCAGTTTATGTCCCCGTGCGTGACGCGCCAGGAACGCCACTCTGCGCCCTTCCAGTGTGCCAAGAATGTAGGCATCGGAGGGCGCACCAAAGGGAGTCTCCTGCTGGACCTCCCGCACGTCCGTGAAGCCCGGCATGTGGTACAGACCACTACCGCCGATGATACCGATCTCTGCCTGTGGCAATTGCACTCCTGATGGGGCTGCGAATGACTGCGGAACTGGTGATTATAACAAGAGTACGAGTGCGGCGATGGCAGAGGTCAGATGGCAGAAGTAAGCTGCGAGCTCCGAGCCGCGAGCTTCGAGCGACCAGTTCGCTCATGGCTCGAAGCTCGTGGCTCGCAGCTGAGTTTCTGGTTTCACCTCTGCAATCGCTAATCCACCGTTCTGCCCCAAAAATCCGCCGTCGCCCGCTTGGTCGTGTCCTCGTCCAAACTCTCGCTGATCAAGATCGTATCTCCGCGGACTTCAATCACCACCGGCCCCTCCTCGGTCAGCCAAGAGTGATGCCCACGCAGCGCTCGCCAGGAATCTACCGGCGGCGCGTCCTCGGCAACTTTGCCGTCGGCTCCCAAAGCCCGCGGCCGCTGATACCTCTGCGCCAGGGACTTGGCATACACGGCCGCAAACTCTGCGGCCTTCTCCGGACTCGACCAGCGCGACACATACAGCACTCCCAGCGGCGCCGACTTGTCTCCCTTCGGACGCCCGGCGAAGTAGTACCCGCCCCGCCAGTGCGGATAAAGCGCGCGGGCCTCGTCCCCGCCGGCATACTGTTCCACGAGTACGGCCACGTCGAACTCGCCCATGGCGCCGATATCGAAGCGGTCGTAGGCATTGAAATCCTTGTCGAAGTCGAGCAGCTTCATCGGCTCCAGCTTTTCGTGGGAGAGATACGTTTGCGGCTCCATGATTTCGCGCGTGGTGCGGGGCGGATCCTTGAAGGCTCCGCCAAACGCCAGATCTTTACCTCCCGCGTTGAGCAAGGCCGCCGTGAAATCAATCCCGTAACGATAGGGAAAGGTCAGCGTCTCTTTCAGGAATACTGGCGCCGTGCGGAAGGTCGGCGTATCGGCGGTGCCCACCAGCATGCCTTGCTTCAGCGCCTCGGCGATCTGCGGAACATCCAGCAGCGTCTTGCCCGTGGGGGCGAGCGAATAATCGAGCAGGGTCACCATGGCCTGCCCTTCGACAACTGCCTGCCGCGCGGCCTGCACTTCATCCTTCACGATGTCGTCCGGCGTCGGATCGCCCGCGTGGCTCGATTGCTCTGCGCCTGCCCGCATCCATTTTTCGAGGCCGAACGACTGGTCCTGCAGCGCGTGCGTCAATTCGTGTACCAGCACGGGACGCTGCGACTCCAGGTTGACCCAATTCAGCAGGTTCACGGTCTTGGTCTTGGGATCGTAGTATCCCGCCACCTGCTCCTTGAGCAACGCAACCAGAAACGTTTTCAGATCGAAATTGCGCGGCAGCAGTCCAAATTTCTTCAGCACGATTTCCGAGCGCTCCAGCCGTTGCGCGTCCTTGTCCTCCTTCATGTTGTTCTGGATGAAGGACTGCACCTCGTTGCGTTCCACCAGCCGCCGCTTGACTTCCCCTTTGATGGGCAGCTTCGTATCCTGGCTGGCAAACTCCAGGATCTCGTCAACCGACTTGAAAAGCTCCCTCGCCTCCTGCGGGGAAATGGTCTTTTCTGGTGTGGCCTGTGGGGCGCGGGCGCCCTCGCCCGCGGGGGCTTGCGACTGCTGTTGATCTTGAACTTCGAGGCCGAGCTCACCGAGGTTCTTGCTCTTGGGGAGATTGCTCTGCGGTTGCGCTGTCTGGGCCCAGACAGGGAGCGCGAGTAGCACGGCCAGCAGAACCGGTGTAACAGTGCGAGTTTTCATGTTCACCAATGTCATCCTGAGCGGAGCGGGAGGTGCGCAAAGCGCAATTCCCGCGGAGTCGAAGGACCCCAATCACCTCAATTGCGAAAGCGGCGCACGAGGGAATTCTCTCCGTGCACGCTGAGCTTAGCTGCGCACTGCGCGAGGAGAACTCCCTGCAGCGTTCCGAACGCTGCTGAAGTAGTAGGGGGCCTACGACTCCGCATGCCGATTCGCTTCGCGAATCGGCACGCTCCGCTCAGGATGACAGAACTTGGGTATTTGCATTTATCCCCGGGAAACGAAGTTTGCCACCCACTCGCCTGCCTCCCGTGTGCCCAGCGATCCGCTAATGTCCGCCGTGGTCTTCCTCTGCCGCACGGCTTCGAGCACAGCAGCTTCAATTTTCGCGGCCTCCGCTGTCATTCCCAGATGCGCCAGCATCATGGCCGCAGTCAGAATCGCGCCGAACGGGTTGGCGATGTTCTTCCCCGCGATCGGCGGCGCCGACCCATGCACGGGCTCAAACATTGAAGTCTTTCCCGGATGCAGGTTGCCGCTGGCCGCCATCCCCAGGCCGCCCTGCAAGCCCGCGGCCAGGTCGGTGATGATGTCGCCGAACATGTTGTTGGTAACGATCACGTCGAACCCGCCCGCCGAAGGCGGGCGGATCATCTGCATGCAGAGGGCGTCCACGTACATGTGCTGCTTTTCAATTTGCGGATACTCCCCGCCGACTTCCTTGAAGACGCGCTGCCATAGCCCACCCGCGTGAGTCATCGCATTAGACTTGTCGCACAGCAGCACGCGCCGGCGCGGTGAGCCATCCAACTTCTTGTGAGCAGCGCAGTATTCGAACGCATAACGTAGGATGCGCTCGACACCCTTGCGAGTATTCACGTCTTCCTGAATCGCAATCTCGTCCGGCGTTCCCTGCTTGAAGACTCCGCCCAGATCGCCGTACACCCCCTCGGTGTTCTCTCGGATCACAACGAAATCCACATCCTTCGGTTCGATGCCCTTCAGCGGACAAAGCGACGCGTCCATCAGCCGCACCGGCCGGACATTAGCGTACAAGTCCATCTTGAACCGCATGCCGAGCAGGATTTCCTTGGCGTGGACGTTCGAGGGCACGCGCGGATCGCCGAACGCTCCGACCAGGATCGCGTCAAAGTCGCGGGCGAGCATCGCGAATCCCTCGGGGGGCACGGTGGTCTTGTCGGCGAGATAGCGGTCGGCGCCCCAGTCGAAGTGCGTGAAGGCCAGGTCGGCGCCCGCCGCTTCCAGCACCCGCACCGCCTGCGGAATGACTTCCTTGCCAATGCCGTCGCCCGGAATGACCGCGATTCGTTTCTTTGGGCTCACTCGGGGAAAGGTATCACAGGGCAGGTCTCAGGTCGCGGGTGTTAGGTCTCAGAAAGGGGGAAACCTAGTAGGCCAAAGTGAACAGGTTGGTCGTTCCGTTGTAGGCAAGAAAACAGTGACTCAACACATCGCGCCCGATCAATGCATGGAATCCTTGAGCCGTCAGCAACTGTGCCTCAACCACTGCGAGGGTATGAATGTAGTACTGGGGGTGATTTGCGCTTGCACCTGGAATAATAATGCTGACATCGTATTGGTTTGCGGTGTGCGGCAGTGCTCCAGTTGAGGGAGTATTCATTGCGGTGCTGCCGGTCGGCGTCAATTGCAGGGACTGCAAAACTGTCGGATCAATGCATGTGCAGCTCGCTCCCGTATCAACGAGTGCCCAAATGCTCTGCACAGCGGGAATAGGTTGCTGTGCTTGCTGTAAAGCAGCCTGTCTAGCTTGGCTGACGCCTACAACAGCCTGAAGCACGGGGCCATTCGGTCCTATCGGGAGGGTGAAGTGTGGCAAGGGTCAACAAAGCGCGATATGAATTGAACCCGTTCAACCACCTGGATCTGCTTTACCAGAAATGGATTCAATCCGAATTTCGCATATCCTTCCTTAATGGCATCCGCGTAGGTGTCAAATACGTCCACAAGCTGATCCCCTTGGATCAGTACGAACTTGCCTTCTTTTGAGGCCAGTTCAGGGAGCTTAGCCTTGTACGTTTCGAGTTCTCTTTCTAAAGCCATAAAACGTCTCCCAATGCGGTGGCGCGCATTGTCCCTCTAAAATGATTATAGAGCAAGGGGCGGAGTGGTAGGGTCGGCACGAAGGGCAGTGGCCCATTTTCCCGGAAATCGGCACTCTTAAACCGCGCTCCGCCAACGACCTAGCTGCCCGATCAGCAATTTTGACCGATTTGAAAAAAGCGGCGGGCCTTATGCAGTGGACCTGTGCAGGGTGGTTTCAACACTGCGCTTTTGCCACTATTAGGCAACCCTTCCGTAGGACTCCAAGGCGCTCAGCCGATCGCCTGTCCTCGCCGTGACCCTGTGACTCGTTCGCTATAATCAAGAGTTGGGAGTCGTGGTCCAGGTTTCCTGAGACCTAAGACCTGACAACTGTGACTTGCATCATGAATTCCGTCACCATCCCGGGAAAGCCCGAGGGCGCGCCCGCCACCACGACAACGGCCCTTGACTTCGGCGACGTCCGCGCCGAGTTCCACGCCCTGCTCTCTGGCTGCGGCGGGTACGACCTCAGTTGGCGCGCCAAGATCGCGCTGACCGGCGGCGACCGCGTCCGCTGGCTGAACGGCATGATTTCCAACAACGTCCGCGATCTCGCACCTAGCCACGGCGTATATGCTTTCCTGCTGAACGCTCAGGGACGCATTCAAGCCGACTTGTATGCCTTCAACCGCGGCGAGTCCGTGCTGGTCGATACCGAGCGCTCACAGCGAGACAAAGTTTGGCAGTTGTTCGATCACTACATCATTGCGGACGACGTTGAAATGGCCGATGTCAGCGACAAGATCACTGCCCTTGGCCTGACCGGTCCCGAGTCGCAGGCTGTGCTCGAACGCGCCGGCGTCGCGGTGCCGGAACTCGCCTACCTGCAATTCGCGGATGTTCAATGGCAGCAGATAGCAATCACCGTGCTGCGCGCGGGAGAAGAAGCCAAGGAATCGTGGCAGGTGTGGATCGCCCCGGAGCACGTCAAGGCCCTCTGGGATGCATTGGTCAAAGCAGGCGCGAAGCCCGCGGGCTCGTCCGCCCTGAATCTGTTCCGCATCTCGCGCGGCATTCCGCAGCTCGGACAGGACATCCGCGAGCGCGACCTGCCGCAGGAAACCGGCCAGACGCGGGCGCTGAATTTCACCAAGGGTTGCTATCTCGGGCAAGAGATCGTCGAACGCATTCGTTCGCGGGGCGCCGTGCATCGGCAATTTACGGCGTTCGCGGTCGAGGGTCCGCTGCCGGAGCCGGGCAGCAAGATTCAGGCGGACGGGAAAGAAGTCGGCGAAATCACCAGCAGCGCGATCTTACCCTTGCCCAGCGGAGACCGCGCGGCCGCGCTCGGCTACTTGCGGCGCGAAGCGGCGGGGAAAGAACTCACTGCTGGGAGCTCGCGACTGACGTCAGTGCCGAGTCCGATTGCGTCCATTTCGTAACCTGGTCAAGATGCGGCCGTCGGCGTTTTCATGCCGGCGCAGGGCGAGACGCGGCAAGCCGCGTCTCTACGGAGAGTTATTCGAATATGCCAGAACACAAGAAAGACGCCGAATTCAAAGTCAGCGACCGCCGCCTGTTCACCGCGGACGGCGAGCTCCGCACCGACGCCGTCGAGGAAACTTCCGCTCCGGCCGCCGAAACGCCCACTCAGGTCGCCACCGTCGACGCACCCATATCCGACGTGCCTCCTCCACCCACCACCAGCGAGCAGCAGGCGCAGCATGATGCCTACAAACAATCCTCGCGCGACCTCGATGCGCGCGTCGAACTGAGCGGCCACTCGGCGAAGGAATTCGAGGTCAGCTTCGAGCGTTTCATGGCCTCGCTCTACATGACCGCCATGGTGCAACTCGGCTTGATGGTGGAACAAGGCGGCGCGCCCCACGTTGACGTGATCGGCGCGCGCCAGACGATCGACACGCTCGGCATGCTGGGTGAAAAGACCCAGGGCAATCTCACTTCGAAAGAGCAGACCTTCCTCCAGAACGCGCTCTACGAGCTCCGTATGGCCTACGTGGAAGTCAATAACGCGCTGGCGCATCCGCCCCAGGCGCCCGGCCCCAGCACAGGAACCAACGGCTGATGCAGGCCACGCTGACGGTACTGGGCAGCGGCACTTCGATGGGAGTTCCCACCATCGGCTGCGATTGCGCCGTCTGCCGTTCGTCCGATCCGCGCGACCGCCGCACCCGTCCGTCGGTGATGATCAGCTTCAACGGGCATCACGTCCTGATTGACACTACGCCCGACTTCCGCGAACAAGCGCTGCGCGAGAGGATCACCCGGATCGATGCCGTTCTTTACACGCACACCCACGCCGACCACATTCTTGGAATTGACGATCTGCGCCCGCTGAGCTTTGCGCACAAGCCGGGAAGGCTGCCACTGTATGCCGATCCCGGAGCGGCCGAATTCCTGCGCAACATGTTCCGCTACATCTTCGACGCCGACTACAAATTCGGCGGTCTGCCCCAGGTGGAGTTAAAACCCATCCAGGGCCCGGTTGAGTTGTTCGGCGCGCGTTTTGAGCCGGTGACCGTGATCCACGGCGAAACGCCTATTCTTGGTTTCCGTTTTGGAAGCGCCGCCTACCTGACCGATCACAGCGACGTGCCGCCCGACTCTCTGGACCGGCTGCGGAACCTCGACATCTTGTTCCTGGACGCGCTGCGCTACAAGCCGCATCCCACGCACTCCACGGTCGAACAGGCGTTGCGGATTGTTAACGAGGTTAAGCCCCAGCGCGCGTTCTTCACTCATATCTGTCATGACCTGCCGCATGCAGCGACCGATGGCTCGCTGCCGCCTGGAGTACGGCTGGCGTACGACGGAATGAAATTGGAATTTGAGATTTAGGAGGCCGTTGAAAAACTGATTCCTGGGCGGCGTTAACCTCGGCGGCTAAAGCCGAAGGTCAAGACAAGCACGTTATCGCAGCGCTGAAGCGCTGCGCCACCCAAAATCAAGGGAGAAATTGAGTTTTTCAACAGCTGGTAGAGTTCGTAGCGCGCAACTGCCAAAGCGATGCAAGTCTTCCACAAACTCGCAGACGTTCCCGCCGGCTTCGGCCCCACGCTGGTGAGCGTCGGCAACTTCGACGGCGTGCACCGCGCGCACCGCTTTGTTCTCAGCGAAATTGTGGGGCGGGCCAAAACCCTTAATGCCAAGTCGATGGCCGTGACCTTCGAGCCGCATCCCGCGCGCATCCTGCGCCCAGATTCCAATTTGAAGCTGCTTACACCGACACCGGAAAAATTGCGGCTGCTCGGCGCCACTGGAATCGATGCGATTCTGCTGCTTCCCTTCACGCGCGACTTGTCGCTGATGACCCCACACCAGTTCGCCCACGAAATTCTGAAAAAGCGCCTGCACGCCTGCGAAGTCCATGAGGGCTACAACTTTCACTTCGGGCACAAGGCTTCAGGCGACGTTCAAACCCTGCGCGAACTGGGCCGGGAGATGGGGTTTGAGGTGCACGACTATCCCGAGATGCGTCTGCGTGGCGAACCGGTTTCCAGCAGCCACATCCGGCAACTGTTGCGAGAGGGCCGTGTGAGCCGAGCGCGGCATCTGCTGGCCCGTCCCTTCAGCATTCTTTCAACCGCCGGCCGCGGGCGCGGCTACGGAGCGAAATACACCGTCCCAACCATCAACCTGGCGCGCTACGAAGAGCTGGTACCGAGGGACGGCGTGTACATCTCCCGCACCCGCGTGGGAGACGAATGCTTCGATTCGGTCACCAATATCGGAAATCGGCCGACGTTTGGCACCGATTCTTTCGCCGTCGAAAGCCACCTGCTGAATTTCCATCCTCTCGAAGTCACGGCAGAGACTGAAGTCGAGATCCACTTCCTCGATCGGCTGCGCGACGAGATCAAATTCCCGTCGGTGGGGGCGCTAAGAGAGCAAATCGGGCGGGACGTGGCAAAGGCGCAGAAATACTTCCGGCGGGCCGGAACTGGTGGTTAGTGGCTGGGGCTTTCGCCGTGAGAGTCGATGACTATGTAGTTCGTGAAACCAAACTGACCACTGATCACTAGAACTGGTCTCATAAATGATTCCCCCGGGGTTCTGGCGTACGCCCTCAGGGGC
>Ga0209726_10003504_pt1 | contig 21238 bp, 18 predicted proteins | sample Subgrocontami54m_FD_187453 | JGI IMG/M metagenome (GOLD analysis project Ga0209726, IMG submission 187453) | Subsurface groundwater microbial communities from S. Glens Falls, New York, USA - GMW46 contaminated, 5.4 m (SPAdes) (version 3) | ecosystem: Environmental > Aquatic > Deep subsurface >... | reverse complement strand
AGTAGCGCGAGTTAAGGACGATCGTGCCGCCGACGAGGAGCATGGCGAGGCAAAACTCGGTAGAGTTGATGTGATGAAGAGGGAGTACGACGTTAAAAACATCATCTTGGGTAAACTGTTGCCAGTCTACAATGCCCATGGCGTTAAGGAGGCACGAGCGGGTAGAAAGCATGACTCCTTTGGGAAATGCGGTCGTCCCGGACGTATAGAGGATGACGTAGTAGTCCTCAAGCGACGGGGCTGTTTTTTCGATAGTCGTGGAAGGCAAGAATTTGATAAAGTCGGCAAGTTTTGTCCATGATCGTATGATAAGATTAGGTAGTTTATCTGTTGGTGGTTCTCCTTCGTATTTGATGAAGAGTGCCTTCGTGTTGGTGTCTTTTAGTTTAAACAATTTACGATCCGGCGTGTCGCGTTTGAAATCCAGCGGAACGGTCGCGGCTCCGATTATTGCACCGGCAAGCTCGAGAATGATGACTTCCGGAGCGTTATGCATGAGGATCGCGAATCGATCACCCCGTTTAATTCCCAAGGAGGTGAGCCAAGTCGCTGTCCGTCGAACTAGAGGTGCGAGTTGTCCGTAGGAAATAGTGTCTGCCTCGTCGGTGTCGACGTTAACGGCAACAATAGCTGTTTTTTGGGAGAATTCCTTCGCATGACTTGCAAGTAAGTCAACGACAGAATCAACAGGTATCGGGATACGCGGGAGATTATGCATAGGATGTATGATATGCTAATACAATTATGGCGCAAAGTATAACAGTAAAGATAGGTGGAGAGGCGGGTTTTGGCATCATGTCGAGCGGATCCATGCTCGCCCGGGCATTTTCCCGGCATGGGTATTATGTATTCACGCTCAATGAATATCCGTCCCTTATCCGCGGAGGACACAATATTGTGACGGTACGGGTTGCGACAGAGAAGTTTTTTTCTCTTGATCGGTCGCTTGACATCCTGATTGCTCTTAACAAAGAAACAGTCGAGCTCCATAAGAATGAACTGGGGAAAGGCACTGTTGTCGTGTTTGATCCGCATGACTACGAATGGAAGGCAAAAGAACTGCCTACCGGCGTCACCCTCGTCCCCGTATCATTCCGGGATATTGTTGAAAAGCTCGGCGGGGAAGTGGTAATGCGCAACACCGTCGCGTTGGGGGCGGGCCTCGCGATTATGGGTTCTCCGTTTGAATTCCTTACCGAAGTTATTAGCGATCAGTTTGCCCGCAAAGGAGAAGCAGTGGTCAATCACAATATTGAAATAGCCCGCGCGGGGTATGATGCAGTGGGAGATGCGGCGACAAAGCTATCCGCGGCAAGACTTGATTCTATCGAGAAAAATAAAGACTATCTTCTGATAAACGGGAGCGAAGCTGTGGGACTTGGCGCGGTACGGGCAGGACTTAAGTTTGCCGCCATATATCCCATGACGCCCATAAACGCGCTCATTTCTTTCCTTGCTGATCACGCAAAATCATTAGGGATTGTCTATAAGCAGCCGGAAGATGAAATAGCGGGCATCAATATGGCTATTGGTGCCGCAATTTCCGGAGTGAGAAGCATGGTCGCAACTAGTGGAGGCGGGTTTGCCCTGATGGTTGAGGGATTGTCTCTTGCCGGAATGATTGAGGTACCGCTCGTCATTGATATGGGGATGCGCGTGGGGCCAGCCACAGGCATGCCGACGTGGACGGAACAGGGAGATCTTCTGTTTACCATTCACGCGGGTCACGGGGAATTTGCCCGTATAGTGCTTGCGCCTTCAGATGCCACAGAAGCCTACGAGCTCACGGTAAAAGCGTTTCATTTAGCGGAAGAGTTTCATGTTCCGGTGTTTATTCTGACGGACAAGTACCTCAATGAAAGTCAGTGGTGTGTAGAGGCGGCGGCCTTGAAACGGGATGTGGTTATCAGCCGTGGTAAAGTAATGACGCCGGGGAGCGAAGAAAGTACGACCAGCTTCCACAGGTTTGATCTGACCCCTGCTGATGGCGTATCCGAGCGGAGTTTCCCCGGCATGAAGGGAGGCCAGTATATTGCCAATTCCTATGAGCATGATGAAACGGGGATGGTATCTGAGGATTCGGCTATGAGGACAGCTATGGTAGATCGGCGCCTGAAGAAGATTGCTGCCATTAGGAAGATTATGATGCCGCCGGTAGTCTACGGAGACCAATCTGCCAAAACGGTAATCGTGACATGGGGATCGACGCTTGGTCCGGTACTCCAGGCCATGAAAAAGAGTGCACGGATTATTCATTTTCCATGGCTCTACCCGTTTCCTAGAGATGCGACAAGGGAACTGCTGACCGGCGCCACACGAGTCATAGACATCGAACAAAATGCCACCGGGCAGCTTGCCTCGCTCATTCGGGCAGAGACCGGAATTGAAATCGTGGAAAAGCTCTTGAAGTATGACGGAAGGCCGTGGCTACCGGAGGAAATAATAGAAAGGATAAAGGTATGACTATTACTGCAAATTCTTTTAAGACCAGCTATCTTCCTACCTGGTGCCCCGGGTGCGGAGATTTTGGCATCTGGATGGCACTCAAAAATGCGCTTGCGGAGCTTGGGATTGGGCCAGATGAGGCACTACTCATCTATGGCATCGGATGCCACGGCAACATGTCCGCTTGGGTACGCTCCTACGGTATTGTCGGACTTCATGGTCGCACGTTACCCATGGCTCAGGGCGCTAAACTTGCCAATCATACGGTACCGGTCATTGCGATAGCCGGAGACGGCGATTGCCTGGGCGAAGGTGGTAATCACTTCATCCATGCAGCCAAACGTAATCCCGATATCACCGTTCTTATCCATGATAATCAGGTGTATGGCTTGACGACCGGCCAGGCTTCGCCTACAGCCAAAGATAAGCTTAAAACCAAATCTACACCGGATGGTGTGGCAGAGCCCGCTGTCAATCCGCTGACGCTTGCTATTGTTTCCGGAGCAACGTTTGTCGCACGTGGATTTGCAGGTGATATGCCGGGACTAACGAATCTTATTACCGCTGCGGTTAAGCATAAGGGTTTTTCCGTGCTTGATATTTTGCAGCCGTGTGTCACGTTTAATCACGTGCATACGTACCAATGGTATCGCCCGCGTTTATATCAACTTGATTCAGTAAAATACGTGCCGAATAACCGTCTCGCGGCGGTTGAAAAAGCGCTTGAATGGGGAGATAAAATCCCGCTCGGAGTGTTTTACAGTGAAACCGCTCCTACCAGCGAAGACCGCGAGCCGGCATTAGCATCCGGACCGCTCGTTTCCCAACCCTTGGGTATTTCTGATTTAAATACCCTTCTTTCCGAGTTCAGCTAACCCTGCACCGTGCGAAGCTCTGGTGCGGGGCTTGACACACGTTTTAGCACTTGTTATACTTGAGTGCCAATTAGATTTATATCATGGATATTATTACGCAAAATCAGCAAATGTTCCCCGTTGTTCCGATCCGTGACGGCATCGTATACCCCGGTACGGAGATGATCCTCACGTTCGGCCGTTCCCGTTCGGTGTCCGCGATAGAAGCCGCGCAAGGTTCAGGGAAGCGTGTCGTTTTGGCTATGCAAAAAAATCCCAATGTGAACGACCCGACACCATCAGATTTGTTTACGACCGCGACTGTCGGCGAAGTCTTACAAATGATGAAAAATGAAGGGGAAATCAATGCGCTGGTCCGCGGGATTGCTAAAGTAGAGATCCTAAGCTACGAAGCTGTCGAGCCGTTTTTTATCGCCAGGGTCGTCCCTAAGGAAGATGTTGTTGAAGACAACGATGATGTGAAAGCGCTTACCCGCCACATTACCGGAGAACTACGCCGCGCGGTCAATCTGGGCAAATCCATGGATTTTTTGACGTTTATGAATATAATGTCCGGCGTCACGAGCTTGCAGCTTTCATATCAGATAGCGGGGATTATTGATATCAAACCCGGGGAGCGCCAGGAGCTTTTGGAGATTACATCGGTCAAAGAGCGGCTTGAGAAAGAAATTGCTTACCTTGCCCACGAGATCAAAATTCTTGAGATAGAGAAAAAAATTGCCAGTAAAACCCAGGAAAAGTTTGACAAAAACGTTCGCGAACAGGTGCTTCGCGAGCGCATGAAGACTATTGAAAAAGAACTTGGAGAAGACGGCGACAATAAGGAAACAAAGGAGTTTGCTGACAAAATCAAAAAAGCCGGCATGCCGGAGGAAGTACAGAAAAAAGCAGAGAAAGAGCTTCTTCGCTTGAATCAGATGTCTCAGTATAATCCAGAGGCTTCTTATGTGCGCACGTATTTGGATTGGTTAGTTGAGCTCCCGTGGGCGGTAGCGACGGCAAATGATGTAGTCATCAAGGCCGCTGAAGCAGTTCTTAACGAAGATCATTATGGTTTGACAAAAATAAAAGAACGCATCCTTGAGTACTTAGCAGTGATGAAACTGCGTGCTGCAGCACAGAAACTTCAGGAACAGGAAGTCAACGAACCGGAAAAGAAAGAACACAAAGCCAAATCAGCGCCGACGATTCTTTGTTTCGTGGGTCCTCCCGGTGTCGGGAAGACATCCATCGGAAAGTCGATTGCCCGCTCATTGGGAAGGAAATTTGTAAAGATGTCCCTTGGAGGAATTCGTGATGAAGCGGAGATCCGCGGTCACCGCCGTACCTACGTGGGCGCCCTTCCGGGACGCATTATCCAGGGCATCAAGCAGGCGGGGACGAAAAATCCGGTATTTATGCTTGATGAAATAGATAAAGTCGGTAACGATTTCCGCGGCGATCCCTCGGCCGCACTTCTGGAGGCTTTGGACCCTGAACAAAACTACGCGTTTTCCGATCATTACCTGGATGTCCCGTTTGACCTATCCGACGTCTTTTTCATCACTACCTGCAATATCCTTGATACTATTCCGCCGGCGCTTCGTGACAGACTTGAGGTTATCCATTTCCCCGGGTACACCGAAGAAGAGAAATTTCATATCGGGCGCGATTTTATTTTAGAAAAACAACGGGAGATTCATGGTATCCCTAAGGATATCGTGAGACTCACAGGTCAAACAATCATGACCATCATCCGTCGCTATACGCGGGAAGCTGGAGTGAGAAGCCTCGAGCGGGAGATTGCAAAACTTTTCCGAAAAATCGCCAAAAAGATTGCCGAGCGAAATGGAAAAGGGATAGTTAAGTTCTTATTAAGTCCTAAAGATCTCCATCAGTATTTAGGGCCCCTGCGCTTTACCTCCTATCTGGCGGAAAAAACCGATGTTATTGGCATGTCTACAGGTTTAGCCTGGACCGAAGCAGGGGGCGAGATACTGTTTATTGAAACAGCGCTCATGCCCGGCAAAGGAAGTCTCATGCTCACTGGTCAGCTCGGGGATGTCATGAAAGAGTCCGGGCATGCGGCGCTTTCCTGGGTACGCAGTAAATGGAGTGAATTGGGTCTTGATGAAAAATTTTTCGGCAAACTGGATGTCCATATCCATGTACCGGAAGGAGCAGTGCCAAAAGATGGGCCGTCTGCCGGTATTGCCCTGACTACGTCTCTCGTTTCTGCAATTACCAGAATTCCTATTAGACGGACGATTGCCATGACCGGCGAAGTGACGCTTCGTGGGAGAGTTCTTGAGATCGGCGGAGTGAAGGAAAAAGTCATTGCTGCGCACCGGGCGGGAATACGCATCATTATTTTACCCAAAGACAATAAAAAGGATTTGGAGGATATCCCCAAAAGCGTGACGCGGGATCTTTCATTCCATTTTGCGGAACATATGGATGAGGTGTTAAAAATTGCCCTCACCAAACCGCTGCCGGTCAAAAAAGTCCGGTCTCTCCCTGTGCGGCCGTCGCTCCACCTCACCGCCTGAGGTAGTAGTATACGAGTTTAGAAATTTCTGCTATTATTTTTATGGTTTCTTCCTCATCCGTTATATCGTTTGTAAATACCCCGATATAGTAGGTCGTTTTGCCGTCCGTCACAAAGCCTGCGTCATGCATGACTGCTATTTCATTGCCGATTTTATGGTAGACAGAGACGGCTTTAGGAAGAAGCGCCGGCAACCTATCCTCAAAGTCCGTGTCCTTGAAAAAGGCAAGCATTTCCTGCGTGGAGGCCTCATTGGTAACTTCTCCTTTGTAGATTTTTTCAAAGAGGATGCTTATGTCGCGGTTGGATGTTTTGTTGTTTATCATATCCGTTTGTGTGAGCCCCCACTCGCCCATGAGTGCCTGAATTTTTTCAAATCCCACTGTATAGGTGCCTAGGACGTAGGCGGCGGTATTATCGCTTTGTTCTATAGTAAGTTTGGCAAGCGTTTTAATGGCATACACGCTCCCTGGCGGGTCATAGCGGATAGATCCGGTGCCGAAGTCCTGAATATCGCGGTACTGGATTGTCACCCGTTCGTCCAGATCTATTTCGCCTTTCTCGGCAAAGTAATAGAGCGCGGCGACAATCGGTACTTTATTGACGGAAGCAGCCGTAAAGATGACTGATTCGTTGATACCCACCACAAAATCGGAGTTGAAGTCTTTTACGTATACGGAGTAGTTTCTCAATCGGTTGTCAACGGTTTCCTGGATTTTCCTCCGGAGATCCTCCGGAGTTTTTTTCTTCATGAATAGCCTGGAAAAGAACGAGGCTGTTTCCTCTTTTTCATCCGGAATTGGAGAGACGATAGCGCCGGAGCGTTTGGGTAGAGCAGAGCGGATAAGGAGAATCGCTGTTACGAGAATAAGGACAATCCCGATTATTTTTTTTACGGGAAAACCCTTCGCGTGTCCCGATCTCAGCCGATGGTTCATTGGAAGATTGTATCAAGAGAGCTTAAGTACGTCTATATAACTACGTTCGAACCTATTTTATCAAAAACTCATAAACTTTGCTGTCGCGAGGAAAAGGGGTAAAGGGGAAAAGGAATCGCGACAGCAGTTACCAAATTGACTGCTCGTCCCGCCCGCGGACGGGCGGGACTTCGCTTTTATCTTAAACGCTACCGCTCAACTCCACTTCGCGGGGCTCGCACGCCGCCGATTTTGTTTTTTAAATTCAGCTTTAGTTAATATAATTTGAAGCTACATGCCCTTAAAATGGAAGAACTTCTGAAGAGGAGACTTTTAACGCCCTCGCAATCTTATAAAGAGTTCTGATCGTTGGATTTCTTTCTCCTCGTTCAATCATCCCGACGTATGTACGATGCATCATAAGCCTTTCCGCCAATTCTTCCTGAGAAATTCCATGAGATTTTCTTACCTTTTGTAATCTCTGCCCAAATTTTATCAAGATGTACCGGTGAGTTATAGATCTTCCCATTAAGCATAATTTAAGATACTCCTTGTATCGTTTTCGACATACTCCTTGTATTCATTTTCGCTGTATGATTAATTAATAGCACCGCCGATATGTCTTATCCAAAGTACCAATGAATAGTAGAGTATTGACAACAACTGCGATTTTTAGATATAAATATAATGGTAAACGGTTATTAACCGTTTTTAGTAGAAGCTCTCGAAGCTCAGAATCCGTAAGGATGTCTGAGCTTTTTTGTTGAGAAAAACATATGATCGCTGATATGCAAGAATACCGATGTCAATGCGGCAAGCTCCTTTTTAAAGGACTTATGTTTGTGAGTTTGGTAGAGATTAAATGCCTGCGATGTGGAACGATTCAGATAATTAATGAAATGAGTAGTGGCTTTTTAGGCGAGGATAAGTACGCCTTTTTGTACAACGAAGATGGTATCATTTTAAATGCCAGTATTTCTGCTAATCAAATTTTAGGATACTCACCTGATGAGTTGCAAAAGATGAGTATTTATCAAATAAACCGATGTATAACACCAGGTTTACACAAGAAATTTTGGAATTTACGAATATATGAGAGTGGGACACTATTTGCGAAACTGTTCCCTCTAAAAAAGGACGGATGTGTCATTCCTGTATTGGGTGAGTATAAATTTTATAAACAAGGCAATGGGGCACATTATATATTTGCTACGTACCAGAATTTTAAGGTTGATGATCCGTTAATCTTTGAGGAGCCGAATTTTTTAGGATTTGGTAAAAATAATGAAGAACTTTTCCTAGAAATTAATGGTGATGGAATATGTCTTAAAACCGATGCTAGGGTAAAAAAACTTTTGGGGTATCAGCCGGAAGAGTTGATCAACCATCCTCTTTTTAAAATTTGTAAACCCATGTATAAAGATCCTGGAAGCCTTAGAAAACTTACTGCACAACGTACGTCATTCGATGTTCCTAATAATACATTTCTTTGTAGAAATGGGAAAGTCGTAAATAGTGAAAGCTATTTTTCCTGTAAATATAATGATGAAGGTGACTTTATCGGATATAGAGTATTTAATTGGTTGTGAAGGTTTTGAATTTAAACTTAAAATGACTCTTGACAACCGAATGAATAATTTAGTAATCTACTATTGGTTAAGAAGCTCCTGAAGCTCACAGAGTTGTGTGGGCTTTTTTTTATGACTAAAAAAGCAAAACTTATCATCGGGCTTTTTATTCTTCTTGTTTTTGTTGGTGCAGTTCTGAAGTTTACTCCGCTGGGACAAAAAGTTCCTCGTGAGGAAGCAAAAAAAGCCCAAGAGACCAAAGAGATTTTGGCAAAAATCGGCCGCCACCTGATGTTGCCTGTGGGTGAAGAACCAGTAGTAGCTATTATTAAAGATAAAGAACTTTTGGTAAAAGAACAAACGTTTTATCTGGATGCACAAAATGGCGATTATCTGGTTGTCTATCCAAAAGCGGCAAAAGCGCTCATTTATAGTCCGAAGCGCGATATGTTAGTCAATGTCGGGCCTATTATTGGTCCGAAAACTACGCCGGAAATTACCCCTGAAGCCTTAACCAATCAGCCAGTCCCGCTGAAAGTAGAAATAAGAAACGGTACCAGTAAAAGCGGTTTGGCAAATACCATCAAGCAGCGTCTGGAAACCAACGCATTATTTAAAGTAACCGAAGCAATAGATGCCGGTAAAAAAGATTATGAGAAGACTATGATAGTAGATACAGGGAAAACAAATAATAAGGACGCCGTTAAGCAGTTGTCCGGCATACTCGGTGCGCAAATTACAGAAAAGCTTCCTGCAGGAGAAAAAGAAACGAGCGCGGATGTATTAGTTATCCTGGGTAAAGATCAATTGTAAGATTGATATCGTTTGTCATAGTTGACAAGCGTTTAAAAAACTGTTTTACTGAAAATAGAGAAAATTTAAAGAAGCTCCTGAAGCTCATATAGAATATATGAGCTTTTTATTTGCAAAGATCGTATCGAAATTTAAAAACGCAGTTGTCCTGTTTCTTTTTTTGAACTTGGTATTCGCTTCTTTGCTTACCGGTGTTTCTCCCGTCTTTGCCGCGCCCGGCATCAACAAGCAACTTGGGTATCAAGGGGTATTGAAAAACCCAAGCGGCAATACTGTCGCTAACGCGAGCTACGACATAGTATTTAAGATCTATAGTGTCTCCTCGGGCGGCACGCCGCTGTGGACGGGAACCTATACCGCGACCAATGGTAATCCCGTCACGACCAATAATGGTTTCTTCCATGTGCTTCTGGGCTCCGGCACCGGTAATGCTCTTACTTTAGACTTTAACGATGACAGTTATTATTTAGGTATTGCCGTGGGGAGTGATGCGGAGATGTCTCCGCGCCACCGAATCGGAGCAGCCGGGTATGCGTTTAACGCCGACAAACTCAATGGTTTAGGCCCGACGGCTCTGACGGTAAGCGGCGATGTCTCCGGCACGCTGGGCGCAACCAGTATCGCTAGCGGTGCCATTACTTCCGCCAAGATTCTCGATGGGGCAATCGTAGATGCCGATGTGAATGCTTCGGCGGCGATCGCATTATCCAAACTCGCCGGCGGATCAAGTGTTGTCACATCGCTCACCGCTCCATCAGGTTCCAGTGCCAACGGCGGCAGTATCGCAAACAATGTTCTGACCCTTTCATTGGCTAACGGCACGAATTCGGGTCTTGTTTCCACCGGTACGCAGACATTTTCGGGAAACAAAACATTCTCCGGGGATACGACTTTTACCGGAGAATCCAGATTTTTAGAATTAGTCTCCAATGGAGTAAATTACACCGGCTTCAAATCTCCCGACGCTCTTGCCGCAAATATTTTGTATACACTTCCATCATCTGATGGGACTAGCGGACAATTACTTTCAACAAGTGGCGCGGGCGCGTTATCATGGTCAAATACTAATACGGCCACCTCGACGCAAACCTTTAGCAATCAAGGAGGTCCCTCTGGCGCTGTCACAATCAATGTCAATTCGGGTACACGCGTTCTTCAACTTAATGATTATTTTGATTCGTTTAACTCCCAATATAGTCTTTCCGGCTTAATCACCGGCAACACCTATCTGATGCAAATCAGAGGACAGACGCCGGTATTGTCTATCGCCAGTCGCCTTATCACTTTTCCGGGTATTACAGACGCTCCGACTGTCACTATTCAGACAGGAGAAATGGCAAATCATGATATAGAGTTTATGGCCACTTCGGCCACAACAGGAAAACTATTGCGTAAAGTAGACCCGACAATTCTTTCCTTTTCGGCGAGTGCCGGCAATCCGGGTAATCATGTCATTTCCGCCGACCTCTATACGATTAAAATAACCGGCGCGCTTAATACCGGAGGATTCGTTCAATCACAAAATTTCAGCGGTCTGGTGACGGGAAAAACATATCGTTTACAGTTGGCTACTTTAGGCGCGGTTAACGGCCCGTCATATTACAACTTTCCCGGTATTACCGACGGCAAGGGCAATGTGTTGATATTCTCGGGACAATCAGGAGACGGTGTGCTGAACAAATGGGCGACATTTGTGGCCGTAAGCGGCACGACCGGCGTATTGCTTAACGCGTCCGGCGCCGACGCCCAGTTTGAGAGTATCGTCAATGTAAGCGGAACCAATCAGTTTTTTCAAGGAAACGGTAATTCCGCTTACGGAAAGACATTTGTGCTTGCCTCCGGAGCGCAGTTGACAACGATCACTCTCGGAGGCGACTTTACCCGCAGCGGCTCGTTCAAATTGAGGACAAGCAGTGCCGGATCGGCGCAATTTTATCCTCTGACGGTAACCAATGCCGCGTTATATCGGACAGACGGAGTGCCGATCAGCAACGCGACGCCGGGAGTTACCATTCCCGCAAATGCGGAGGCCATCGTACATATTATTTCCGACGGGGCGACGATCAGTAGATTAGTCTATATTCCGCTATATAAAGAGTTGGCGCCGACCGTGCACAAAAACACGGCAGGCGTCAACGATATGACAGCTTCAGACGAAAATATGCTTATTCATGCCGAGTCGGGCGTGACGGCGCTTCGTTTTGTGGCAGGCAATCATACGACCGACGGCGCCAAATTTACCATCATCAATCAAAGCGGCGGTAATTTGAATATCACGGTTGACAATGCGTGGGCGGGCGCGTTTAGCAACACCGAAGGGACAAGTGTGGCCGCTAATACTGCGGGAACTATTACCTCGCTTGCGAATTTGCAGCAAATTGAAGTGAGCGTAACCATAAACAGCGGAAGTAAGTATCTGAACGCGGCAAAAATCAGCGGCGGCTCTAGCCAATGGACAACTTCCGGAGGAAATGTCTATTACAACACCGGCAATGTCGGCATCGGGACGACGGCGCCAAGCACAAAACTTGCAATCGTAGGCGGTGATATATCCGTGATGTCCGTTGCCACAGCGCCTGCGTCGGCAACCGGCGGCACGGTCACCACCTCCGGCGCGTATACCATTCACACATTTACCGGTTCAGGAACATTTACCGTGAGCGGTGGCTCTCTTAGTGTTGACTATCTGGTTGTAGGCGGCGGCGCGGGCGGCGGCGGCGGTAATGGCGCAGGCGGCGGCGGCGGCGGCGCGGGCGGTTTATTGACCGGCACAACAACCGTATCTTCTGGTTCACAGGCAGTCACAGTTGGGGTGGGCGGTTCAGCTGGCGCGGGGAGTTTTTCGTCGGCGACAAGTGGCGGCAACGGAGGCAACTCAATATTTAATAGTATAACTGCTCTTGGCGGCGGCGGCGGCGCCAACGGCAATTCGGGCGGTGTGGCAGGATTGATAGGCGGATCCGGAGGAGGAGGCCAAGGCGCTTCCGGCGGTTCAGGCACGGCAGGACAAGGAAATAACGGTGGCAGCGGCGGCGGCAGTCAGGGCGGCGGCGGCGGCGCAGGGTCTGCTGGAGGCAATGGTGGCGCAGACGGGACCGGAACCGGCGGTAGTGGTGCAATCAACTCTTTTTCAGGCACAGCGGTGGTCTATGCGGGCGGCGGCGGTGGTGGCACAGGTTCAAGTGGTGTCGGTAGCGCCGGCGGTACAGGCGGTGGCGGTTTTGGCGGAGGCAGTGGCGGTTCAGCCATCAGCGGAACGAACAATCTTGGTAGTGGCGGCGGCGGTGGTCGTTGGGGTCAAAATGGCGGCGCGGGCGGTTTAGGTAGTGTGATCGTCAGGTATCTTACTCCCACATCTACGATTGGCGGCGGTAAAGTCGGCATTGGCATAGCAACACCGAGCAATACGTTGGATGTCAGTGGTACCTTGAGCGTGAGCGGAACAACAGCAGGCAGTACAATATCGGTAACCGGCGGCACGGTCACCACTTCCGGCGCGTATACTATTCACACATTTACTACCGGTTCAGGAGCATTTACCGTGAGCGGTGGCTCTCTCAATGTTGATTATCTCGTTGTTGCTGGCGGCGGCGGCGGCTCTGGCGGCGCCAGCAGTGCGGGCGGCGCCGGCGGCGGCGCAGGGGGCTTTGTTGCTGCTACGACTACGGCAAGCGGCGCGGTTGCCGTTACTGTTGGCGCAGGCGGCGCAGGCGGCGTCTCCGTGCCACTGACCGATCCCACCAATGATGGCACAAACGGGAGCAACTCATCATTTGGCGCGACTACCGCAACCGGCGGCGGAGGCGGCGGCGGGCGCGATAGAGCGGGGAAAAACGGTGGTTCCGGCGGCGGCGCGGGTATTTCGGGAACGGTTTACCCCGGAGGTACCGGAGTTGCAGGTCAAGGGAGAAACGGCGGCGCCAACAGTGCGAGCGCGCCTAATTATGGCGGTGGCGGTGGCGGTGGCGCGGGAGCTGTTGGACAAGCTGGGTCTACGACAAAGGGCGGTGATGGCGGCGCAGGTTCATCGAGCAGTATATCAGGCGCCGCAGTAACCTACGCGGGAGGCGGCGGCTCATCGTACTATGTGACCGGCGGCACCAATGGCGCCGGAGGCGCGGGTGGTGGCGGTGGTGTCGGTGTAGCGGGTACCGCAAATACCGGCGGTGGTGGTGGCGGTGGCGCAAACGCATCATCGGCGGGTAGCGGCGGCGGTGCGGGTATTGTGATTGTGCGCTACTTAACATCAGCCCTTACCGTCCCAGGCACTCCATTCACCAGTATTGCCACGGATGCGAGCGGCAAGGTCGGCATCGGAACGAGCGCGCCTACTGCGCAGCTGCACACCACCGGTACTGTCCGTTTGCAAAACTTCGGCGCCGGTACGCTGACAACTGATGCAAACGGCAATGTAACAGTTTCCTCCGACGTTCGCATTAAGGATGTACAAAATGGTTTCACCAGAAGTCTTGCGGATCTGAAAGGTTTGACACCTATCAATTATAACTGGACAGAAACGTCAGGCTTGGATATACAACACACCTATACTGGATTTGCTGCGCAAAATGTGCTCGAGTTTATTCCCGAAGCGGTGTCCGAATCAAATGGACTTCTGACCCTCTCCGACCGGCCAATATTGGCCGCGGCGGTAAACGCGATAAAGGAGCTTGACAACAAAACGAGTATCCAAGGACTGCAAATTGGCAAAGTTGCCGGGCTCGTCGGCATCACCCAGAAGGATCTGGACGCGATGAGAGATGAATACCTTAGCGGCGTTAAAGCTGAACAAGAGGCCAGATTTGCCCAACTTGAAGCGCAATGGAAGACACTGCGCGAGGAAAGCGCGTCCTCGGCAAGTACGGTGACAGAGAAAAAAAGCACTGATGAAAGTATCTTTGAAAAACTTGCTGCCTTTATTGGTGACATATTTTTCAAGGGCAGAGTTATCTTTGAAGATAAAGACGTGGCAGGAGAAGCAGAAATACTCGCCGGTGACACCGAGGTGGCCGTTCCGTTTGAACGAGTTTATACCGTCAAGCCAATGGTCAACGCGACGATTGTTGATGCTGGGGCCTACAATGGCGGATTCTCCGTAGCCGATGTTACCCAAAAAGGTTTTATAATCAGACTTGCAAAGTCTCATGACAAAGATATTCTCTTTAACTGGGCGGCCATAGCGGTCAAAGATGCCAAACGCGTCAAGAGTGCCGGTAAAAGCACGGCACCAAGTGTCACGCCGACGCCATCAACGACACTAACCCCTACCCCAACCCCTACGGAAACTACTACGGAAACCCCTACGGAAACCCCTACGCCCACGATATCGCCGGCACCAAGTGTCACGCCGACGCCATCAACGACGCCCCAGCCATCGCCGGTAACAACAGAAAAATGAACGATGTCCTATGCAAAATAAATTAATTGCAATATGCACCATAATTTTTTCATTGCTTTTTACGGTAGAGTCCATCCACGCCTTTACTTTAAGCAGTGCCAACTTTATTATTGACGGGGCAAATTTTGATAACGCCGGCGGCGATTCGGCCTCACCTAATTATCTGGTAGTAACCTCCACAGGGGAAAATGTTCTCGCCCAGGCTTCCAGCGGACTGGTGTTTTTTAATCCCACCCCTACTCCCACCCCCACCCCCACTCCAACATCCGCATCTGGCTCCTCATCCACCTCGACTTCAACCACAACGACCACAGCTGTCTCTGCTACACCGACGCCAACTCCCACCACCACCGTCTCTGCTCCGGAAGTTAGCGCCATACCAACAGAGGCAGTGCCGTCACAGCTTTTTGACATACGTCTTTTTTTGGATCGTCAGACCGTTCCCCAATTGAAAGATCTCGTCGCACGGGTCGTTTTTGCAAGTTTTGGCCGGATGCCGACTCCTGTGGCGATGACATTCACCATCATGGATAAACAGAGAAAGGAACTTGTTACCAGTGTCGACACCACGACCGTCGAAACCGAAAAAGTTTTCGTCAAGCGATTTGGGGAAACTCCTCTTGCGAAAGGCGACTATGTTTTGCGGCTTCATACCCGCTATAACACGGACGTGGAAGACGACTTTGACGCGCCGTTTACTCTTTCAGGCGTTGAGGACGTCAAGGGATGGTGTTTTTTGGTGACTTGGATCGGTATCGTAGCATTTACTCTTATTGTCCTTTTGGTGGTAAAACGCCTGCGTACCGGCAGGAAAACCTTATGATGATACAGATAATTTTGGCGATTGTATCTTCTATAGTTCTTATCGGTGTTGTGTCAACCCAATATAAAGAGGTAGACCGTCTGCACAGGACCACGCGTCTTGAAGCCATTGACCAACGGCTGGCCGGAACATACTCGGTTATGAATGATTTTCCCGGAAGCGCCGGGCGCGACGTCCTGATCCTTGGGAATTTTCCCGGTACTCTGACGGCTGATCGGCAGACGGTCATGGAAGATTTGCAGCGTGTTATGGAGAGAAGCAGCCAGTACCTTGAAGTGTATATTGCCATTTACCAGCCACCATGCGTATTTTCCGTACCGCGACCGGAAGAATCATCCGCCAAACCAGTTTGTTTGAGCACTGTTGATCCGGCTATTACGGAAGCACTTTCAAAGACAACCATGCTTTCTGTGGGAGACGTGTATGTTTCCCGTCTGATGATGTATCGCGGCCGGACGGTTCTTCTTTATGGAACACGGATAACCAGGGTGCACGGCGGTATCGTCACGGTGGTGGACGCCAACTACATGCTCGATGAAGTCCGCCGTCTGGCGCGTGACGGTGAGACCGTGGTTTTGGTAGCCAACGACGGCTCCTATTTGGCTCATCCTAACCGATCCAAAGAGAAACTTACCGGCAGCACGGCAAATTTTTATGATGACTTCCCGACGCTCCCGAAAAGTAGTTTGGCTGATACTACTTTGCATCGGCAGGAAACAAATGATACGATTTTTACTTTTTGGCGTATGCATCCGACCGCAAGCAACTTTGCTCTCTACGAGGGGGCAAATAAGCTCCTTGGAAAAGGATATGAAAACGACGAATACTGGACCATGGTTTCGGTGTCAAAAAAATCACCTGCCCGCGTGTTGTGGCAAAGCCAGTCATACCTCATTGCCGTAACGATGGTCATACTGTTTCATTTGCTGATGATTGCTCTTTTGCCCATGCCGGTTCGCAAAAGGAGGAACGTATGAATACCCGTCTTACGCGTATAGATGTCTTGATACTGTTTTTCCTATTTTTACTATTGAGCAGCGTGTATGGCGCTATGTGGGCGTTTGCGGTGACCGGAAGCATCTGCCAGGCAGATTTTCTTGAAACCGCAGTTCATATGCTTATCATGGCCTCCGTTGCCACCTCGTGTGTCGTCGTGAGAAAAAAACGGTTGCTTCTTGCGGGTTTTGCGGTTGTCGCCATAAGTACCCTGATTGAAATTCCGACGGAGCTGTACATTGAAACATTTCCCGCTCCGGGAATTCACCCGTGGACGTTTTTGTTTCCTCTTGTCCAATCGATTGGCGTCGTTCTTGTTCTTTTTGGGTTGAGAAAGGTTTTTACAGCAAACGTATGAATCCGATCTGGTCTACATCATTGGCTCTGGTGGTATCGATTCTTATACTGTGGACCGCAACTATCACCATGCGTCAGCACCGCGTCGTTCGTCCGCTCGTCCCCTTTTTCGGCTACGGCGTGTTGTTAGTGATTCTTGCGGCGTTTGCTTATTATGAAATGACTCTTACCACGTGGTGGTACATGCTTGAGATCGGATTTTTCTTGTGTTTTGCCACTTTTTTGGCAGTACTGCAACACGACCTATGATATTTACCTTGCCTTTGACGCTTGCCAGTGAATTTGTCACCCACATACTTTCCGTCGTGTTGACCGGCGTGGTGATCGTGGAATATGTGACAAAAGTTCACGCCTGCCAAAAAAATAGTCAGCTCGCCACGTACGTTCGCGGGGTCAGGTGGATTGTGCTTCTTACCGCCCTTGCGGTGGGCTGGTTTATCGCGGAATACTTTTTTATCAATGACGGGCTCTGGTATCGCGTCCTCTTGCGCTGGCCGATGGTTATGGTTATTCTCCTTCTTTTTCGCGCGTTTTGCCGTCGGCATCGGGAAACCGTTCACAAAAAGGTCTCCGGCGCATTCATTTTTCTCCTTGGTCTCTTTCTCCTCCTGGATATACTGGATTTTTTTACCGGAATGATGCCGATCGTGAGTTTTTTCTTGGCCCTTGACCGCATCACGGCGATGATCGCTTTTTATTTTTCCTTTTTGTACTATTTTATTAGGAACGATCCCCAACCGGAATCATCCGGACATGTATGAATACGGCAAGAAAAGCAATCGTTTTTTTATTAGCGTTTGGCATAATTTTTTCATTCGCGCCGCCCGTATTTGCCTTAAGCGTGACGGCACGGATAAGCGATCAGTATGCGGAAGTCATTGCCGGCGATCGGCTCTATTTTGAGGTGGAAGTAAAATATCCGGAAAATTCCCGTCGTAAGGATTTACGGCTCACCTATACGATCGTCCAGAACAAAGAAGCAGTTGCCGGCGCCAAAGTTCTCAAAGCAGTGGAAACCCAGGCATCATTTCTTGATTACATCGTCATTCCCAAAAGTGTCAAAAGCGGGGTGGCTGAATTAACGGTGACGATAGAAGATTATGAAAACCTCCATAAAGAAGTTTCGGCCAGCTTCAAAGTGCTCAAAGGCCGCGATCAGCTCCAGACGTATTTTTTCATTCTTCTTGGGGCAATGGCGCTTGTGGCATCGCTTGTCGTTATTCAGATTGTCGCCGCAAACCGGCGCGTTGATGGCCTACCATGAAACATCTTACGGGTATCGTGATCGTACTTATGGCGCTCCTCCTTATCGGTGTCGTTGGTATGACTGCGTCGTTGGAGCGATTGAGTCGGAAATACGCGGCCCGTATGGTCCTGCGGCCGACCGGGCAACCAACCAACGAGACCCCGAGGGTGTTGCGGCCCCTTTCCGGCATTCCGTCGCATCTGTTTGACATCAAGCTGGAAATAGATGCACCGGTCATTGAGGAGTCCCACGATCTGACGGCACGGGTCTTCTTTACGAGTTTTGGGACAGTGCCGACTCCCGTGGCAATGATATTTACCATCATCAACGGACAAAACGAAATGATCCGTCAGGAGCGCGATGTGATGACCGTAGAAACAGAAGCAGTGTTTCGGAAAAGCTTCACGAAATTACCGTTGGAACCGGGGAGATATACGCTCGTTCTCAAAACGATCTATGACAACACAGTGGAAGATGAATTTACGCAGGAGTTTGCAGTGAAAAGAAAAAAATTTCTTGGAATTTTTTAATACCTTGGTGCCGGTGGAGACCGGTCGGGAGCCTCAAGGGCTTCACACCGTTTTATCCCGATGTAACATCGGGATTCCCCACCAGCATCAAATCATCATCCATAAAAAAACACCTGTCGTAAAGGCAGGTGTTTTTTAAAACAGGAGTATTATACCACAACCTCTCGAATCTTTGTACGCATAAAAGGAGAGAGCTGAAGTTGATTTTCCGAGGGCTACTTCCAAATGCCTAGCTTTTCCTTTTTTGCTTCTTCCTGACCTTTCAACAGTACATCTTGATATTTCAGTTTCCGCCGGTCCTCATAAATAGTAACCTTCGCTACTCCTTGCCTTGCCAGTTCCACCGCCACGTTCTTCCCATCAACCATAGGATAAGCTAATATTCTCCCGAAGCGATCTGATGTGTAGGCGTCGTACTCAAGCGTGACGGTCTTGCCTTGAATGAGCTTTGCGTTGGCCTCCGTGGCCTCTTCTTCAAACGGTTCTCCGTTGTTTGGAGCATTGACTCCTACATACCGGACAATCTGACCGTTGGCTAACTCGATCGTGTCCCCGTCAATTACCCGTTTAACTTTTTCTTTTGTTGGAAGGTTCCGAACTGTGGTTGTTGAGATATTTGGTTGTTCGAGTATATCTTTTACCTGACTCTCATACTTTGTCCCGCCAAGAAAAGACAATAAAGCAACCAGCAATACTGCCGGTACGAGAACCAGTTTATTCGTGTTGAATTTCTGTTTCGCTTTCATGTTTTGAAAAACTGGGCGAACTTAATTTTATAGAGACTTTCCAAAAAGTCACTTCCTGCATATCCGGCCAAGAGTGACATCCGCCAATCGGCATTGAGAATAAGTCCGGACATTTGCCCGACGATAACGGAAACCACGATAGTTACAAGAAAACTCTTCCATTGGAATTGAAATGTATCCGGATTAAAGGTTTGCGACTTGGTAATCCCAACCAGCGCCCGAATAAAGCCTCCCATACCTCCGGCTAATGCTTGTAATAGTGCTAAATCCATAGAAATCCACCTCCCTTCTACAAAGAATACATTGTTGCTTTTGCTTTCCCTTCTTTCTTTAGTTTTCCATCTTTGACAAGTATATGCAAATAATTGGTAGCCGTGCTTTGGGAAACGCGAAGAAGAGTAACAATATCGTTGTTACGGATTTTACCTTTTTGAGAAACAAGAGCGAGAATTTTGGCAAGGTGATCCTCGCGTCTCTTTCTTCTGGTTTGGAGAGCCTGCTGGCGCTTTGCAGAAAAATCTGCTTTGGCTTCTATGACTTTTTCGGTTGGTGTTTGGGGTGATATGCCCCACGTCCCCGTCTGAGACGGGTCGCGGGGTAAAGGAGATTGGGGAGGTTGCACAGGCTTTGGTGGCTCGATGGGCTCTATATTAATAGTAGGTTCCTCGGCTGTCGGCTTGCCGATAAGGTCACCAAAGCTAGTTTTTTGAGAATCTGGATCGGCCAATGGAGCGTTTTGGGTGCCTTCCGGAGACCCTGGTTTGATTTCGGCCGATTGAGGCGTCGTTTCTGGCTCTTGAGAGACTGGTACATCAGAAGCATTACTTGACGCACTTGGTTGCACTTGGGACGGCTGATTGGATGGGGAGGAGTCTTGGATACTGCCTCCTTCAACAGACTCAGGAGACGGTGGAGGCTGGCTCGTTTCACCTTGGGTTTCGGTTGGTACAGTGGCCGATTGGGTGGCAACGAATGATTCAGCCGGAATCGGAGTCTCTGAATCCACCTTCGCCGAGGCTTCGGTGGACGCGTCGGCTGGAACAGTATTTGGAGAAGGAGCAATACTGGCCGATTCGGTGGCAACGGGAGAATCCGTCTGCGCTGAATCTACGCCGGACAAATCGTCCGGAACCGGAGCAGTATAATCTGAGCCTGGATCGGCCAACGGGGTTTTGGGCTCTGGAGGCGAATCGGCCAAAATGGTAGAAACTGGCCGATTGGGGGGATTATTGGCCGATTCGGCAGGCGGTATAATGTTGGGATCAGAGGAAACCTGGGAATCGGCCACCGGTCCTGAAGGATCAGAAGGAGAAGAAGGATTAGATGGATCGGCCATATAATGTCAGTATGCACGGAATCGGCCAAAAAGTGAATCGGCCATTTACTATACAAACTGGCCGATTGGGTTTTCTACCCTCATCCGCCCCCCGCCGATTTTTGCCTCGGGTAGTACGAGCTAAAGAAGCCCCGCCGCCGAGGCGGGGCTCAAAGACAACCGAGGTAGGTGCGCAGGGCGCTATAAAAAATCTTAGCGCGAAGGGAGGTACTAGACAGTACCTCCCGAAGCGCTCTCCTCAAGCGGGCGCGCAAGCCGTACGGACGCTGGACTGGGGATAAAATTTTGGCGGCGGGGGCTCCCCCACCGAGTGCTGGCGGAGTACCGACGTCATCGTTTGGTACAACCGGCCAGCACCGGAAGGGGGAGAACCGCGTTCTTACGCGGGAGGGGGAAGCGGAACACCCCCGCGTGGCAGGAGATGGTAGACCACAAAAAACTCCGGAAGAGAGTGGAGGCGATCGTAAAAAGCAAGGATGTGGGCGAGCCGCCCCCTAGGGCGGCCTCTCGCCAAAGCGGGGGTGCAGCCCTCAACTTTGTTTTGAGACACTCTATGTCAAGACCCAATTTACTACGGGTCCTGGATAGACATATCCTTCCGCGTTAGTTCCTCCGATATGGTTCTCCGTTTTTCAGCATCCCGTACACAATACATGCAACGCGT
>Ga0209726_10003502_pt1 | contig 21256 bp, 16 predicted proteins | sample Subgrocontami54m_FD_187453 | JGI IMG/M metagenome (GOLD analysis project Ga0209726, IMG submission 187453) | Subsurface groundwater microbial communities from S. Glens Falls, New York, USA - GMW46 contaminated, 5.4 m (SPAdes) (version 3) | ecosystem: Environmental > Aquatic > Deep subsurface >... | reverse complement strand
AGCAGCAATCAGAAAGGCGAGCGCGCGCTCGAGTACACCAGTCTTTCGCAGTGGGGGCCGATATTTGCGGTACCCGGGATTCACTTCGTGAACCTGCAGTATGATGAATGCGTGGAGGAGCTGGTACAGGCGCGCGGGGAGTTTGGCGTCACGCTGCATCATTTTTCCGAAGTTGACATGATGGACGATCTGGACGAAACCGCAGGTTTGATGAAAGCGCTGGATCTGGTGATATCGGCGCAGACTGCGGTGAGCGCGCAGGCCGGGGCGCTCGGGGTGCGGTGCTGGCAGCTCAGCGCGGGTGCGGATTGGACGGCGCTTGGGGCCGAGCACAGTCCGTGGTATCCGGCGACGAGGTGTTTCCGGCGCAGGTGGGGACAGTCCTGGTCCGATATTATTGAGAGCATTGCCGGCGAACTGCGAAGCACCGCGACGGCACCATCGGGAACGCCACATCAACCGGATGACGGAGTTTTGAGCGCCCGGATGCTCAATGAGCGCGGCCTGTCTGAATTGAAAAACGGACTGCCCGACGAGGCGGCCGCGAGCTTTGCGCGCGCGATAGAGCTGCAGCACGATTTTGCCGATGCTCATCACAACCTTGGCAGAGTCTACCTTGCCCGGGGGCATGCCGCGGATGCCGCCGACTGCTTTTACCTGGCTACGCACTTTGCGCCGGCCCTGGCGCCGGCGCATCTTGATCTGGGTGTTGCGCTTTGCGCGCTTGACAGGACCGAACAAGCGATGGATGCGCTTAATCATGCCCTCGAGCTTGATCCGGGTCTCGACGACGCGCATGTGCACCTTGCGGGCCTGTATAAGGCTAAAGGTGACCTGAATCTGGCAGTCACGCACTATCGGCGTGCTGTCGAAATATCGCCCGATTCCGCGGAAGTGCACTGCAATCTGGGCTACGCACTTTTCAGGTTGGGACGGTATGATGAGGCGGAGGCGCACTATGCGACGGCACTTCGCAACCGAAGAGATTTTGCCGAAGCACATCACAATCTCGGTTTGCTTTTTCTCCATCGTGGCGAGCCGGAACGCGCGCTCGCTTATTTGGGTACTGCGCATGCGTCAAAACCACGGCTGCCGGAAACCGTGAGTTGCATGGGCCACGCGCTGCGTGACCTTGGTCGTTACGATGAGGCGCTGGCACGCTATGACGAGGCACTGGCAATTCGGCCTGATTTTGGCGATGCCGTGCTTAATCGCTGCTACATTTATCTTGCGTTGGGCAATTGCGAGGATGGCTGGCGGGAGTATGAAAAGCGGTTCGCGGCAACCGGTGCCGAAAAGCGCGATTTCCCGCATCCGGTGTGGTGTGGCGAGAACCTTGCAGGAAAAACGATACTGGCGTGGGGCGAACAGGGCATAGGCGACCAGATCATGTTTGCCGGCGTGTTGCCGGACTTGATTGAGCGCGCCGGGAGCTGCATTATTGAATGCTCGGCCAAGCTGGTGCCGCTGTTTGCGCGCTCATTTGCCGATGCGCACGTGGTCGCCAGAAGTGATCCTCCGCACCCTGCGACTGCGCGCGGAATCGGATACCAGATCGCGGCGGGATCGCTGCCGCTGCACCTGCGCCGGGAATTGCGGGATTTTCCCGTGCACGATGGATATTTAATTGCCGATGCGCAACGCGTTGCCCGTTGGCGCGAGCGCCTTGCCGCGTTGGGCGGCGGTCTCAAAGTCGGTATCTGCTGGCGCAGCAGCAATCAGAAAGGCGAGCGCGCGCTCGAGTACACCAGTCTTTCGCAGTGGGGGCCGATATTTGCGGTACCCGGGATTCACTTCGTGAACCTGCAGTATGATGAATGCGTGGAGGAGCTTGCGCAGGCGCGCGGGGAGTTTGGCGTCACGCTGCATCATTTTTCCGAAGTTGACATGATGGACGATCTGGACGAAACCGCGGGTTTGATGAAGGCGCTGGATCTGGTGATATCGGCGCAGACTGCGATGAGCGCGCAGGCCGGGGCGCTCGGGGTGCCGTGCTGGCAGATCGGCGCGGGTGCGGATTGGACGGCGCTTGGGGCCGAACACAGTCCGTGGTATCCGGCGATGAGGTGTTTCCGGCGCAGGTGGGGGCAGTCCTGGTCCGATATTATTGAGAGCATTGCCGGCGAACTGCGAAGCACCGCGCCGGTGCGTGTTTGATGTATCAATCGCATCAGCCGCGTATATCAAAAGTTAAACGCACCAGCCATTGGGGGTAACCGGAAGTGTTCGACGGCAAAGCGATTCTTATAACCGGTGGGACTGGTTCCTTCGGCAGGCAGTTCGTGATGACGGTGCTGTCACGCTATCGTCCCAGGAAAATCGTGGTTTTTTCACGCGATGAACTGAAGCAATTCGAGATGGCGCAGAAATTCGATTCCCCCGTGATGCGCTATTTCCTGGGCGATGTTCGCGACCGGGACCGGTTGAAGCAGGCCTTCAACGGGATAGACTACGTGGTGCACGCAGCAGCACTGAAGCAGGTGCCGGCAGCCGAATATAATCCGATGGAGTGCATACGCACCAATGTGCACGGCGCGGAAAACGTAATCCAGGCAGCGATCGGGTCCACGGTGCGCAAAATCATCGCGCTTTCGACCGACAAGGCGGCCAACCCGATCAACCTCTACGGTGCCACCAAGCTCTGCTCGGACAAGCTGTTCGTTGCTGCCAACAACGTGGTCGGTGAGCAGCCGATCCGCTTCAGCGTGGTGCGTTACGGCAACGTGGTCGACTCGCGCGGATCAGTCGTGCCCTTCTTTAAGGGGCTGATCGACCAGGGGGCAAGCCATCTGCCGATTACCGACGCGCGGATGACCCGTTTCTGGATTTCCCTGCAGCAGGGCGTCGACTTCGTGCTGAAGGGCTTCGAGCGTATGCGCGGCGGCGAAATTTTCGTGCCCAAGATTCCGTCTATCCGGGTCACCGACCTGGCCGAGGCGATGGCGCCCGGCATGCCCACCCGCATCGTTGGCATACGCCCCGGGGAAAAGCTGCACGAAGTGATGTGCCCGCAGGATGACTCGCATCTGACACTGGAATTCAGCGACCATTATGTAATCCAGCCCACCATCAAATTCTGGGACGGACACGGGCACACGTACGAGACGAATGCATCAGGCGAAACCGGCCACCCGGTCAAGCAGGGCTTCGAATATAATTCCAGCAACAATCCGCATTTTTTGAACAATAAAGAAATCCGCGCCTCAACCCTCTCGCCGGTCAAATGATTCCGTACGGCCGCCAGGAGATTAGCCGGGCCGATATTGATGCGGTGGTGGCGGTCCTGCAATCGGACTTCCTTACCCAGGGCCCGGCGGTTCCGCGCTTCGAGCAGGCGATAGCGGCGCGTGGTGCCGCGAGACACGCGGTGGCGGTCAATAGCGGCACCTCGGCCCTCCACGTGGCCTGTCTGGCGTTCGACCTCAAGCCGGGTGATGTGCTGTGGACGGTTCCCAATACCTTTGTTGCCTCGGCCAATTGCGCCCGCTACTGCGGCGCCAGTGTGGACTTCGTCGACATTGCTTCGGACACGTGGAACCTTAGTGTGCCGGCACTGCGCGAAAAGCTGGTACGGGCAAGGCGCGACGGCAAATTGCCGAAGGTCGTGGTACCGGTGCATTTTGGCGGCCAGCCTACCGAACAGGAAGCGATCTGGGAGTTGGCGCGGGAATTCGGCTTCAAGGTGCTGGAAGACGCCGCACACTCTTTCGGCGCATTCCGAAACGGCGAGCCGGTGGGTAGTTGCAAATGGTCGCATATCACGACATTCAGCTTTCACCCGGTCAAGACCATCACCACCGGCGAAGGTGGTATGGCCGTGACCAATGATGACGAGTTGGCCCATCGCATGAGCGTTTTTCGCAGCCATGGCATTACGCGCGATCCGGCTCGTATGCGGCACCCACCCGAAGGCCCATGGTATTACGAGCAGATTGAACTGGGCTACAACTATCGCATGACCGACCTGCAGGCGGCGCTGGGATTGAGCCAGTTAGCGCGCCTTGATGAGTTCCTGGAGCGACGCGCCGTTCTGGCCCGGCGTTACGAGCAGACACTGGTTGAGCTTCCGCTGCAATTGCCGGTAGTGCAGCCCGGGAACCGGCCGGCGTGGCATTTGTATGTGGTGCGCCTGCGCAGCGGCGCGGTTGCGAAGACCCGGCGCGAGGTTTTTGATCTGCTGCGGAAACAGGGCATAGGCGTCAGTCTCCACTATATGCCGCTACACCTGCAGCCTTATTACCGTAACCTCGGCTTCGGACCGGGCTTATTCCCGGAAGCCGAGCGTTACGCCCGGGAAGCCATCAGTCTGCCGTTGTATCCGGGATTATCCGAGCGCGAGCAGGACAGCGTGGTGCAGGCTATTGCCAGGGCGCTGGCGTGAAACGCACGCCTAAGCTTGGCTTGGGCACAGTGCAGTGGGGCATGACCTACGGAATTGCCAATCGCGCAGGGCAAACCACGCCGGCTGAGGCCGGCAACCTGATGCAGACGGCGATGCGTTACGGCGTCACGTTACTGGATACGGCGCGTGCTTACGGTGAGGCGGAAAAGGTGCTGGGCGAGCACGGCGTGGCATCGCAGGGTTTCAGAGTGGTGACCAAGACCCTGCCGGTCGGTCCGGGTGCCGTAGACGAACAGGCCGCCGCGTTGGTCGCCGCGGCTTTCCTCGAATCACTGCGGTGGCTAAAATGCGACCAGGTTTATGGATTGCTGGTTCATCATGCCGACAATCTGCTGGCCGCAGGCGGCGAGCGTTTGTGGGCGATCCTTCAGGATTTCAAGGCACAGCGACGGGTGGCCAAGATTGGCGCATCGGTTTATCGGCCGGACCAGCTCGAAACAATTCTCGAGCGATACCGGATAGATTTGGTGCAGTTGCCATTCAATTTGTATGACCAACGCTTCGTGCAGACCGGAATGCTGGGCCGGCTGAAACAGGCCGGAATCGAAATTCATGCCCGCGGTGCATTTCTGCAGGGGCTGCTGCTATTCCCTCCGGCAGATCTGCCGGAGCAATTCGACGTCATCCGCGACCATCACGCCCGGCTGCATCAGCGAATCAGCGAGGCCGGCCTTACGCCCGTGCAGGCGTGCCTGGGATTTTGCCTCGATCAGGCGGATATCGATCAGGTTATCGTTGGTTGCGAAACAGTGAAACAATTTGACGAGATTCTCGGTGCGGCGGAACAGTGCGGCGCGCGCCTGTCTGCGCCGGAATCCTGTTCAGTATCGGACCCATCCATCATCGACCCGTCAGCCTGGCGTCAGCCGACGAATTGAAGAACCTTGCCATCCTTCAGGCCCGCCTGTCATCTTCCCGTCTTCCGGGCAAGGTGCTGAACCCTGTTCTTGGGCAGCCGATGCTGTTCCGGCAGACCGAGCGCCTGCGCCGTTGCGCGGCATTTGAACGGCTGGTGGTGGCCACCAGCGTGGACTCGCTGGACGATGCGCTGGTGTCCGAGTGTGCGGCACGCGGAATTGCGTGTACGAGGGGCAGCCTTGACGACGTGCTTGACCGGTTTATTCAGTCGGCCCTGCCCTATCATCCCGAGGCAGTTGTCCGCCTCACCGGTGATTGTCCGCTCGCCGATCCGGCACTCATCGATGAAGTCATAAATTATTTCCATGCCGGCGACTATGACTACGTGTCCAACTGCAATCCGCCCACATTCCCCGACGGATTGGACGTCGAGGTAATACGCTTTGCTTGTCTGGAGCGGGCCGGCCGCGAGGCGACGCTTCCATCAGAGCGCGAGCATGTGACTTTATATCTTCGGGCACATCCGGAGCGGTTCCGCCTGGGTAATTACGTTTCTCCGGTTGATCGGTCGGGCATGCGCTGGACGGTCGACGAACCGGAAGACCTCGAATTCGTTCGCGCCGTTTATGAGAAGCTCTATCCGGTAAAACCCGCTTTCACGACGGACGACATTCTGAATCTGCTGGAGAGACATCCGGGCCTGCGGTCGATCAATTCAAAGTTCAAACGTAACGAGGGATTGAAGAAATTGCTGCGGGCCGGCGAGCAGATGCTCGCGCGAGAACGATAATGTCGACACGTTACAAAAAATCAGAGACCCTGCTGGAGCGCGCCCTGCGGACCATCCCGCTGGGCAGCCAGACTTTCAGCAAGAGTAAAACCCAGTATCCTTTCGGCGTATCGCCTTACTTCATCACCAGGGCGCGCGGCAGCCGCGTGTGGGATGCGGACGGCAACGAATATGTCGATTTCGTCAACAGCCTCGCGTCGATAACGCTCGGCTATGCCGATCCCGATGTCGATGCCGCGGTCAAGGCGCAACTCGAAGCTGGCGTAATTTTTTCCCTGCCGCACCCGATCGAGATGCAGGTCGCGGAAAAAATCGTCGAAATGGTGCCGTGCGCGGAGATGGTGCGCTTCGGCAAGAACGGTTCAGATGCCGTTGCCGGCGCGGTCCGGCTCGCCCGCGCCTATACCCGCCGCGATCGCGTCGCGGTGTGCGGTTACCATGGATGGCAGGACTGGTACATCGGCTCCACCGCGCGCAATCGGGGCGTTCCCCAGGCTGTGCGCGAACTCACGCATAATTTTCCTTACAATGATCTTTCGGCACTCGATATTCTGCTCAAGGCGCACGCCGGCGAGTTCGCTGCAGTCGTGCTGGAGCCGATGAACACTACCCATCCTGCACCGGGTTACCTGGAAGGACTCAGGGATGTGACGCATCGCCACGGCGCCTTGCTGGTGTTCGATGAAACAATCACGGGATTCCGCTACGCGAAAGGTGGCGCCCAGGAATTCTTTGGCGTGACTCCGGATCTGGCGACCTTCGGCAAGGGGCTCGCCAATGGTTATCCTCTTTCCGCGGTGGCGGGCCGGGCAGAGGTGATGAGTCTCATGGAGGACATCTTCTTCTCCTTTACCTTCGGCGGTGAGACCCTGTCGCTCGCAGCTTCTCTGGCGGCCCTGACCAAGCTGCAAACGGCCCCGGTGATAGAAGCGTTGTGGCGGCAGGGCGGCAATGTCATGAAGGGGCTCGCCCGCCTGATCGAAAAGCACGGTCTTGCCGATGTTTGCGCAGTCAGCGGCAACGCACCCTGGACTTTTTTCATGATCAATGATGCGCCGCCCTATACGTCATGGCAGCTCAAAACCCTTTACCTTCAGGAAATGTTCGCGCGTGGCATCCTTACTCTGGGCAGCCATAACATGAGTTATGCCCACACTGACGAGGACGTGGCGCAACTTCTGCACGGGTATGATGAATTTCTCGGGCTGCTGAAGGAGGTCATCGCGAACTGCAGCCTGGCTCGCCACCTGAAATGCCAGCCGCTTGAACCATTGTTCAAAGTCCGGTAGGTATCAGGCGTGAAGGTCGTTTTTCGCGTTGACGCGTCCTTGAACCTGGGTAGCGGCCACGTCATGCGTTGCAGGACGCTTGCCGATGCGTTGCGCGGTGGTGGCGCGGAAGTCCGGTTCGTTTGCCGCGAGTATCCCGGGCACCTGATCCGGCTGCTTCGCGATGACGGCTATACCTGTGCCGTATTGCCAACCCCTGAAGCCGGTGGGCCGGTTCGGAATGCCGGCCGGAACGCTGCCTTGCCGGGCGTAGAACTGTCCGTAGACGCGAGGCAGACACTTGAAGCGCTCGGCGATTTCAGGCCCGACTGGCTGGTCGTCGATCACTACGGGCTGGATGCCGCCTGGGAGCGGCATTTCAAAACCGCTGTGGAACGCATATTCGTAATCGACGATCTGGCCGATCGTCTCCATGACTGCGACCTGTTGCTCGACCAGAACCCGTATGTCGACATGGACAAGCGCTACACGGGCCTGCTGCCCCGGCATGCCAGGCAACTGCTCGGTCCGCGCTACGCATTGCTACGGCCGGAGTTTCGCAAGGCGCGCGCGTCGCTGCGTGCGCGTGACGGCACGATCAGGCGCATTCTCATCTCCTTCGGCGGCGTGGATTTGACGCAGGAGACGGAAAAGGCGCTTGATGCCCTGCGGCAACTGAAGCGCCAGGATATTACGGTGGATGTCGTCGTCGGCGATGGCAATCCGCGCGCGGATGATATTTCCGCTCAGTGCAGTAAGATGCCGAATGTTACGTTTCACCAGCAGGTCTCGAACATGGCTGAGCTCATGGCACGATCGGATTTTTCTCTTGGCGCGGGCGGCTCGACCCATTGGGAGCGATGCTGCGTCGGCCTTCCGGCCGCGGTGACAGTCACTGCGGCCAATCAAGCAGCGCTCACCCGGGATCTGGCCGAGCGCCACGTCGTGCTGGAAGCCGGGACTTCAGACACCATGGACGCCAGCCGTTATCGATCGCTGTTGAATAACCTGCCGAAAGAGTTGCTCGTCGCTTTGCAAACTGCGTGCTTTGCGTTGGTGGATGGGCGGGGCGTGGCTCGTGTCGCATTGAGCCTGTGTGACGAGCCGGTTAGATTGCGACGCGCAGCGCTTGAAGATGCCGATCAGGCATTGTCCTGGCGGAACGACATCCGCACCCGGAAACATTCCCTGAATCGGGAACCCGTGACCCCTGCCGGGCACCTGTCCTGGTGGACTCGCAGCCTCGGTGATGTCGGCCGGGTGCTGTTGATTGGCGTGCGCTGCGGGCTGGATATCGGCGTTTTACGCTACGATCTGGGCGCAGATAGCGTAGCAGTCGTGTCGGTCTACCTCGACCCTGATCTGCACGGGCAGGGACTCGGTGTTGCCTTATTGCGGGCGGGAAATCAGTGGATGATGCGGCATTGCCCCCGGGTCTCGGAATTGCGCGCAAAAATTGTTCCGCAGAACGAGGCATCCAGACGCGCTTTCGAGGCGGCCGGATACCGTTTTCTGCGCGGGTATTGGCGCTGGAACACGAATCAGGCAATGACCGAAACATGAAGATCGGTCGATTCGGCATCGGCACGTCGTACCGGCCATTCATCATCGCCGAGATGTCGGGCAATCACAATCAATCGCTCGACCGCGCCCTCGAAATCGTCGCGGCGGCGGCCCGGGCGGGCGCGCACGCCATCAAGTTACAGACCTATACGCCTGACACGATGACACTTGCCCTCGACCAGGGAGAGTTTTTCATCGACAACCCCGATTCACCGTGGAAAGGCACCTCGCTTTACGAACTCTACCGGCAAGCCCACACGCCGTGGGATTGGCACGCGCCGATTATGCGCCGGGCCACGGAGCTGGGCTTGTTGTCATTCAGCACACCGTTTGACGAGACCGCGGTTGACTTTCTCGAGTCGCTGGCAGTTCCATGCTACAAGATTGCGTCATTCGAGAATACGGATATTCCGTTGATCCGGCGCGTAGCGGCCACCGGCAAACCGATGCTGATTTCCACCGGCATGGCCACCGAGGCCGAACTCGATGAATCCGTCCGTGCCGCGCGCGGGGCGGGCTGCCGGGACTTGGTGCTGCTCAAATGCACCAGCACTTATCCCGCTTCACCGGAAAACACCAACCTGCGCAGCATCCCCCACCTGCGTGAACGGTTCGGCTGCGAGGTCGGTTTATCCGATCACACATTGGGGATAGGCGCATCGGTGGCGGCGGTGGCGCTGGGGGCGAGCGTTATAGAAAAGCACTTTACGCTGCGCCGTGCCGATGGCGGTGTCGACAGCACTTTTTCTCTGGAGCCGGAAGAAATGGCCGCGCTGGCAACGGAAACCGAGCGTGCCTGGCAGGCGCTGGGGCAGGTACGCTACGGCGCCACGGAAGCCGAGCAGGACTCGCTGACGTTGCGCCGCTCGCTTTACATTGCGGAGGACATGGAAGCAGGAGAAGTGCTTACCCGAACCAGCCTGCGCGCCATTCGTCCGGGACGCGGACTGCCGCCGAAGTATCTTGAGGAGCTTCTCGGCAGAAAAGTGAACCAGGCGGTGAAAAAAGGAACCCCCATGCGGTGGGAGCTGCTGGGGTAGAACCGGGGAGGCGAAATCGTGAGAACGAGTGATTAATGGCAATGATCAACGTATTTATCGGCTTTGACCCGCGTGAAACAGTGGCATTTCACGTGCTTTCGCACAGCATTCATGCACGGGCCACGCAGCCGGTATCGATAACGCCGCTGATGTTGTCCGAGCTCGGATCGATACTGACCCGGGAGCGGCACCCGCTGCAGTCAACCGAATTCTCGTTTTCGCGTTTTTTGGCGCCCTATCTCTCTGGTTACAGCGGCTGGTCCGTGTTCATGGACTGCGACATGCTGATGCTTGACGATATTTCAAGGCTCTATGCGCAGCGCGACGAAAGTTTTGCGGTGATGGTGGTCAAACATGACCACGTGCCAAAAGAAAACAGAAAATTCCTCGATCAGCCTCAAACGCCCTACCCGAAGAAAAACTGGTCGAGCGTGATGCTGTTCAACAACGCGCGTTGCCGGGCGCTGAGCCCCGATTACGTGAATACCGCATCGGGACTCGAATTGCACCAGTTCAAGTGGCTTGCCGATGACAACCTGATAGGCGGGCTGCCCGGGCAATGGAACCATCTGGTGGGCTATCATCCGCCGCGCAAGGGAATGTCGCTGGTTCATTACACGCTCGGCGGACCGTATTTCAACGAGTATCGCGATTGCGAATACGCGCAGGAGTGGCGCTGCGAGCTGGAAGCCATGCTGAAGGTAGATCAGCTGTAAGAGCAGATGGGGAGCGAATGCAGGGCTGACTGCGGCAGAGGCCGGCGATGTTCAGTTTAATGATCAGGAACTGGTTCGCGCGGCGTCGGCGGCGTGCACCGGACCGGACGGCGCCGGCCGCTGAACTGTGGGCGCTCGGCCTGGTGCAGTGGGAATGCGGCAACCTCGCCGCTGCCGCCGATTACCTGGGACGAGCAATTGCGATTGACCCGGAGCGCGCGGACTGGCGCAACAAACTGGGGTTGTTGTGGCTGGCGGCGGGAGTGCCCGAGCGCGCCGCCGGAGAATTCGAGGCGGCGCTCGCGATTGATTCCCGCCTGGCGCAGGCGCATTGCAATCTGGGTATCGTGGCGCGCCAGCGCGGAGATAACAGCCTGGCGCTCGTGCGGTTCGAGCGTGCGCGGGAATTGAACCCGAATCTGATTGAGGCCCACTTCAATTGCGGACTGCTGTTGAGGGAAATCGATTTGCCGGAGCGGGCGGCCGCCTGCTTCGAGCGTGTCATTGAGCTCGACTCCGAATACGTCGAGGCGCATCGCGGCCTGGGCGGCGCCCTGCAGGATCTCGGAGATTACGATGCGGCGCGTGCCTGCTTCGAGCGTGCGCTGGCGATACAGCCTGATCACCACGAAGCACGCCTGTCGAAGGCGTTTTTGCACCTGCTGTGCGGCGAGTTCCGCGAGGGATGGCGTGATTACGTTGCGCGGTTCGGGACGGCGGAGTCGCCGCTGCGGCCGTTTCCTTTTCCTGACTGGGACGGCGGATCACTCGAAGGAAAGACGTTGCTGGTTTACGCCGAGCAGGGATTGGGCGACGAGATACTTTTTGCCGGGTGTGTTCCCGATCTAATCGCGAAGGCGCGCCATGTCGTTATCGACTGTGATTCCCGGCTTGCGGCACTGTTCGGACGTTCATTTCCGCTGGCATCGGTGCATGGCGGGGCGCGGGATGCCGATCAGTCGTGGCTAAACGGGATGCCGATCCCGGATCTCAAAGTCGCGGCAGGCAGCGTGCCGGGTTTTCTGCGCAACGCGCCGGCCGATTTTCCGGCGCGCGACTGCTATTTGCGCGCGGAACCTGCGCGTATTGATGAATGGCGCAAGCGGCTTGCCACCGTGGGCCCGGGATTCAAGGTCGGCATCGCTTGGCGCGGCGGTTTGCCGCAGACGCGCGCCTCCCGGCGTTCGCTTGCGCTGACGGATCTGCTGCCGATAGTGAGTAATCCGGGTTGCCGTTTCGTCAGTCTGCAGTACACCCGATGTGCAGAGGAAACCGGGGCAATGTCACAGTCGACCGGAATGCGGGTGCATCACTGGCAGGAGGCGCTCGACAATTACGATGAGACGGCGGCGTTGGTGTGCGCACTCGATCTGGTGATTTCGGTGCAGACTGCGGTGGTGCATCTGGCGGGAGCGCTTGGCAAGCCGGCATGGGTGCTGGTGCCCTCGGCGCCCGAGTGGCGTTATCTGGCAAGCGGTGATGCGATGCCGTGGTATTCATCGGTAAGGCTGTTTCGGCAGCAGCAGGCCGGACAGTGGCATCCGGTGGTTCTCCGGGTTATGGCCGAACTGGCGCGGCAGGTCGGTGGTGGAGACGAGCAGGTGTATCAATCGACACAAGCGAAGCCGATATGACCAACCTGATGACCAGGCTGACGGCATGGTTGCGCCGTGCGGACTCCGATCAGTCACGGGACACGCCGCGGCGGGGTGTGATTCCAGAGGATGAAAAAAAGCGTGTCGCGGATGCTGCATTTGATGCCGGTAAAGCCGCGTTTCAGGCGAAAGACTATGCGGTTGCAATAGATCGTTTCAGAACCGTGGTCGAGTTGCGGCACGATGACGCGGATGCCTACAATTATCTCGGCCTCAGTTATCTCGAGCAGGGAAGCCTTGACGATGCCGCCGACTGCTTCCTGTTCGCACTTCACCATCGGCCGCAATTTGCGCAGGCGTTATATAACATGGCATTGGTAGCGCAGCAGCGTGCTGATTTCGACGAGGCTGTCGCCTGCCTCGAACAGGCGATTGAGCTGAAGCCGGATTTTGCCGCAGCCCACAACAATCTGGGTTATTTTCTGAGCCGTGACCTCGCGGATTTTGAGCGCGGCGCCTGGCACATCAGAGAGGCGTTGCGGCTGGCCCCGAACGATACGGATGCGCTTTGCAACTACAGCATGGTGCTGATCCAGGAAGGGCGGTCTGAGGAAGCGCTGGCGCTTTGCGGTCAATTGCTGGCGATACACCCCGATTTGCATGAGGCGCGCCTGAACCGTGCGCTGGCCGCGCTCAAACTCGGTCGTTTTGCCGAAGCATGGCCCGACTACGAGGCCCGTAAGCTCACGCGCAGCAATTACCTGCCCCGCGCGCTGCCGCTTCCGGAATGGCGGGGACAGGTGTTGCGCAGCCGAAGACTGCTGGTTTACGCCGAGCAGGGTCTAGGCGACCAGATTATGTTCGCCTCCTGCCTGCCCGATCTGCTGCCGCGGGCGGGCGGCTGCGTGGTTGAATGTGCGCCACCGCTGGTGCGAATTTTCAGACGCTCATTTCCGGCGGCCAGAATAGAGCCGCAGGCGCACGACGACGTCATGCTGTCCAGCCTGGTACAGGCCGCCCGCTTTGATTATCAGGTTGCGATCGGCAGCCTGCCCGGATTTTTTCGCAAGAACTGGTCGGATTTTCCGCGGCACGACGGTTACCTGCGTGCCGATGCCGCGCGAACGGCCTATTGGAGTGATCGCCTGCGTATTCTGGGCCCGAGCCTGAAAATCGGAATTTCGTGGTTTGGCGGTGCGATTTCGACACGGCGCGATGCCAGGTCGACACGGTTGCAGGACTGGCTGCCGGTGCTGTCGCAGGGGTCGTGCAGTTTCGTCAGCCTGCAGTATGGGGAATGCCGTGCGGAACTCGAGGCGTTGCAGCAGTCAGCGGGTTTGCAGGTGCATCATTGGCAGGAGGCGATCGACGATTACGATGAGACGGCGGCGCTGGTAAGTGCGCTTGATCTGGTGATTTCGGTGCAAACCGCGGTGGTGCATCTTGCGGGGGCGCTCGGTCGGCCGGCGTGGGTGCTGGTGCCGCTGGTGCCTGAGTGGCGCTATCTGCAAAGCAGCGATTCCATGCCATGGTATCCGTCGCTGCGGTTGTTCCGGAGGCGGTCGCCAGGGCCGTGGCAGTCGTTGATTGCCGAGGTTGCGGCTGAACTGGCACAGCAATGCAAAACCGAGCATGCTGGCTAATCTGATAAAGGGCCTGTTTACGCGGAAAATGGCACCATCCGCCGCGCGGCCGGCTGCGAGTCTGGAGCCGGTTTCTGACGGTGGCGCGGATCAGATGCAGCGCGCGCTCGGATTTTACAATGCCGGGAATCTTGTGGCTGCGCAGAGTATCTATGAGGAAGTATTGCACCGCGATGGCGACAATATCCAGGCGCAATGCCATCTGGGTGTGATTTTGGGGCGCTCCGGCGACTACGCTGGCGCGCGCCGGCTGCTTAACAGAGTGGTGGCGAGTGATCCACATTGCAGCGACGCCTGGAACGCGCTGGCTAACATGGAAAAGATGCAGGAACACTGGGAGGAAGCCGAGGACCTGTATCGTCGCGCGCTGGTTCTCAATCCTGCCAGTGCTGCAGTCTGGTCCAATCTCGGCTTGTGTTTGCGCGAAGCCGGCAAGCTAGACGCCGCAGAGGCGGCGTTGCGCCGCGCCCAGGCGTTGGCGCCGGATTTTGCCGGCGCGCTGCTCAATTTGGCGATGATCGCGATTGATCAGGGGCAACCGCAGCAGGCGCTCGAACTGTTGCGTCGCAGTCAGTTGCTCGACCCGGATCTGGCGGAAGCGCACACCGGTCTCGCGCAGCTGCTGCTGCAAAATGGCGAGTTCGCTGCGGGCTGGCGCGAATACGAGTGGCGCTTCAGGCGTGATGATGCCGAGCGCCAGCAAGTGCATCCGTTTCCGCGCTGGGACGGTGCCCCGATCAAGAATCGCGTGCTGCTGGTGCGCGCAGAACAGGGGCTGGGCGACCAGATCATGTTTGCGTCCTGCGTGCCGGATGCGATCGAGCTTGCCGCAACGTGTCTGATTGAATGCGATCCGAGGCTCGTTAATCTGTTCACGCGCTCCTTTCCGCGGGCGCGGGTTTTTCCCTACCGCGCAAAACGCGAGCCAAAGTGGGCCGGCGGCGGGCACCAACCGGAGTTCCAAATCCATCTCGGCAGCCTGCCGGGATTGTTCCGGCAGCAGGCAGCGGATTTTCCGCCGCGTGACGCTTATCTGCACGCTGATCCTGCGCGCATTGAATATTGGCGCGCACGGCTCGATGGACTTGGCGGTGGGCGCAAGATCGGCATTTCGTGGCGCGGTGGCGTGCCGGGTACGCGCCGCACGCTGCGCTCGGTCGCGCTGGCAGAAATGTTACCGGTATTGCAGCAGCGCGCCGCCGCGTTTGTCAGCCTGCAATACGGCGATTGCCATGCCGAACTCGCGGAGTTCTCGCGCTCATCGGGTATTGCTGTAACAAACTGGCAGCAGGCGCTCGACGATTACGACGAAACCGCGGCGCTGGTTTGCGCGCTTGATCTGGTGATCTCGGTGCAAACCGCGGTGGTGCATCTGGCGGGGGCGCTCGGCCGTCCGACGTGGGTGATGGTACCGACGGTGCCCGAGTGGCGCTACATGGCCGAGGGCGCGAGCCTGCCGTGGTATCCGACCGTTACTGTTTTTCGGCAGCGGCAGCGCGGCGTATGGGCGCCAATCATCGCGGATATCGCGCGCCGCTTCGCTTTGCCCGAGGCGGGAGGGCGGGGGGAATGACTAAGAACGCACTGCGGTCGTTCAACCGCCGGGAGCCCGCGGCAGCGAGTGCTGGTGTCGCATTGCGTCAGTTATTGTCGCGTTTTGTTGTCGGACCCTGCCGAAACTTGTGATATCAGTTTAAGTTGATTTCATAAATCATTGTTTTTCAACAAATTAAAATTTTTGATAAATATGGTATGGAACTTGCTCATATCAAGCGGGCGAGCACAGGAAGTTTGTTTTTTTGATGCTTGTTCAACATTAACTCAAGGAGATTTTTATGAAACGCATCCAACGGGGCTTTACCCTGATCGAATTGATGATCGTGGTGGCGATCATCGGTATTCTGGCGGCGGTTGCGCTGCCGGCATATCAGGACTACACCATCCGCGCCAAAGTATCGGAACTGGTATTGGCGTCGAGCGCCTTCCGGACCAGCATTGCCGAAAAAGCGCAGTCCGATTTGACCCTTACCACTTCCGGCAAGGGGCTGACGGTGGTTCCGGGCGGCAAGGTCACCTCCGGTTCGGTCAGTGACCTCGGCGTGATTACCATCGCAGGCAGCTCGACTTCGGTGGGAACCGCGGTAACCATCATCCTCAGCCCGAGCCTGGTCGCTGCAACCGGGCAGGTGATCTGGACGTGCACGGGCACCCCCGCGAAATTCGTGCCTGCTGACTGCCGTTAATTGCTGTCGTAATGCCCTGATTACGCAATCAGGGCAACAGAACAAGCCCCTCCTCGCGAGGGGCTTTTTCTTTGTTTGCCACGGGAGAACTAGGAGTCGGAGCCGCGCACCGGCTCCAGAACACTCCTCAGGATCGCGCCTTCATCGCGTGCCGCCATGCGCTCGAAGCCTTTTTTTTCCAGGGCAATGCGAAGTTCCGGGCGCGAGACCAGCTTCTGGCATGCGGCCGTGAGCTCGGCATACGGGACCGCCACTACCGCGTCTTTGATGTCTTCCTCAATTTCCGTCTCGCCGTCATGCTCGGTAACCACGGCCTTGCGGTTTGCCAGCAGATAAGAGACCCGGGCAATCTCGAAAATCCGGGTGTCATCGCCATAATGCATATTCAGTATCACCCTGGAACGCGCGATGAGCGCGTCACGCGCCGTCCCGTAGACGTTGGACACTGCCATGACATTAAGCCCGGCCTGCTTCATGTTTTCCAGCACATTGCGGCGCCGCTCGCTGAGCGAGCCGTAAAATAACACGTCTATGTCCTGCTCCGGTGCGGCGGTAATCCGGCTCATCTCGGGCGTGTAACCGATCGGCACATGGCGCACTGATTGCCCGCAGCCGAGGGCTGTCAGTCGCGCGATGTTTTGGCGGCTGTAATCCCAGGTTGGGTGCCTTGGGATCAAATCAAAGATCAAGGTCTTGAGATCGGCATTTGACGGATCTATCTGTTCCAGGTTGTAAAGGATGGATGAGGGGGGGACGTTCGGGATATGTTGCTCGCGCAGCATGTGAGAGCCGAATATGATGTGGGTTGCCCCTGCCGAGAAACTGTTTTCCGTAATGGGAGTGGAATAACCCAGTTGGCGCAACCCGCCCGACACGGTCTCGGCGATTTCACGGAAGGCCTCGGTGTGCACGTAACCGACAGGCCGTATCAGGGTAATCTGGTAGCTGCGACCCGCTTTTCCCGCGCCTTGCCGTTTGTTCACACGCAGTATCCGGTCGAGTGACTGGCGAAGAACCTTTCCTAGCACCTTGCGTACCTTGCGGCCATCCGCCTTCGCGGGGGTGGCAGTATTTCCAGAAGCATTGCGGCGGCCCGATATTCCGATTGCGGATAACGCCTAGCGGGTCGGATTACGCTGAGCCTCACTTTTTCCACGGCACCTCGACGATTCCGGTTTCGCGGGCGATATGCCTGATGCATGATAATCGAAAGCAGTTCCGATTGCTGCAGCCGATAATAGTGAAATTACCTCTGGCTCGCGAAGTAGGTGCACACGGGCATATAATCGCGAATCACGCAACGTAGGGTGTTCCATGCTACGACGATTCCTTGGTGCAGTTTTCTCCGGAAACGCAAAATCTTCGCCCGACAGTTTGCCGCCAGCCGATTACCCGCTTGAAGAAATCGCGTCGCTAAATGCGCGACACGAGCGTGCCCCGCTCGATCTGCATCGCGGTATCCTGTATGAGGGCACACAGGTTGCCGGGTTGGATTTCGTCGACCTGTTCAAGAGTTGCCTCGCCGATTCCGAGACTTCGGTTTCTCCCGGGAAGTATTTTATCCGTCTCCAAAGCGCGCTGAATCTCGCGCGCTACTTTCTTTATTCGCTTGATATCGAGGGGGAACGGGCGGAATGCGGCGTGTTCAGGGGCTTTAGCGCCTTACTTGCTTCCCGGGTGGCGGCGGCTAAACTTGGCAGGTTTTCCGGAGCCGGTTTTCATCTGATTGATAGTTTCGCGGGTTTCGCACCACCCCAGCGCGACGATTTCATTCCAGTAAGGCTCAAGCAGGGCAAAGCGGCAATGGCGCCCATGTTCCGGGAGGGGGGCGCAGCGGTGCCGGTCGAGCACGTGGCAACTGTTCTCCGGAATTATCCCGATATCAGTTTCCACAAAGGGTTTATTCCCAACGTTCTTTCCGGTCTTCCCGAAAAGCTGTGGGCATTCGTCCATGTCGACGTGGATATGCATGAACCGACACTCGCGAGCCTCGAGTACTTTTATCCTCGCATGAAAAAAGGCGGGGTCATTTTGTGCGACGATTACGGCTCGAGGGTGTTCCCGGGCGCCCGCAAGGCCTGGGGCGCCTATTGCGAGGCCCGCGGCATCCCTTTCATCGTGCTGGAAACGGGCCAATCCGTGATTGTGAATCAATAGTCGCGTTTTTTGCGCGCCGGCTTCCGGTCGATGACCCAGTGGCCTGATTTTCCGCCTTTCTTCTCGATCAAGCGGATATTTTCGATGCGCATGCCGCGATCGATCGCCTTGCACATGTCGTAAATCGTGAGCAGGCCCGCGGCAACCGCGGTCAACGCTTCCATCTCGACGCCGGTGCGGCCGCGGGTCTCCGTGCTCACGGTGCACTCGATCGCGCAGCCCTTACGGTCGATCTTGAAATCCGCGCCGATTCGGGTCAGCCCGAGCGGATGGGCGAGCGGAATCAACTCGGCGGTGCGCTTGGCGCCCTGGATCGCGGCGATGCGAGCCACGCCAAGCACATCGCCTTTGCTGGCGCCGCCGGTAGCTATCGTCGTGAGCGTGGCGCGCTGCATCACGATACGGCCGCGCGCGCGCGCGACGCGGTGAGTCTCGTCTTTGGCTCCGATATCGACCATATGCGCCTGGCCGCGGGCATCGAAATGCGTGAGTGTCTTCACAACAGGTCTCCGGTTATCAGCGCAGTAGTCCGGTCCGGACCAAATTCCGGGAGCCCGTACCAGCAAGAGATCAGCGCACCCGATTCGCCTGCACTACGAAAGCGTCGCTGTTGCCCCGGCGTTCGGCTCATACTGTTACGTGCACTTAGGAACTTCATGCGCTCCGGTTTATCATAGCATCGTGAAGCCGATTAGCCTTATCTTTACGCTGGTTCTACTGGCGATCCCCGCGGCCCTCGGCCAGGGGCTGCCGGACCTCGGTGACGTGTCACAAAGCGATTTCTCTCCGATACAGGAGCGCCGTCTCGGCGCTGGCATCATGCGCGAAATCCGGGCCGATCGCAGCTACTCGGACGACGCCGAAGTCACCGATTATCTCAATACTTTGGGCTATCGGCTGGTCGCGGCGGGCGCCACATCGCGCCAGGAATTCGATTTTTTCCTGATGCTCGATCCACAGGTCAATGCGTTCGCTTTGCCGGGCGGGTTCATCGGCGTCAATTCCGGCCTGATTCTGGCGGCGCAGAGCGAATCAGAGCTGGCCGGCGTGCTGTCGCATGAGATAGCACACGTGACACAGCACCATATCGCGCGCATGCTGGCGGCACAGAGGCAATCGGCACTTACCTCACTGGCGGGACTTGCGATCGCCATACTCGCGTCGCGCGTTAATTCGGAGTTGTCGCAGGCGGCGCTGGTTGTGTCCCAGGCGGGCCAGGTTCAATCCACGCTCGATTTCACGCGCGACAATGAGCGCGAAGCCGATCGCGTCGGCTTTCAGACTCTCGAGCAGGCGGGATTTGATCCGCAGGCGATGCCTTTGTTTTTCGAGCGCTTGCAGCGCGCGACGCGGTTTTATGAAAGCGGTGCGCCGTCGTATCTGCGCACGCATCCGCTCACGCATGAGCGTATCGCCGACATGCAGAACCGCGCACAGGGCCTGCACTACCGGCAGGTGCCGGACAGCATCGAGTTTCAGTTGATTCGCGCCAAGCTCAAAGCCGCGCAGGACAGTCCGCCGGAAGCAGTCGCGTTTTTCGCGGAAAGCCTGAAAGAGCGCAAGTTTCTGAGCGAGGTGGCGAGCCGTTACGGCCTGGTGGCGGCGCTGATCCGCGCCAAAGCTTATGAGCGCGCGAAGCAGGAGCTGGAGGTGCTGCGCCAGGCAGTGCCCCAAAACCCGATTGTCGGTACGCTGGCGGCGCGTCTGTACAGCGCAACCGGCGACAGCGCGGGAGAGCTCATAGCCTATCGCGAAGCGCTCGGAAATCATCCCGGTTACCGGGCCCTGGTTTACGACTATACGGATGCGCTGCTGCGTAATCGGCAGTTCGGAGAAGCGCTCAAGCTGGTCGAAAGCCGGTTGCAGTACGTGTCGTCGGATCACCGGCTCTACCAGCTGCAGGCGAAAAGTTATGCCGCGCTGGGCAAGTCACTGCAGCAACACCGCGCACTTGCAGAAGCGCAGTACCGGCTCGGCAATATTCCGGCCGCTATCGAGCAGCTGGTGCTGGCGCAAAAAAGCAGCGACGGCGATTTCTACGAGCAATCCGGCGTCGATGCTCGTCTCAGGGAATTGCGGCTGATCGAAAACGAGGCGCGTAAGGAAAACCGCAACAAGCGTTGAACCGGGAACGCCAAAACCGCGTCCAGTCGATGGGAAATGGAGCGGCTGCCGGTTGACGCAAGTTATCGCAGAGTGGGCAGCGGCCCGATCAGTGTGGTGACAAGCCCGAGTGCGCCGCACGCTGCAATGACCGGAATGATCCCTATTTTATAGCGCCACAATGCGGTGAACGCAGCAATGCCGATTAACGCCGCCTGCCATTCAAATGCGCCGCTGAAGTCCTGCGGCCACAACACGTGGTAGGCGAAGAACACCGCAAGATTGAGTATCACGCCGACCACAGCAGCGGTGATACCGGTCAGCGGCGCGGTGAACCTGAGATTGCCGTGCGTGGTTTCGATCAGCGGCGCTCCGAGGAAGATGAACACAAAGCTCGGCAGGAACGTGAAAAAGGTTACGATAATTGCAGCGACCGCGCCGGCGAGAAACAGATTGTCCGGACCGAACAGTTCCTTGGTCCAGCCGCCGACGAAACCGATGAAAGCCACCACCATGATCAAGGGGCCCGGCGTGGTCTCCCCGAGCGCGAGACCGTCGATCATTTGCGTTGCGCTCAGCCACTGGTATTGCTCGACGCCGCCCTGATAGACATAGGGCAGCACCGCATAAGCGCCGCCGAAGGTGAGCAGCGCTGCCTTGGTGAAGAACCATCCCATCTGCGTCAGCGTGGCGTCCCAGCCGTTGAGCACCACGAGCAAGGTCATTGCGCCGCCCCACAGCGCCAGGCTCGCGACGCAGATGCCGGCGAAGCGCGGCCAGGTAAACAGCGCGTGCTGCGGCGTCGGCGTATGGTCGTCGATGATGGCGGCGCCGTAGCTTTTGCCGGCGGTGTCGTGACCGCCGCCGGTGGCGAATTT
>Ga0209726_10003501_pt1 | contig 21256 bp, 22 predicted proteins | sample Subgrocontami54m_FD_187453 | JGI IMG/M metagenome (GOLD analysis project Ga0209726, IMG submission 187453) | Subsurface groundwater microbial communities from S. Glens Falls, New York, USA - GMW46 contaminated, 5.4 m (SPAdes) (version 3) | ecosystem: Environmental > Aquatic > Deep subsurface >... | reverse complement strand
TTAGAATTTCGGGCTGAATTCTTTAACATTGCCAACCATGCCAACTTCAATCTTCCAAACCCGGTGGGCTTTTCGAGCGGCAAGGTCAGCGGCTCGGCAGGCCGAATCACGCGCACGACCACCACTTCCCGCCAGATTGAATTTGGGCTGAAACTGATCTTTTGACACAGCGTGTAGCGCAGAGTTTAAAGCGCACAATAAATATCTGCGCTACCGTGCTATCGTGCTCGGCACTCTCCCATGGCTTTGTAACGCCCTGCCGGATTCTGCCCCACAGCCAGGTTTTCGGAGGGCATTAAAAACAGACTCCAAAGGCCAAAGGCAGAACTAACCAATTCATCGCAAAGGAGATAGATACATCTTCGACCGTCCGGGAGAGGGATCCAGGGGTTGGGAAAAGCGTTTGGCCCTAAAAAAAACCTTGCTCCGGCTGCACCAAAATTGCTAGAATATGGGATTGGCGTTACATCTTTATGATTGCGGTGAGTAATATGGAGTCTCTTCCAACAGAAATAAACGGTCTCTCGCCTCAGCGGGAGGCTGCGTTCTTTTACGGCCTCTTTCTGCGCGGACATTCCCTCGATAGCCTTCGCCAAGATATCGATGTCTCCTCCGACGTCGTGAATCATTGGGTAACCATGCTGAACCACGATCCGTGGTATCGCGAGGCGCTCGAGATCATGGTGCCGTTCCGGAAAAGAGTCCTGGCCATCTTTGATTCGCTGATCACCTCCGAGATCCACCAGCCTCGGCGGCAGTAGGCGCGTCTCCGGCCATTTCCACCACAGTACCGGCTCCCCTTCGGTCCCCGGCTCGGGGCGGGCGTATTGGTGTCTTTCGGGTGTGCTATATTCGTTCGGAAGGGGTTTTGTTTCTTGCACGAGCAAGCGCGGCCCCTCCGAAGGAAAGCCAGCCAATGATCCAAACCCTGTTTGGCCCCGTCGAACCGACCGTCCTCGAACGCTTCCAGAAGGCCGTCCAGTCGACCAAATCGAACTTGGTCGGACGCATGGACGAGATCATTCTCGGAAGGAAAGAGATTGACGCTGGTCTGCTCGAAGAGCTGGAGCAAGTGCTTCTCTCGGGCGACGTGGGCCTCGCCACGACCGGGGAGGTGCTCGAAGCGGTGCGGGACGACGTTGCCCGAGGCAAAACCAACGACGCTGGGGAGCTGAAGTCCGCCGTCAAGCAACAGCTCCTGCAGATCTTGAGCCGGACTCAGGCGCCGCCCGCGACCCATGCCGCGCCGCCGGTAGTGATCCTGGTCGTGGGAGTCAACGGCACCGGCAAGACCACCACCATTGGGAAGCTCGCGTGGCAGCTCGCCGGCAACGGGAAGAAGGTCCTGCTCTGCGCCGGGGACACCTTTCGCGCTGCCGCCGTCGAGCAACTGGAGATCTGGGCCGGGCGCAGCGCGACGGAGGTCATCAAGCAGAAGCCGGGGGCCGATCCGAGCGCGGTGCTCTTCGACGCGCTCTCCATGGCCAAAGCCCGCGGCTTCGATTACGTCATCGCCGACACCGCCGGGCGGCTCCACAACAAAACCAACCTGATGACGGAACTTGAAAAGATGCGCCGCATCGCGACCCGCGTCATCCCCGGCGCTCCGCATGAAGTCCTGCTGGTGATGGACGCCACTACCGGCCAGAATGGTCTCCAGCAGGCTAAGATGTTCACCGAAACCGCTGGCGTCACCGGCATCGTGCTCACTAAACTCGACGGCACGGCGAAGGGCGGCGTCGTGTTGGCCATTGCGCGCGAGCTGCACCTGCCCATCCGTTACGTCGGCATCGGCGAGCAGAAGGAAGACCTGGCGCCATTCGATCCGGATCAGTTCATCGAGTCGCTCTTTGCGTGAAAGGCGGAAGGCAGAAGTTAGAAGATAGAAGCTAGAAGTCAGGATCTGGAAGGAAGAAGTCGGAAGTTGGAAAATGATTCCCTTCCTCTTTCCTTCTAACTTCTAGCTTCTAACTTCTATCTTCTTTTCCCCCACTCCCATGGCTACACCAGCGGAACAATCGGAACTCCAATGGATGAGCCGCGCTCTGGAGTTGGCCCGCCAGGGTACGGCGCTGGCCTCGCCGAATCCACTGGTCGGCGCGGTGGTGGTGCAGCACGGCAAGATTATCGGCGAGGCTACCCATCTCTACGACGAAATGAAACATGCCGAGGTAAAGGCGCTGGAGCAGGCGGGCGGTGAGGCACGGGGAGCGACGCTGGTGCTGAACCTGGAGCCTTGCTGCCACCATGGCCGAACCCCTCCTTGCGTCGAGGCGATTATAGCGGCCGGCATAAAGAAGGTTGTGGCGGCGATGACCGATCCCAATCCGGTCGTCGGCGGAAAAGGGTTCGAGCGCCTGCGCCAGGCCGGCGTCGAAGTCGAGACCGGCGGCTGCCGCGAGGAGGCCGAGCGGCTCAACGAGAGCTTCGTGCGGTTTATCCGCACAGGCTTGCCGTTCGTGACGCTGAAGGCGGCGCTCACGCTCGACGGCAAAATCGCCGCGCCCGACGACAACAGCGGCTGGATTACCAGCGACGAAGCCCGCGCCAACGTCCAGCAACAACGCCATGCTCACGACGCCATCCTGACCGGCGTCGGGACCATTGTCGCCGACGACCCGCTCCTCACCGATCGCTCTGGCCTCCCGCGCCGTCGTCCTCTTCTGCGAGTGGTGATGGATTCGCGCCTGCGCATTCCGCCCACGGCGAAAATCCTCTCGAAGATCGATCGCGACCTTTTGATCTTCTGCACTCACGCCGCCAGCGACGAACGCCGCCAGGAGCTGGAGGAGCGTGGCGCCGAGGTCCACGTGATATCGTCGGTGGGCCGTCCCGGCCTGCGCGAAGCCGTCGAGAATTTGGGCGCACGGAAGATCACGAGCGTCTTGCTTGAAGCCGGCCCGGCGCTGAACTGGTCGGCGCTGGAAGCTGGAATAGTGGATAAAGTATTTCTTTATTATGCGCCGAAGATTCTGTGCGGCCTCGAAGCGCTGCCGCTGGCGGGCGGTCAAGGCATCCGGGCGGTGCGCGACGCTTTGTCGGTCGAGAGAATCCGGTTACATCGCTTCGGCCCGGATTTTGCGGTGGAGGGTTATCTCCGCGACGTATACACGTAGCCACGGCACGTTTTTTGTGCCGTGGGCTTTTACCCCGCGCATCCGAGCCGCGACCGCAAGCGAGCGGAAGCACAGTCAGTGACATGTGGCAAGAAAATCAGAGCCGCGACCGCAAGGGAGCGGTTGTTCTTAACGAATAATAAAGGATCGCCATGTTCACAGGAATCATCGAAGAAGTCGGCACCATCGTGGAGTTGAAAAAAGGCGCGGAGCCCGATGGCGGCGCGAGAATCGTCGTCCGCGCTAAGGACGCCGTGCGCGACGGCCCGTCCGGCCCGCGCCTCCAGCTAGGAGAAAGCATCGCCGTCAACGGCGTCTGCTTGACCGCGCGCGACATCACCGCCGAATCGTTTTCCGCCGACCTCGCACCCGAAACGCTCAAGCGCAGCAGCCTGGGCTCGCTTCGCACCGGCTCACGCGTCAACTTGGAGCGCGCCATGACGGCCGCGTCGCGCTTCGGCGGCCACATCGTCCAGGGCCACGTGGATGGCGTCGGAAAACTAGTCGCGCTTGATACGCTTCCCGACGGCAATTTTTGGCTAACGGTGGAAGTCCCCGAGGAACTCGAAGGCTATGTCGTGTGGAAAGGTTCGATCGCGCTGAACGGAACCAGCCTGACGGTAGCGAAGCTCGAAGCGAACCGCGTAGGCGTCGCGATTATTCCTCACACAATGGAGCACACCATCCTGCGCGATTTGAAGCCCGGCGATCCGATCAACATTGAATGCGACGTGCTGGCGAAGTACGTGGAGAAGCTGCTCTCGACAATCGAGATCCCCTCATCCTTCCAGCGAAAGGGGAAGAAGGCGCCGTCCCTGACGGTTGAAAAGCTGGTCGAGGAAGGGTTCTAGCTGATCACTTATCCCGTTAATAGTCGGCGGTTACGACCTCTCGGAGCAGCGACACGCTGATTTTTGCTCTCTCGCACTCCTGGGCAAGCGCGTTGTCAACCGTCAGAATTAGTGGGTTCCGCTCAGCATGGCGGCGAGCAAGCTCCAACAGGCCAATATCGACAGGACCGAGCTTTACGACCAGGTCGATCTGCATTTCAAGAAGCCTGACCACTTCCTCGCCCATGTCCATTTGTTTGAATTCTTCGTGTACGCGATTCCACAGTTTCGACTGGCCTTGTCGGTCAGTTTCGCGTATCCAATAATGGAGTTCCGCTACTACGGAAGCGCTGGTTGTCTTGTGCCTGAATGAAGCAACAAACTTGCCACATCTTCGATAGGAGCCCTCGTCAAGGAAGAACCGAATTCGCCGCCGCAGTTTCTCGAACCTATAATGGTGGACTGCATGGAAAAGCACAAGTTCCGTAATCGGACCCGTGTCGAGTATCAGCAGATCCCGGTGCTGTATTCTAACTCCAGATTGAATGAGCATCCTCGGTGAAGTTGCGTGCAGGAAGAGGCGGTGCCGCGGGAATGTCAAATTTACGACAGAGCATTAGACGATGATCCTCTAAGTCGCGTCGCAGTCCGCTGGATATCTGCTTAAGAGATTCTGCGCCTTGCTCTAGGGAAAGAAACGATTGTCTTCTCTTGTAAGACTCGGAATCGAGCTTGAAATTCCCAGATACCTCCATATTGATTCGGCGTAGGGGGCGCTTGCCAGAAGGCTTGATATCAAAGTTGGAAAGCTCAAACTTTTGGGCGTAATCGTTCCAAAACTTGTGCATGGTGTAGTGATGCGGGAGGAATTTGATTCGATTAATCAAATATTCCGCGACGTACTTGGGCAGGTCCTCTTTCATGTAGATCAGACTCTGATATTGCGGTTGATGTGTGTTGACACGCGACTCGTAATCCTGGAGCGACTTGTTCACCTGTTCCAGAAAAATCGGCGTTCCGAGGAGGATGTCGCAGAATTCGTTCGCGTTGATCTCCACCGAGGACACTGCGCTGTCATGCTTTTCGAATTTATCCTTAAAATCGCCGTTGTCGGCCAAAAAGTCATCGTAATTGGGCCAGTAAGCGGGTTCGATGTACTCCGTGATCGGGCGAATGTATTCACAGCGTCTTCGGTCACAACGCCAGGTTAGATTTCCTTCTTCGAGCAGCCTATCCTCACGCAACAAAGATTCGATAAGCGGATTCATGATCGTATAGATCCAAGCCTCAACGCGCTTCGAATGCCGTCTTCGCCCGGTAGTGGTTTTCGAACCCATGGCAGCTATAGCTTAACCCGGTTTCCTAAGATTTGGGAACAAGAAAACCGTGTTTTCCTTTTCTCCATTGCGGTGATTTTGGCGGCGAGGTCTTTGTGAGTCTCGGCTAGTTGCCGAAGATCGACGAACACGCGCATGATGGCAATGTTCACCGGTACGGAGCGAGCGCTGCGGAGCACGGAGGAAAGCATTGCCCCGCCTTCTTGGGTGAAGGCGTAGGGCAGAATCTCGCCAAGACTGCGGCGCGAAGGTATCACACTTTGTGATACCACCTTCTCTCCCAGCAAACAGGCGGAACGAGAAAGGTTATAGGTCGCACGGGGAGCGCAGCGCCAAGGACACTTCCGATTGATAAACGACTACTCCTTCTTCTGAACGACTCCGCAAGCCACGCGGGCGCCGGCGTTGCCGACGGGCTGGCTCTTCAGGTCGTCTTCCTGGGCGTGAACGATGACCCCTTTGCCCTCGATGCTGTTGGGTCCCTCCGCGAAGGTGAGGAAATCCACCGTGCGGTCCAGACGCGCCTTGCCCTTCGCATCGGCCTCAATATTTCCCAGGTCGCCGACATGGTGTTCGGAGGCTTCGGGAGCGCCATGGTTCTTTTTATCCGGGTTGAAATGACCACCGGCGCTGGTTGCATCCGGCGCACTGCAGTCGCCCTTTTCATGAATGTGAAGGCCGTGCTTGCCGGGCTTCAGCCCCGAAATACTCGCGACCACGCGTGTCTTCCCGTTTTTTTCCGTGAACCGGACAGTCCCCTTCACTTGGTTCCCCTGCGTTGGCTGCAACGTGGCGCTGCCGCTATGAGACTCGTTCTTAGCCTGCCCCCAAGAAACTACCCCAGGCACGATAACACCCGCCACAAACAGTGAAGCCACAAACAAACCCGCCTTCTTCATCATATTTTCTCCTCGCTGTTGAATCGTCGATTTCGTTCCAAAGCTCAATCGGAAATCCTAATCCCAACGGTTCAAGCGATGCCGTCCGTTGGCAATCAATAAATACAACACAAAGCAAAAGCGGGTCAAGTTAGAATAGGAATTCAATATTGGCTCAGGCTGAAAGGAAATTCAACAATGGCGCATCACCATTCCCCACGGTTTTTGAAGCTGATCGAAGACACAATGAAGCACGTCGGCGAAATTGGCGCGGACGAGTTGAACCGCAAGCTGGAAAAGAAAAGCGCCTTCCATCTGGTGGACGTGCGCGAGGCCGAGGAATACGCTGCCGGCAGGATTCCGGGCGCAAAGCATCTTTGCAAAGGCATCATCGAGCGCGACGTGGAGACGGCGATTCCGGATGTGAATGCCGAGATCGTCCTCTACTGCGGCGGAGGCTTTCGCTCGGCGCTCGCGGCGGAAAGCTTGCAGAAGATGGGCTATACGCGCGTGCTCTCATTAGCCGGAGGCTGGCGCGGATGGCTCGATGGCGGCTACAAAACGGAAAAGCCGTAGTTCTGCCGCATTCTATCCGCCCAGCGTGAAATTGACATCCACCGTGGTGATGACTTCAACGGGTTCGCCGTTCAGCAACATCGGTTGGTAGCGCCATTGCCTCACCGCTTCCAGGGCTGCCGGGATCAGCAAGGGATGTCCGCTCACGACCGTGAGGTTTTCGATCGCACCATCCTTGCTAATGACGGCCTCCAGCCGAACCGTTCCCTGAATACGAGCCTGCCGGGCCAGCGAAGGATATACCGGCTTGGGCTGGCTGATGAGCTTGGCGGCCGCCACTTGTCCACCCACCCGGATGGGAGCTTGCGGCGGAGCAACGGGTGGCGGCAGCGACGGAACAACGGGGGTGATAATGCTGGTCAGCGGGATCGCCGATGCTTCGCCCGTGCCACCGGGGACTCCGATATATCCAGTCGCCAGTCCGGGTGGCTGGGGATCTTCCTTTATTATCGCCACATGTTCTGGAATGGTTGTCGGCTGCACGAATTCCTGCCGCTGCTGGACCGGCTTCAGCGTCACGCGAACTTCCGTTGCCGCAGCCGGTGGTGGCGATGGCGGTGGCGGCGAGGGAGGCTCTATGAGAAAGGCCGTTAGCTGACGGCCCGGAAGCGCTTGCCCATATATTAACGGAATCAGCATCATGATCCCCAAAGCGATTACCTGCAATAGGAATGAAATAGCGACAGTCACGGGCTTATTGGTTTTTCCCCTGCCGGCGGAATCGAACAGACTATCTTGAAACATAGTTCACCGCCCTCCTACCTTTCTTGAAGAAAGGAGTAGTTAACACCGACTCAGTCGCGATCGCTGGTTCTCAGCTCCGCTTGTTCGCGCTGTTGCGGACGTTTGCTAAGTTCACTTGCAGAATCAATCCCCCTTACTCAACGCCGCCCGGCCGTCCCCTGCGTTGTTCACTATCCCTTTAATCCGTTTAGACACCCGTATTGCGAAAAGGTTCGTAATCCCCGCCGGTTGGAATTTCAGCCCGTTCCAGATTAGAATCTACACAGCCCCGATCCGCGTTGGCGGGTGTTGTTGCCGGGAAGAGGTCTCATGTATTTCAAACAGTTTTATCTGGCGTGTCTTTCTCACGCCTCTTACATGATCGGCTCCGAGGGAGTCGCCGCGGTGGTCGATCCGCAGCGCGACGTGGAGATTTACCTGAACACGGCGGCCGAACAGGGTCTGGAGATCCGGCACATCATCGAGACGCATTTGCACGCCGATTTTGTTTCGGGACACCGGGAGCTGGCGATGCGGACCGGCGCGAGCATTTACCTAGGCGTGGGATCGGGAGCCAAGTTCCCCAACGTCCCCGTCCAGGATGGATACGAGATCCGTATCGGGCGCTGCCGCCTACAATTTCTGGGAACGCCCGGACATACCATGGAAAGCGTCTGCGTGCTGGTCACGGACCTCGATCGCTCCGCCGTCCCGTTCGCGGTGCTGACCGGCGACACGCTCTTCATCGGCGACGTCGGCCGTCCCGACCTTTCTCCGGACAAAACGCCGCAGCAACTGGCTTCCCTCTTATACGACAGCCTCCACAACAAGCTCCTGACGCTTCCCGATGCGGTGCAGGTCTATCCGGCGCATGGCGCGGGATCGCTCTGCGGACGTCAGATCAGTTCCGAGAGCGCCTCGACCATCGGCAAGGAAAAAGCCGGCAACTACGCACTTCAGGCCATGACGCGCGAAGAGTTCGTCCGCCTCACCACGTCGGAGCTTCCCGACCGGCCCGGCTACTTTGAGCAGGATGCGGAGATCAATCGCGCCGGAGCGCCGCCGATAGCGGAGCTTCCGCCTCTTCAGGCCTTACGCCCGCTGGACCTCTACTTTGCGCAGCAGAACGGCGCGCTGATTTTGGACACGCGTCCGGCGGATCAATTCGCCGCGGCTCACGTTCCCGGCTCCATCCAGATCGGACTTTCCGGCCAATTCGCGATCTGGGCTGGCCGGTTGTTGGGACTCGAGCAGGAGCTGGTGCTGGTGGCCGAAGATCCGGCGACCGTCAACGAAACCCGCACGCGGCTGACACGCGTAGGCATCGACCGCGCCATCGGCTACCTTGCCGACGGCTTGGCTGGATGGGTGCGGGACGGGCTTCCGGTCGGCAGTGTCCCGCAGATCTCCGTTCAGGAGCTGCACCGGCTGCTGGAGGAAGACGCCAGCGCTATCCGCGTGATCGACGTGCGCCGGCCGGCGGAGCGGAAAGCCGGATATATCGCGCAGTCGCTCGCGATGCCGCTCGATCAGCTGATGTCTCTCGCCGAGGGAATGGATCGCGAATCGCTAGTGGCGGTCCATTGCAAAAGCGGCTATCGCAGCTCGATGGCGGCAAGTCTCCTGCTGCGGGCGGGCTTCAAGCAAGTGGTCAACGTCGTGGGCGGAATGGACGCCTGGCAAGTCTGCAATTTTCCCTCGGTCACGGGAAAATGAGTTGCCGCGCGGCGCATTTGGACAGCAAGCGCTCACCTGCCCGATCCCGGCTATAAGCCAGAGATCCCGCGGATTACAACGGCGAATTTGTGGGCAACCCGATGGTGCTCCGCGCCAGCTTCGCCGCTGTCCCCGAACTCGTGTAAAATCGGTCGCGTCGGCTTACCATGGTTTTGTGGAGAGCAATCATGCGACACACAATCGTCCTTTTTCTTTATTTCTGCCTGTCAGCTGGAATGGTCTTCGGCCAGCAAGTGCCCGCCGCGATTCCGGACGAGATTTTCTTCAACGGAAAAGTCATAACGGTTGACCCTGCGTTCCGCATCGCGGAGGCATTCGCCGTCAAAGGTGACCGCTTTTTTGCCGTGGGAACGAACGCGGCGATGAAGGCGCTGGCCGGCCCCCGGACGCGCCTCACCGACCTTGGCGGCCATGCCATCATCCCCGGTTTGATGGACAACCATCTGCATCAGTACACCGCCGCAGTCATGGATTTCCGGGGTGTGGACTTGTCCGGGATCGCGTCCATTGGCGAAATGTCGGAGCGGCTCCGGCGCGCGGTGGCGGCGGCAAAGCCGGGCGCGACCGTGTTCACCAACACAAGTTGGAGCGAGGCGGCGCTCCGGGAGAAGCGAGCGCCGACGCGGCAAGAACTCGATCAAGTCTCGCTCGACCATCCCATTGTGGTTTATCGCGCGCGCCGCACCGTTTACGTCAACAGCGCGGCATTGAAAGCCGGCGGAATTTCCCGGGATTCCCAGGCGTTGGCGGGAAATACCATTGAGAAGGACGTCTCGGGGGAACCGACCGGGCTTCTCGGCGGGGCGTCCACGGTGGATTCGCTCGTCGCCAAGATCGTTCCCGCTCCGACTTTGGCGGAGGAAAAAGAGATTATTCGCAAGGGGCAGACGTTCCAGCATTCGCTCGGACTCACCAGCATCCGGGAGGTGGAGCTGAGTCCCGAGATCATGCGTGCGTACCAGAGCCTGAAGCGCGAGGGCCAACTGACCATGCGCGTCAGTATGAATATCGATATCGCCGCGGTCGAGGCGGACCACGTGGGAGAAATTTTGAGCCCTTGGGGCGTGGGCACCGGCTTCGGAGATCACCAACTGCGTCTGGATTCCGTGGGGGAATTCGCCGTGGATGGCATTCCCAGCAATTCCTATCTCCGGGAACCGCATTTGAACCTGCCGGGCAAAAATCTGGGCGATTTTCGCATCACGGCCGAGCAACTTCGGCAGGCACTTGTCACGATGGACCGCAACGGCTGGCGGCCTTCCATCCACATGAACGGCGATAAATCCCTGGACATGGTTCTCGACGCATACGAAGCGATCGACGCCCAAAGTCCCATCCGCGCCAAGCGCTGGATCGTGGAGCATATTCCGCTGGTGCATCCGGACCAGATGGATCGGATGGCGCGATTGGGCGTGCTGGTCTCGGCGCAGTTTCAGCCCTATAACGGAGCCGAGGGATTGATCCAGTCGTGGGGAAATGAACGAGCAGACCGCGCCGTGCCGATGCGGGAATTGCTGGATCATCATTTGACGGTGAGCGCGGGAAGCGATCTGCCAGCCGGGGGAACCAGCAATCCCTTCGTGCCGATTTACTTCTACGTGACGCGCAAGACCTCCAAGGGGACACTGTCGGGAGCCTCGCAGAAGATCAGCCGGGAGGAGGCGCTGCGCGTCTCGACCATCAACAACGCCTATATGACTTTTGAAGAGGACGTGAAGGGATCGATTGAAGCCGGAAAGCTCGCCGATTTCCTGGTCCTCTCCGGCGACATCCTGACGGTTCCCGAGGACCAGATACTTTCGCTTCGGCCGCTCGCCACGTTTGTCGGAGGAAAGAAAGTTTTCTCCCGCGACGGCAGTGGATTTTGACGTATGGTTTGGAAGCTGCGCGGAAGACCGTACTAATGCTTTCCATATTCCGGGTTTCCCGCGGCGACTGAGGAACGTGTGGTTGCCATCGGGTCGTTTTGAGATTGAAGCTTTTTCCGAGGAGGAACCATCATGCGCGGAGCAATGGGAATTCTGGGGCTGGTGGCGGTCTTGGCCGTCGGCATGTTCCTGTATCGCTCGTATTTTGCCGGCAGCGCGGCTGTCGGGACACTGGGAAGCAACAACCCTCGCGCGGTTGCCGACGTGACCGGGGTGAAGAACGAGATGCTCGTCATGGCGCAGTCCGAGCGGACGTATCTGATGCTCAAAGGCAACTACGCAACGCTCGAACAACTGCACTCCGAAGGAGCCCTTTCGATTGACCCGGCGCAGGGGCGGCAGGGTTACACATATTCGGCCGAGATCAGCCCCGGCCACTTCACCATCAAGGCGACCTACAGCGGCCCCGCCACAGGAATGCCGGCGCTTTCCATCGACGAAGGCATGCAAATCACGGAGCGTTGAAACAACATCGCCTGCGCCGATCTCTGCGCCGAGTGCCGGCCGAATGTGGTAGTATATTTTTGTCATTCGTATCACTTACGGCAGGTTGGAATTGGAGAGGCGCATTTCCTGGGCCGTACTCTATTATCCCAACCGTATCCTGGTGCGCCCACGGAAGCGCGCGCCGCACCGCAGGAAAGAACGAAAACTAGGAGGTTTTCATGGAACGGATATTCCAATCAAAACGACAAAACGGCGTGCTGTTGCTGCTATCCCTGGTGGCTATTGTCGCCGCATGGGTGCTGGCAAGCGGAATGAGCAGGCGCTCCGACATGGGCAACGAACTGAGCAAGGGAGCGCAGGTTCTCGAACGGCGTCCGACCGGCTCCGCTCAACTGGTTTCCATTGAACCGTTCCCGGAGATGGATGGAGAGATGTGCCAATGGACGGCCGCTTCGGCCAGTTCCACGATGGCCGAAGCTCTGGCCCAAGAGCGAATGGCGGCGCTTCGCGCTCCGGCCGCCGACACCGGCGCGGAAAAATCCGTGGTACTCGACCGGAATCCGGCGCGCTCCATCCGCGATCCGAACCCCTCCTTCAGCGCCATCGCCGTGGAGCCTAACACCAATATGCTGGCGATCACGGATGAAAACCTGTTCCGCGTGATGGAATACAACCGCAACGACAACACGCCGCCCAGTTCGAGGATGACCGAGCCGAAACGGGTCGTGGGCGGAAACAAGACCAAGGCCGAGATGATGTGCGGCGTCTATATCGACCCCAAGACGCTCGATATGTACGTCGTCAACAACGACACGCAGGACTGGCTGTCGATCTTCTCGAAGAACGCCGTGGGCAACGTGCCTCCGGACCGCGTGCTGGCTGTTCCCCACGGAACGTTCGGAATCGCCGTCGATGAGGGCAAAGAGGAGCTCTTCCTCACCGTCCAGCACAACAACGAGGTGATCGTGTACCGCAAGATGGCCGCCGGCAACGAGAAGCCGCTGCGCGAGCTTTACGGCGACGATACGCATCTCGAGGACCCGCACGGAGTTGCACTCGACACCAAAAACAACCTGATGTTCGTCACCAACCACGGCAGCGTCTCCTACCGGGGTAAGGATGCCAAGGGCGCCCGCGGATACGAGCGCGGCTCCGGAAAGTTCGGGCCGCCCTCGATCACCGTTTACCACGCCGACGCCAAAGGCAACACTCCCCCGCTGCGGGTCATCTCCGGACCCAAGACCGGCCTCAACTGGCCCATGCAGGTCACGCTCGACGAGGAGCGCGGAGAAATCTATGTCGCTAATGACATGGATCATTCTATCGAGGTCTTCAAGACCACCGACGAGGGCGACGTTGCGCCGACCCGCATCATCAAAGGACCCAAGACGCTGGTGAAGAATCCCACCGGCGTCGCTCTCGATCTCAAAAACAAGGAATTCTGGGTGGCCAGCATGGGCAACCACACTGCTACCGTCTTTCCGCTGGACGCAAATGGAAACGTCGCTCCCAAGAGGGCCATCCGCGGCGGTCCGGCCGATGAGCTGTCGCTGATGATCGGCAATCCCGGCGCCGTCGGTTACGACACCAAGCGCGATCAGATCCTGGTTCCCAACTGAGTGGCCCATCCGCAGATTGCGGTCTTCGCCAGGTTGGCGAAGGGCGGCGACATGCCGAAGCGTCTGATCGCGGGCCAGTCCACCAAACTCAGCCGCACCATGCACGACATCCGCTACGACGAGGTTCACGACGAATTCTACGCTACGAATCCGTTCGCGCAAGCGATCCTGGTTTTCGCGGGAGACGCCAACGGCGACGCGGCCCCCAAGCGGATCATCCAGGGGCCCAAGTCCCAAATGTCCGGCTCGGACCGCCTCGAGATCGATCCGGTTCACAACGAAATCATAGTGCCGATGGGTGACTCCATCGCCGTTTATCCCATGAACGCCAACGGCGACGTGGCCCCCCTCCGTGTGATCAAGGGACCCAATACCAGATTGAAGCAGGCCACCGCCGCGGCGGTCGACCCGGTGAACAATGTTTTGGTTGTCGGTCTCAACAGCGGCGATTCCGGGCAATCCTCGGCGGGGCAGGAACCGAACGGCGCTTTGTTGATCTTCAACCGCACCGACAATGGCGACGTGGCGCCCCGCGCCGTCATTAAGGGACCCAAGTCCGGCATTACGCGCATCAACCAGATGGCCGTCTATCCGCCTCGCAAGCTCATCGTCGCCGCGCAGCCCGGCCCCATCGAGGTGATGGAGCCGGAGGGTGCCTACGTCGGTATCTGGAGCATCAACGACAACGGAGACGTCCCGCCGCGGTACGTCATCAACGCCAATGCCAAGACCGGGATGAAGAAGCCTCGCGGCGTCGTCCTCGATCCCAGGCACAAGGAGTTGATCGTCGCCGACATGCGGCTCAACGCCGTCGTTACGTTCTACTTCCCGGAGATTTTCTAGGGAATTTTGATCGCAGGTGTAACCACGGCATGTGTTCCATGCCGTGGTTATCTCTGCGCTGTTAGAGTCTACGCCTTCGGTAAAGCTGCCTACCGCCTCGCCAGATACCCGCTCAAATCCGATTCCAGCTCCGCATAGCTAGTCCGGAAAAGCTGACGCAGCGCATCCGCCATGGTCTTGCCCTGGCCCAGCACCTTCAGCAAGTGCGCCAACTCGTAGGCTCCGTACTTATCCTGGATCAGTGCTACGGCCGCCTGCGATTCCGCGTAGGCCACGGCGGCCTGCACCGTATTGAATTGCATGAACGAGCCTTCCAGCCGGTCGAGCGGTATCTGCTTCGATTGGCCGTAGAGTTTCCCGAGCGTCGCCGCGGATACGGCGGGTTTCTCGCCGCTTTCCACCTGCGCCAGTCCTTCGTTGAACCAGGTCGGGCAGCGCCCTTGCACCTCGCGATGGACAAACGAGTGGACCATCTCGTGCTTCAACACTCGCGAGAGTTCCGCCGTCATGCTGCTCAGGCCCTGAACCGGGACGCGAATCTTCCCGTCGTTGAGCGCGCCCACCCAACCCGGTACGCGCGTGATGTCGGCGAACTGCTGCGCGGGATAGAGGATCACGACGATCGGCTCGCGCGGCGAAAAATCGAGCGCCGCTTCCAGATCCCGATAATGCTGCTCCATCGTCTCCAGGATTTGACGGCTGAAGGATTCCGAGATCTCCGAGCCTTCCCGGCTCAGCGTGAAGTGATTGCTTTGCGCCTGAACGAACTTGCCCTCGACGTCCTCCTCCTTTTCGGTTTGCTCGATCAGCTCCTGCAGCTTCGGATCGGGATGCAATGAGTTCGCTTGCCTCCAGTATCGGTTTGCTCTCTCCGGACCTTCCAGATAGTAGAAGGCGTAGCCGAGCAGCGTCAGCACATAGGGTGACTCGGGCTCCAGGCTCTGCGCCAGGATCAAATGATTGCGTGCTTCGGTATACTGCTGCCGCACGATGTCGAGGTGCGCCGAAAGGATCAACGCGTTCAGGTCTTGCGGCGATAGACGCAGAGCCTCTTCCGCATACTTGCTGGCCGTGCCGGATCGTTGCTGCTGCGCCTCGAAGGCAGCGGCCACCAGATAGGAATTCACCGCGTTCTGGCGCTCCAGTTGCCCCTTTCCGGCCAGGGAGACGACCGATTGGAGCCGCTCCTCGTCGACAACGTTGTTTCGGATCACGCCTTCGGCATCCTTCTGCGGCACGCGGATCTCGACGGCCAGCGCTTTGGTGAACTTACCGCTGGGCGTCTCCACATCGGGCGGGCGCTTGGAAGGCGACGGCGCAGCATCGTTCTTTTCGATCGTCTCAACGAGAGATTTGGGAAGCGAAACCCGCCCGCCTTCTCCCTCATAGAAAACCTTGTCGCCTTCTTCCATGACCGACTCGGCCACGATCCGGCGTCCGTTCTTCAAGATGATGGTATCGGCCCGCGACTTTCCAGCGCCGGGGAACAGCAGGCATGCGAAGGCGAGCAGTGCCGCAAGCGCTTTCCGGCTGCCGCCATTGATTGGACTCTTCGTCATTTATTGCCGTCCACGCTCGCCCACAGATACCATGCCGCCACCGAGCGATACGGCCGCCATCGGCGTCCCAATCGCTCCAGAGTGCGAGCCGCGGGCATGCGCCCGAAACCATAGGCGCGCTGCACGGCTTTCAGTATACCCAGGTCGTTCAACGGCAGCACGTCCGGCCGGCCCAGCGTAAAAATCAAAAACATTTCGGCTGTCCAGCGACCGATTCCCTTCACCTGCGTCAGGTGGCTGACGACATCTTCATCCTCCATGGAGGCCATGCTCCGCAGCCGGAACGAGCCGTCCACGACACGTCCCGAGAGGTCCCGGAGATACGATATTTTTTGCGGCGATAGGCCCGCCGCGCGGAGCCGTTCGTCCGGAGTGCCTTGAATCTCCTCGGGCGTCGGAAAGCGCCGAGTTGGATAGAGCTCACGGAAACGGCCCAGGATCGCCGCCGCCGCGCTGCCTGCTAGTTGCTGATAAACGATGGCCTCGACCAGCGAGCGAAAATAATGGTTGCGCCGCGCCATCGCAAGCTGGCACGGCCCGATGCGGGCGACCAGAGCGGCCATCACCGGATCGGCTCCCGCCAGTTCCGCTGCCGCATTCCGCAGGAAAGGCTCGGTTTTCAAATGTGTCTTGGTATCGAAAATCATGGCGCCTTGATATTCTTATACCGCAATGTAGCATAGTATTTGCGGTGGAAGCTATCCGGCCGAATACGAACAGGCACTCCGGCCTGTCCCGATACAAGCCGGAGGCCTGTACCTACCTGGAGGCTCCAGTGCGAACCGCGATCGCTCTTCTGTTAGGTGTATGGCTGGCCGGAACGCTCCTGCTGGGAGGAGTGGCCTCGGAAAACTTCTTCATGATTGACCACCTGCTCGCGCCCGGCTCCCATCGCTCGTTCCAGCGGGACGCCGCGCAACTGGGTCCGGCCGAGGCGCGCGTCATGCTGCGCTACGTGTCGTCGGAGTTGAATCGGTTTTACTTCAACGTTTGGGGATGGTTTGAACTGGTTCTCGGCGCGCTGCTCCTTCTACTGGCAGCGCAACGTCTGAAACAAAGAAGCATAACCATCGGATTTTCCGCCATGCTAGCGATTGTCGCGGTAATGCTCTTTTACATCACGCCCCGGATAGTCGATGTGGGCCGCAGCCTCGATTTTGTCCCTCGCGATCCGCCTCCGCCCTCGCTCGCCCAGTTCGGCATTCTCCACGCCGCATATAGCATTCTGGACCTCGGAAAGCTCGCGATCGGAATCTGGTTGGCGGTGGTTCTGGTGCGGTCGGAGAGGTCCGCCGTCGAACCGAGCCGCCCTTCGACAGGCTCAGGGCCGTGAGCGAAGTCGAACGGCGACCGAAAGGGAGCGGTCCGCGCCGGCTAACACCCGGAACCGCTCCCTCTCGGTCGCGGCTCGGTTCCCCTACACCAATTTCTTCCCCGGCATCGGCGGCGCGCTCGCCAGCAAAAACTCCACGTGCGAGGATTTCCAATCGGCCTCTTCGCCGAGCCGCGCCAGCACGATCACGCACCCCACCTGTTCGCCGACGGTGCGGAGCATCTCCATCTCGCTGCCCGAGTGCGCGTGCGGCTGGCGATGCTGGACGTTGATGACCCCGACCACCTGGTCGCGGGAGATCACCGGGACGGAAATGAATGCCTCGAAGGTATCCTCGGGGAGGTTCTTGAAGAAATGAAACCGCGGGTCCTTATTGGCTTCGCGCGGTATGGCAACCATGCGGCGCTCCTTGGCCACCCATCCGGTGAGACCCTCTCCCATCTTCAATCGAATCCGCCCGATCTCGGAAGGATGTGGATTGTTCGAGGCGCACAGAACCAGCTCCCCGGAATCGATCAGATAGATCAGGCAGGAGTCGCAGCGCGTGGCTTCGACGACCAGGGCCACGATCGCCTGCAGCACCTCCGGCAGGCTCATCTTGCGCACCATCAGACGGCTGATTTTCTGGAGCATCACCAACTGCTGCTCGGTACGCTCCAGCCGCAGTTCCAGGTCCTGAAGTTTCTTGGTTCCCGCCACGTTTCCTCCGCTCACCGGGATATTCGCCCAGTCTTCCACGATAACCCGGCCAAGCCTTTTGTGAAAGCGAAATCGGATTTGCGAAATCCGAGCCGCCCTTCGACAGGCTCAGGGCCGTGAGCGAAGTCGAACGGCGACCGGAAGGGAGCGGGTCTCCTACGAATCGAAGCATCGCTCCAAGTTGACCGCTCCCTTTCGGTCGCGGCTCGGATGAGGCACAGAAGTTGCAATCAACCCGCGAGCGATTATAATGTTGGTCTCCAATCTATCGGCGGATCGGATCGAAACTAACTGCATCGGGAGGACTGAAGTATGAAGACCGGAGTCGCGCGTCCGCTCACCCTATTGTTATTTCTCTTTGCAGCCGGCTCTAGCATCGCAGCGGCTCAACAGAACGCCCCGCCGGCGGCCCCGGCGCCTCCACCGTTGGTACTGACGAGCACGGCTTTTGCCGACAGCACCCCGTTGCCCACCAAATTCTCCTGCGCCGCCCAGCCCGCCGCAGTGTCCCCGCCGCTCCAGTGGAGCGATGTGCCGAAGGAAACTGTCAGCTTCGCCCTCATGCTTCACGATCTGGAACCGCGTCCGCGCAAGGGTGTCGACGATATTCTTCACTGGATGATCTACAACATTCCCGGCGACGCTCGCCAGCTCCCCGAGGGCGTTCCGTCCGGCGCCCAACTGAAAGACGGTTCCATGCAGGCGAAGAACAACGCCGGAGATCCCAGCTACCGCGGGCCGTGCGCCGGCCCCGGCCTCGCGCATCACTATACTTTCGAGCTGTTCGCGCTGGATCAAAAACTGGATGTGCCGCCCGGCGCCGCTCGCTCCGATGTTTGGAAGGCGATGGATGGCCACATCGTCGGACACGCCGTCCTGATCGGGCTCTTTCACCGATAGCCTCCGCGCCGGCTCTCTTTCTACTTGGGCGGAATTCCGCTCCGATGCGGCATCCGAACCTGCGGCAGACTCTTCGCGTCCATGACCGCGTCTTCCTTGATGAAGCCGTTCAGATGGAGCAGGTACGCCGTCACCGCGTACACCTCGTCCGCCGTGAGCGAACCCGCTTCCTCACCCAGAGGCATGGCCCGTTTGATGTAGTCCCAGATCGTCGTCGCAAACTGACGGCTTACAACCACGCCTTTTTCACCCGCCAGCAGCGGTGCTTTGCCTCCTGAAGGCGGATGCGCGCGCAACGGCCACTGATACTTTCCGTCGGCCCCGTGGCACTTGGCGCAATGTAGCATCCAGACCTTAGCGCCGACTTTGGCTGTCCCGCTTCCCGGCGGAAGCTCCTTCCCCTCGGGTCCGATGCCGGTGTCCCACGCCCGCAGTTCCTCGGCGCTGAGTGTCTTGCCCAGATTATAAGTAGGCATCTGCGCCACCGCCGCGACGGATAAAAGCGCCATCCCCGCCACAACAAAAATCAATCGAAGTAGCATTCCGATCTCCCTTCATAGTCGTTAACAGAAGCTGTTGCAGAATCTCCTGGGAGCCTAGTAAGGGCACGACTTCAGTCGTGCCGATGGAATGGGAGTAAGGGAGGGCTTTAGCCCCTGAGGTCCGTCCTTGGCCCTCAGCGGCTGAAGCCGCATTCCAGAGAGCCTCTGTTCGGCACGGTTAAAACCGTGCCCTTACAATACCTTAAAAACAGGTTATGCAACCGCTTCTAGCCGTTGCAGGACCGATCCTTTCCATCAGGATTGAGACGCACCGCTGCCGCTGACGTACCCGGCACCGCTGGCGGTGTCATGTGAGGCCCGAACGCCGCCTGGTAAACACTCCCATCGCGAGTAATCTTCCAGGGTTGCGTGCCGCTGAACCGCTCGCCAGCGGATTCGCTCGATTTCCACGCCTCCGGATTGTCGCCGAACTTCTTGCGTATTTCCGAGAGCAACACCTGAGTGCGACCGCGTTCGTCCGTGCAGCGCGACTCGATCACGCACTCTTCTCCGTTCCAATTCCACGGTAAGCGAAAGCGCGTGTGCGCCAAACGCAGCACCGGCTCCTGAAGCTGGGCGTCCTTCCACGTGCGGCCGCCGTCGGTGGTTACTTCGACCCTGCGGATGGCGCCCCCGCCGGTCCAAGCCAAGCCGCTGATCTCGTAAAGCCCAGGACCCGGCAACCGTTGACCGCCGGATGGAAACGTGATGAGGGATTTCGGCTCGAACGCGCGTTCCCCGATCATCTTGCCGTCGGGCCCTTCGCGGAATCCAAGATCGTCCTTGGCCATATAGGCCCGGTCCACCACTTTGATTCGCCGCAGCCACTTGACGCTGTTGTGCCCCGCCCAGCCGGGGACGATCAATCGCAGCGGGTATCCGTTCTCGGGACGCACGGCCTCGCCATTTTGCGCGTAGGCCACGATCACGTCCTCCATCGCTTTTTCCAACTGAAAGCTCTTCGCCCGCCTGGCATGTTCGCCGCCTTCCGCGTAAATCCAGCTCGCTCCTTTCTGTACTCCAGCCTCCTTCAGCAACAGAGAGAGCAGCACTCCGGTCCATTCCGCGCAGGAGGTCGCGCCATGCATCATCTGCGCCGTTTCATGGAACTGGATGAAGTTCCGTTCCAGCAGGCCGCCGTTCCCGGTGCATTCGAGCCAATGAATCCGGGATACCGAGGGCAGGCGCTGCAACTCCTCTAGCGTGAAAATCATCGGCCGGTCCACCATTCCGTGGATCACCAGACGATGTTGCCGCGGGTCGATCTCCGGCAGAGGATACGGTGCGCTGGCGTCCACGAAGTAATGCAGCGGGTTGGGTGTGATGATCCCCTTCAAGTCCTGCAGCGGAGTCCTCGACGGCGCGAAGATCAGATAGGGAGTAGTCTCCGGCGTCGTATCCTTCGGCTGGATGGGCCAGCGCGATAATGTCTCGAACGGGGAGCGCTCGCCGTAGGCGCGGCTGTCTTTGGAGAGCGCCTTTTGTGCTGGGGAGGATTTTTCGGAGCCGACGGTCTGTCCGCTCACGGACGTTATCGCTCCCACGGCCAATCCGGCGAGCGCGGCGCCTTCCCTCAGGAATCGTCGACGGCTGCTTTCTTTGGAATTCATCATTCACCTCCTGGGATCTTCCGCCGCCCATTTTACGCCAATTTTCCACCAGCGCACCGTCCTACTTGTATGAACAGGGGAAGCTGGCGTATGCTGTCGGGCAAACCAGAAGCGCTCCGTCGTAGATCCCGGTTCGGTTCTGCGATGGGCAACGGTTTCAACAGAGTTTTCCGGGCGGGAGATGTAACGATGCCAAGAATGAAATTTTTTGAAGCGATCCTTCTCGTCCTCGGGGCGATTCACCTTCTGGCGAGACCGGCCTCTGTTGCGGCACAATTCTCTTCGTCGGCGACAACCACCGTAGGGGTGAGCACAAAGGAAGCAGGCGCCGGCGAAACGTTCAAGGCGAGGCTTACCACGGTGCCGATCGATGCGACCATGATGTTGAAAATTGCGGGGTCCGGATCGCTCACGGCGGTGCTGGCCGGCAAGAGGCTCACCATCAACGGAACGTTCGAGGGCCTGCGCTCGCCCGCCACGGTCGCGCAGGTTCACCGAGGGCCTAAAGGCATTCGCGGCCCGGTGGTCTTGGACCTGATCGTTTCGAAGGCAACGAGTGGCTCCATCAGCGGCTCGCTC
>Ga0209726_10003500_pt1 | contig 21258 bp, 24 predicted proteins | sample Subgrocontami54m_FD_187453 | JGI IMG/M metagenome (GOLD analysis project Ga0209726, IMG submission 187453) | Subsurface groundwater microbial communities from S. Glens Falls, New York, USA - GMW46 contaminated, 5.4 m (SPAdes) (version 3) | ecosystem: Environmental > Aquatic > Deep subsurface >... | reverse complement strand
GGGCCGTCGTGAGCAGGCGATCCGACACGGCTTGCAGAAGGGTGTCGCCGATCGCATGCCCGAACTTGTCGTTGACCGGCTTGAAGCAGTCGAGATCGAGGTAAAGGAGGGCGATCACCTCGCCGCGCCTCACGCGCGCGACGGCCTGGTTCAGCCGGTCGCTGAAGAGGAGCCGGTTGGGCAGGTTCGTCAGAGCATCGTGATGGGCCATGTGCGCCACGAGCGCCTGCGTGCGCCGCTGCTCGGTCACGTCCTGATAGGTGGTGACGAACCCGCCTCCCTGCAGCGGCATGCCGCGGATCTCGAGCACCGTTCCATTGGGGCGCGTGCGCTCGAACACATGGGCGCGCTGCTCGCGTGCCAGAGCCATGCGCAGCCTCACGTGCTCCTCGACGTCGCCGGGACCGTACTCGCCGCGCTTGGCGTTGAAGCGGAAGATCTGCTCGAGCGTCGGCCAGCCCGACGCGAACAGGTGCTCGGGATACTCCAGCAGCCGCTTCTGCTGCTCGTTGCAGAGGACCATCTGCAGGTTCCGGTCGAACAGCGAGATGCCCCCCGGGAAATTGTCGAGCACGGCTTCGAGCAGCCGCACCCGCTCGCGCAGGATTTCGCCGCCGCCAATGGGCTCGCGGCTGGCGACCCAGGCGCCGCTCTCCATTGGCTGGCGCAGGAGTGCTACGGCAGGTCGGAGCCAGCCGACGCGGCTGCACGAGGGTATGAACCCGACGCGGCTCCAGATAGCATTCAACATCCCCGCTCCCCCAAGGCACCCGAGTGAAGCAGGCTTAGCCGAGCAACCCTAATCGTCTCTTCTAAGGTTCCCATTTATCGAAAATTGCCGCTGCTGTTGGCTAACAAGGTGTAAACGCGCCGCCCTGCAGGACGGCCTTAGCGTCCCTTCAACGTCAATGGCCGAAGATGGGTGCGGCTTGCTCGCCAAGAGAGCCGAGGCTGCGCCAATGCCGCGTTCCAGACCAAGCCCCAGCGAAGATTTCGCCTCGCTTCTCGATGCCCGGGCACGGTCTGCCGCTGCCGGCGCCGAGGCGCACGCCACGCTCCCACGCCATCCCCATCGCATAGGCGCCATAGACCCCATTGTCGGTGGCGCGCTGGGCCCGCAGGCCGCGGACCCACATAATGCCGCCGAGGCGCGCGCCCGCATGTACATGGACGAACGCCCGCTCGTCGCGGCGCTTGCGCCAGCGGGATGCGACCGCGAGACTGTCATGCGCGAGCTGCGGCTCGGCCCCGAGCTCACGGCCAGGGAGCTGGAGCGTCGCCGCCGCGATTTTGCGCTTCTGAACCACCCCGACCGCGTCCCACCTTGGGATCGCGAACTGGCCACGCGCCGCATGACGCTTGCCAACATGCTGATCGACCTGGCGCTGCAGGAAAAACGCGGCCAAGCCTCGGGGTGATGCGGGCCCAGGGCCGCTCGCCACGCCTACTTGCCGATGCGCGGGAGAAACCGCCCCGTCCGCTTCGCGTAGGCTCTGTATTCGTCACCGAACCTGGCAATCAGATTCCGCTCCTCGGTGCGACAGCGGATCACGAGCAGGGTGAAGGCCAGCGCGCCGGTGACGAAGAGAAACCAATTCGCTGCGACCAGCGCGTTGGCAACCGTGGCGAGGGCAAATGCGGCGTAGAAGGGATGCCGAACCCAGGCATAGGGTCCTGTCGTTACCAGCGTGTGGTGCGTTCTCGTAACGACCGTATCGGTCAGGTTCTTGCCGAGGCTGCGAAACGTCCGATCGTCGCTCATGGTTCCATTGTGACCCTGAAGGTGCCCGGGTCATGGCGAGGCGCGAGGCGACAGTTACAATTTTAGGCAAATAGTGGCGCCCCCATTGGGGTTAAGCCAACGCGCTCTTGCTACAACACGTTCAGGCGGACGGCGATGCCGCGGTCAATCTTGCGTCGGGGGGTGCATGTCACAGCAAGGCAACGTGGCGCTGCTGCTGCAGCGGCGGGACGGCATCCGGCAGTGGCTGGACGACGAGGCGCCCTACACCGACAGCGACCAGCGGCATCTCGAGGCGAACACGCCCGAGCGCGCCTACTGGCATCACGGCTATCAGGCGGCGCTGACCGACATCCTCCAACTGCTCACGCCTGCCGAGCAAAAATCTGGCAGCGGGGACACCTCCAGGTAGTGCCCTTCGGCCGGTCCGGGTGCAGCCGGTTGCCGGGCGGGGCGATGTCGTGGAAGAGCTCGCACTCCTTCTCGAACGCGGTCTGGGAGGCTGAGCAGTAGCGGTACTTGAAGAGCGCGTCGGAGCCGATGTAGTCGAGCAGCCGGCTGCGCAGGTCGACATCGGATCGGCCGACGTGATTGACGCAGAAGCGTCCCTGCGCGTCCGCATACCCCAGCGCATAGACCCCGGCCGACTTGCGCGTCACGACGGCATCGATGGCGTCGAACGAGAGGCGGTGGGGTCCCGACAGTCCGGTCTTGGTCATGGCCTGCTCCGATAAAGTTGCCGCTTGCTCACGGCGCGCAGAAGGCGCGCGCCTCCGCCGTCCACTGGCCGAAACCCGTTGCCACCAGGTTGGCAATCACGCGGCAGACGTATTTCTTCTGCGCGGGATCGTTGTTGGGACCGGCGTGATAGCGTGCGACCGCCCCGGTCCAGCTGCCTTCGCGGGTCCTCAGCTCGTTGAGGAAGCGGGCCGCGTACTCCACGTTCTGCGCCGGGTCGAGCATGTCCTCGACGGAAGCGAAGTTTTTGGCATGGAAGTGGTGGTTGATCTGCATGCACCCGATATCGATCAGCCGGGCGCCTGTTGACCGAGCAGAGCCGATGAGGCGTAGCGCCTCCTCTCTGCCGATAGCGTAGACGGGACGGCCCTCGATGTTGAGTGCATAGGGCTGCAGGGAGTCGCCGCGGCCCGTCTCGGCCAGGCCGACGGCATAGAGCATGCCGAGCGGCACGCCATGCTTGGCGGCGGCGCGCGCCATCTCGCGCTCGCAGGTGCTCTCGCCCGCACGTGCCGCGCAGGCGCTAAACATAAAGGCTATCGCCAGCGCGGTGGCGCGCGCCGCTCTGCTCGTCATTGCTGTCCCTGGGTGTGCCCTGAACGTTGCTGTCCTGCCCCATGTGCGCTCGCCCGCCCGATGGCCGGGTGTCCGGCTGTGATCCGCCCGATTGCGACTGGGGCGCGGAGTTGGGCGATCCGGCCGCGGCGGTGGCGTTGGACGGCTCCACCGCCCGCACCGTCAGTGCGTCGACGCTGTAGCCGGCGGATCGCAGCAGGCCCGAAAGCGACTCCCGGTCGGCGTCGAGCAGCCGCGCCGTCTCGCGGCGGCCGGCGTCGATCCGCAGCTCGAGCGCATCGTTCTTGAGGGCGATGCGGACGGTGACGGCGCCGAGCTCGACGGGGTGCAGCTGGATGGTGAGCACCTTGAGCGGGTGCATCGTCGAGGGTGTCGGCAAGGATGAAGTTGGATCGGTGCGCCCTGGTTCGCTGCCGGCGATGTTGGCAGCGATCCGGTCGGCGATTTGGCGCACGGGCGAAGATGCTGGCTGGAGCGCAGGCGTGGCCACATCGCCGGTCGGGCCGGCGCTTCGATGGGTTGTCGAAAGACCGAAGGAGGTTTCGTCGGCGGCTGGGCTTTGTGCCTCCGGCATCGGAGACCTGCCGGGCGATCCGTGCGCAGGCCGTTGCCCACTATCCTTGCCCTGCGCAGCAATCGCATCCGGATAAGGGGTCGGACGGGCTGCGTCCGCGTCGGGCGCTCCGGCCGCATCCGCGAGCATAGAGGCGTTCGCGGGCACGCGCGACGCCTTGCCCTCCCGATCAGCGAGCGCAACAGCCGCGCCGCGCTCGATCATGGCCGGCGCCAGATGCGTCTCGCGGTTGACGACGAGGACATCCGCCACGGTGCCGGGGCCCTCGCGGCCGCTGGCTGGCAAGCGCGAATGCAGCTGGCCGTTCCTCGCCGCGTCTCCAGAACATGGCGGCTCCGCCATTTCCCCGATCGCAGCCAGCGGCGCCGGTAGGATGGAATTGGCACCTGCCATTGCGGCGGGCAACGGCGGGGCGACGCCCGCGGCCACCCAGGCCGAGCCAGCATCGGTGCAAGGAAGGCGTGGGCCAGACAGGGCGGGATCGGCAGCCGGGGTCTCGTCACCGTCCTCGCCGACGGCACGATTCTCTGTCGCGGCGGCGTCCGGCTCGTCCTGAACCACGGGGGCGGACCCGTTCTGCCAGCGCACCTTTGGTGGCTCGCGATCTCCTGTTTTGTCTGGTTTACGGGCGCGAGCATCGTCGGCCGCCAGGCTCAGATGCCTGCGGAAGCCGTCGGAAGCAGCCTGATCAACGCCGTCCCTTTCCACCGATCGCCCACGGCCGCGCGCGCCATCCGTAGGCGCGACGTGTGCCGCAACGGGCAGATCAGTCCTCATTTGCCCGTCTCGCCAATCAGCTGATCCACGCGCGCGATCGCCTGCCGCGCAGTGCCGGCGGCCTTGAAGGTCGCGGCTATGTCCTCGCTGCCGGGCTGGCCGGTTGCGTCACCCGGCGCCGGCAATCGCCGCACCTCGGCGGCGACCGCGACGGCGGCGGCAAACAGCTCGGCCTCTTCGCCGCCGAGCTGGGTTGTCTCCATCGCCTCGAGAACGGACACGCCCTTGTCGAAGTCCTCGGTGACGACGAGGGCTGCCGCCTCATAGAGCTGCGCCCGCAACCGCTCTGGGCTTCCCTCCCCGAGGAGGCGCAAGGCGCTCCCGGCGGCAAAGCGGGCCAACTCGACCTTGCCTTTGAGCAGGGCTTCGCGGGCGATCGTCAAATAGACGTCTTGACGGTCGGCCAGGTCGAGCGCCTCCAGCGTGGCCTCGAGACGGGCGCTACGGCTGGGGCTGCCGGCATCGTTCCGGCCCGCCACATCGGCCGCGAACTGGTGGCGGAAGCTGCCCGCATAGATCGACTTGGGAAAACGGCGCAGATAGTTGGAGGCCAGCATCTCGAACCGGTCGAAGTCTCCGGCGGCCGCCACCGCGGAGACCTGACGGCGCAGGGCGGCCTCCTCGATCAGCGTTCCCGGCGCGAGCAGCCGCGCGTCGTCGAGCAGCGCCAGCGCCTTGCCGGGGTCCGTCTTGGCGATCAGCTCGGACTGGACCAGGGCAATGTGCCCGGCAAGGCTCGGATCGAGCGCGCGCGCGTCGATCCGGCCCAACAGCTTTGCGGCCTCGTCACTGCGGCCCTCGCCGTAGGCCAGCGCACCCCGGGCGAGGTTCTCGTCCATCCCGGGCAACGCCCCGAGGCCCAGCAGCTTCTTCAATATGCGCGGATCGCCGCCGCTCAAGACGAAGGCGATGGCGGCCCGCGCGTTCCTTGGCTGCTGCCACACCTCCGGCTTGGCTTGGGCCAGCTCAGCGGCGATTTGCGCAAGCAACGCCTTCTGCGTGGCGTGGGCGCTGGCGCTGCCGTAGGCGACCTGGTCCTGCAAGGTCCGCAACGACCGCACGAGGTCGGCGGGCTCGCGCGGCGCGTCCTGGCCATTCGCGGGAGCGACCCAGATCGCCAGCGACACCAGCAGAATGGCCAGGCGCAGCGACGGCATCACGGCTTAGCCTTGCGCAGCAGGATCTCGATGCGGCGGTTCTGCGCCGCCTCCGGATCGTCGGGGATCCTGAGGTTGTGGTCGGCGTGGCCTTCGATGCGCTCGAAACGCTTCTCGTCGATGCCGCCGCGCAACAGCATGTGGTAGGCCATGTGGGCGCGCGCCGCGGAAAGCCGCCAGTTGTCGTAGCTGCCCGACTTGTAGGGCCGGCCGTCGGTATGGCCGCGGACGACGAGCGGCTCGCTGCGCCCCGTCAGCACCCGCCCGAGTTTTTCCATGACGACCACCATGGCCGGCCGCGGCTCGGCAGACGCGATCGCGAACATGCCGAAATCGTAGTCGTCGGTGAGGCTCACCAGCACGCCTTCGTCGGTGGCGGTCACATCGATGTGGGGGATGGCGCCGTGCAGCGACTGCGCCACCGCCCGCTTGATCTCCGCCTCCAGCTGCGCCGCCGCCGCGCGCTCGGCCGCCTGCTGCATGGCCCTGCCCTCTGCTGCCTCGCGTGCCTGCTGGCTCGCGCCCGCTGGCGCACCGGCCGTGCTTTTTCCCGTGCCTTCGGTCCGTGCCTCGCCTGCCGCACCCCGTTCCGGAGCAGGGGCCGGCGTCTGCGCTCGCTTCGTGCCCGGGGACTTGTCGGCCGCGATCTCGTGCCGGAACGCCGGCTCGAACGGATCGCGATAGGCCTCCCCGCTCGCCGATCTCGCCTCGCCGCTTCCCCGTGCTGCTTGGGTGCGCCGCTGCTCCTCCCGGGCCTCGCCCGCGAGCTGCGCCAGCGCTGCCTGCGGGTCCCGGTATAGCGCTTCCTCCGTGAACTTCGCCTTGCCGGCCTCCGCCTTGCCTGCTGCTGCCTTGGCTTGCGCCGGCTGCTTGTTGGCGCTTGCCGCCGTGCTCTCCGTCGCCTGCGCGCCGGTCTCCGACTGGTGCAGGCCCCTGGAGACCGGCACCTTGTCGGTCAACCGCATCGGATTGAAGTAGGTGGCGACCTGCGTGAGCGTCTTCTTGTCGGTGGCGTTGATCAGCCACATGACGAGGAAGAAGGCCATCATCGCCGTCATGAAATCGGCGTAGGCGATCTTCCACACGCCCCCCTTGTGGGCGGCTTCCTCGCCACCCGAGTAGCGGCGAATGATGACGAGCTCGCCGGCCTTGGCTTCGTCCTGGTCCGACTTCACGGCACCACCTCCTCGATCTTGGCGGCCCAGGCGCCGAGCCGGGTCTCCAGAACCGTCGGCCCAACGGCGATGCGCACGTCCGGCTCGGCACTGACCGTGTAGGTCACGGCGCAGGCCTTGCCGGCGAGGTGCTCGCGCAAGGGGTGCAGCAGGTCCTCGGGCCCGGAGATGGCGATGCCGAGCCCCGGGTCCCGGGTCAGCAGCACCTCGAGGTCCGCACGCAACTGGGCGATGGCCTGCCGGCGCAATTCCGCGTTGAGGATCGGCGCCAGCACGCGCGCGGCGCTGTCCGCAATCCTGACCTCCAGCTCGCGCAGACCGGTCGCCAGCCGCGCGGCCAGCGCGTCGGCCTCGCGAGCAACCCACCCCTGGCGCTCGCTAGCGAGCTGGCGTGCGAATGCGGCCCTCTGCTCCTCCAGCTTGGCATCCAACAGGGCCATGGCGGCGGCCTTGCCGCTCTCGAGGCCCCTCGCGTGGGCTTCCTCGAGCCTGGCCGCCGCATCCTCGGCCGCCTCGGGAGCCGCCGATGCGCAACGCCTGCACGCATCGCCGCCGGCGCCGAACTCGGTCAGATACGAGGCGACCGGAACCGCGCTCATGCGCTTCTCGCCCCGCGCATCCATTGCTTGAGGATGGCGGCGGCCTGCTCCTCGTCGAAGTCGATCATCTGCTCGAGCCGCTTCTGCGGCGCCCGCCCGCGTTTGCTGGTCAGGTCCGCGATCAGGTTGGGCTGCGGCTCGCCGGCAATTCTGGGCTCCGCCCTTCCGTCCGCCGCAGGACCTTCGGCGCTCAGGGCCCGGGCTTGGGCTGCCGCCGGCTGCGACTCGAGGATGGCCCTCAGTGCCGGCCGCACGCCGAACCACACCAGCAACGCCGTCACCGCGATCATCGCCAGGGCATTGACGATGCTGCCGGTCTGGCGCACGAGCTGCTCGACCATCCCGACCGAGGGCACGGGCTCCATCAGCTGGCTGCCCTGGATGAACTCCAGCGCCGCCACGCTGATGCGATCGCCGCGCTTGCTATCGATGCCGGCAGCCGAGGCGACCAGCCGCTCGACCTCCTTCAGCTGCTTGTCCACGGCTTCGGGGCTGGCGCCCTCGCCCAGGGCCGCGAGCAGCCGCTTGCGATTGACCACCACGGCGACGGTGAGGTTCTCGATCCGGTAGCCCTCGCTCACCGTCGAGGTGGTCTTGGTGCCGACCTCGTAGTTGGTGAGCTCCTCGCGGCGCTCGTTCACCCGTTTCGACTGGTCGCCGGAGCTGGCGCTCGGCTGCTCGGCCGGCACGTTCTGCTCGGCGCCGACGGCTGCGCGATTGTTGACGTTCTGCGAGCTTCCCGTCTCCTTGACCACGCGCACCGAGCGCTCCACCCGCGTCTCGGGGTTGTAGGCCGTCTCGTTGGTCTGCCGCTTGTCGGTGTTGAGGCGCGCGGCGACGCTGATCTCGAAATTGTTGAGGCCGAGGTAGGGCGCCAGCGTCTTGGCGATGTTGTCCTGCAGCTCCTTGGCGATGGTCTTCTCCAGGCTCACCATCTTGGCCGGCGCGGCACTGAAGCTATCGCCGCCCGAGGCAAGGATGGTGCCGTCCATGTTCAACACCGTGACCTGATCGAGCGTCAGGCCCGGCACCGCGGCGGCAACCAGGTGGCGGATGGCCGGCGCCGACGAGAAGTCGCCGGCCGACTCGGTGCGCACGATCACCGAGGCGGACGGGGACTGGCGGTTGCGACGAAATGAGCCGGTGTCGGGCAGCACGAGATGGACCCTGGCCGCCTTCACACCCTTCATGGCCTGGATGGTGCGCGCGATCTCGCCTTCCAAGGCCCGCACCCGGGTGATCTCCTGCATGAACGAGGTGAGGCCCATGGAGCCCAGCTTGTCGAACAGCTCGTAGCCGGCGTTGGCGCTGCTGGGCAGCCCCTTCTCCGCCAGCAGCATGCGCGCCTGCGCGGTCTGGCCGTAGCGCACCAGCACGGCCGTCCCCTGGGCGTTGACGTCGAAGGATATGCCCGCCTCCCGCAGCGCGGCGCCGATGCGGCTGATGTCCTGGGTCGTGAGGCCGGTGTAGAGCGTCTCGAGCTGGGGCCGGCTCAGGTAGTAGCTGCCGAGCCCGACGGCAGCGAAGACGGCCAGGCCCACCACGCCCAGAGCGGCGAGCCGCCTGCCGCCGAGACCGAGCAGGCTGCGCCAAAGCCGTTCCAGCTGCTCTCGCCCGATCATCCAAGGCCTCGGCCAAATGGGGAGGAATGTCGCAGCGATACTCGGGCATGAACCTTGCGCGAGAATTGCGCGGCGCGGCGCTGGCACCAAACAAAGTTCGGCCACGCCCGGAGAGAGCGTGGCCGATGCTCAGGTGAGCGAAGACAGCGTCTTACTGGAACAGGCGCAGGATGTTCTGGCTCGAGGAGTTGGCGATGCCGAGCGCCTGGATGCCGAGCTGCTGCTTGACCTGGAGGGCCTGCAGCCTGGTCGACTCCTCGTTCATGTCGGCATCGACGAGGGAGCTGATGCCGCGATCGAGCGCGTTCATCAGGCCCTTGACGAAGTCCTGCTGCAGGCCGATGCGGGACTTGACCGCACCGAGGCTGCCCGCAACGGTGGTCATCTCCTTGATGCCCGCATCAGCGCCGCTGATATAGCTGTTGAGGGTGGTGATGTCGGCGGTACTGTCCGACAGCGCGGAGATGCTGAGACCGTAGATCGAGAACGTGCCGGTGGCCTCGGCGATGGTGCCGGCCGCAACGCGCTTGCCGTCGAGAATGCCGGCGTTTGCGTCGGCTGTGCCGACGTTGGCATCGAACAGATCCATCCCGGACGTATCGATCGCGATCGTCTGCACGGCGACGACACTGCCCGTGCGTGTGAAACCCGAGACGACGTTCTTGGTCGCGTTGAAGGTGGCCGGGGTGGAATCGACCGATAGCCAGTTCTCGCCGGAGAACGATGCCGCGTCGGCGATGCTCTTCAGCTGCTTCTGCAGCTCCGTGATCTCGCTCTGCACCTTGGTCTTGTCGATGCCGGGCTCGCGCGCGGCCACCAGCTTGGTCTTGATCTGGTTGACCACGTCGATGGCACTGTTGACGGCGGTGTAGGCCACGTCGACCACGCTGGCGCCGAGGCCGAGCGCGTCTTGCACTGTGGACAGCGCCCCCTTGTCCGACCGCATGGTGGTGGCGATCGACCAATAGGCGGCATTGTCGGAAGCCTCGGCAACGCGGAAGCCCGTGGAGATGCGGCTTTGCGTTTCGAGCAGGCTCTTGTTGGTCTGGGTCAGCGTCTGCAGCGCAGTCATCGCTGCCATATTGGTATTGATGCTACTCATGTGCTTCTCCCCCTGGGAGTTACTGGAGGCAACAGGGACGTTCCCGGGGCTTTGCCGGTATGGCAGAGCGCTACGTTGCCCGGAGCCCCCTCGACTACGCTCCATCCTGCCATGCCGATATGGTTAGAGGAGAACGGTTGCGAGATGATTAACGCCCTCTGACCGGCAACCATCAAAAGCAATCAAATGAAGGAGCGGATGAGCCCCCCGATCAGCAGGTTCCAGCCGTCGATGAGCACGAAGAACAGCACCTTGAAGGGCAGCGAGATGACGGTTGGGGGAAGCATCATCATGCCCATCGACATGGTGAGCGTGGCCACGATCATGTCGATGACGAGGAACGGCAGCGCGATCAGGAAGCCGATCTCGAACGCGCGCCGCAGCTCGGAGATCATGAAGGCCGGGATCAGCACGCGCAGATCGATCTCCGGCTCGTCCTGCCGCGGCCGCAGGCTCTCGCCGGCGAGCTCGGAGAACAGCTTCAGGTCCTTGTCGCGGACATTGGTGCGCATGAAGGATCGGAACGGCGAGGTGATGCGCGTGTAGGCCTCCTGTTCCGTGATCTTCTTTTCCATCAGCGGCTGCACGCCGGTCTGCCAGGCCTTATCGAAGGTCGGCCCCATCACGTAGAACGTCATGAACAGGGCGAGGCTGATCAGGATCAGGTTGGCGGGCGTGGTCTGCAGCCCGAGCCCCGCGCGCAGGAACGACAGGGCGATGACGAAGCGGGTGAAGCACGTCACCATGATGAGCAGCCCCGGCGCCACCGAGAGCACGGTGATGACCGCGATCAGCTGGATGATGCGTCCCGCGGCCGTCGGATCGCCGGAGGGAACGAGCGATTCCAGGGTCGGCATCTGCGCGGCCGCCCCCGAGCTGGCGGCCAGCAGGAACAACAGGGCTGCGAGGAGCTTGCTCATTCGACGATCAGGGTTTGGATGACGAGATCGCGGACCTTGCCGCCGCTGCGCACGCGAACGCGGTCGTTGAGGTCCTCACGCAAGTGCTGGAAGCCGCTGGCGCCCTGGATCTGCACCAGCGCGACCGTCCGCAGGAAGGCGACGATGTCTTCCGTGATCTGTGCGGTCAGCACATTGGACTCGGCCGTCTGGTCGCCGTCCATGACGAGCGACGCCTCGAGACGGATCCAGGTGCGCTCGGGGCTGGCGAGGTTGGTGATGATGGGTGCCAGCGATCTGAGGCTGGCGCCGGCGGGATAGCGGCTCTTGAGCTCTTGCCCGGAGCCTTGCGCGCGCCGAGGCTCCGCCTTGCCCGGTGGCCCGTCCTCCAACTTGGCCGACAGCTGCAAACCAAGGACTCCACCGCCGCCAACCCCCAATACGGTGAGAGCCAGCATCGCACCGATGAACGCCCCGGCCGACGACGGCTTCGCGCTCGCCGCCTGGGGCTCGGCCCCTGCGGCCTGCTCGGCCGTCTCTGTCGTGGTCGCGGGCTTTGCCATGTCAGAACGGCAGGATCAGGTCGAGCAGCTGGTGGCCCCAGCCCGGCTGCTGCACCTCCATGATGCGGCCGCGTCCCCCGTACGAGATGCGGGCCTCCGCAATCTTGTCGTAGGAGATCGAATTGTCGGTGGCGATGTCGCGCGGGCGCACGACGCCGGCGACGCTCAAGACGCGCAGCTCGAAGTTCACCCGCACCTCCTGGGTGCCGCTGATGACGAGGTTGCCGTTGGGCAGGACGTCGGAGACGACGGCCGCCACCAGCAGCTCGATGTTCTCCGAGCGGGTGATGGCGCCTTGTCCCTTGGTGGAGGTACCGGAATTGACGGTCGAGTCGAGCTTGCCGTCGCCCTTGCCCTTGAGGAAGGGATAGTTCAGGTCGTAGGACGCATCGAAGTTCAGGTTGCGCTTGGAGTCGCGCGAGCGCTCCGACGTGTTGTCGAGGGTGGCCTTGTCCCGCATCGAGATCTTCACCGTCACGACGTCGCCCGCCTGCGCGGCGCGCGGGTCGCGGAACAGCGCGGCGCTGCCGTCCTGCCAGAACGAATTGCCGCGGGCGTTGCTGGGACGCGGCGGCTGCTCGCCCAGGATCGGCACCCGGTCGGGCCTGAGCCCGGCGCCCACCGGGGTGAGGTGCGGCTCGCGCGCGAAGTCCCGCACCTTGTCGGCGCATCCCCCCAGCAGCAGCGAGGCAGCGATGAGGAGCGCAACCTTGCTCATGACTTCTTTTCCTCGGGACGCACCTGCGGCCGCGTTGCCGGCACGGTCTTGGCGGCGCCGCTGATGGTGGCGGTGAGGCGAGCGGCCCGGGCCGGCTCCATCTCGTTGAGGATGGCGCTGGCGCCGCGCGCATCGAGCTTGATCAGCACGGCGGCGGCCGTCTCCTCGTCCATGGCCATCAGCTGCTGCGCGGCGGCGTCGGGGCGCATGCGCGCATAGATCAGCACCAGGTTGTCGCGCGCCTTCTTCACGAACTCGTCGCGGCGCGTCACCCACTTCTGGTATTCGGCGCTCTTGGCCTCGAGCAGGGCGATGCGCTTGTCCAGCTCCAGCTCGATGTCGAGCAGCGTCTTCTTCTGCCAGGCAAATCGCGCCTCGGCCGCCGCATTGGCAATGTTGACGCAATACTGGCGCGCGGCGCTCGCCTGCGCGGCGGGCGCGTCGGGCAGCTTGCGCGTGCGCGACGGCCCCGTTGCCGGCTCGACCGCCGCGGGGGCCTGCTCGGCCACCTGCACGCGCGCCATGAAGGTCTCGAGGGCCGGGCTGCGCACCGGCTTGACGGCGACCGCCGGCCCCGGCCTTGCCGCATCGCCGGCCGCCACCACCACCGGCTCCCACCCCTGCTGCGCCGCGGCCGGCGCCAGCACCGCGCACAATATGCCGGCGGCAATCGCGAGCTGCAGGCCCAAACGCGCCAGCGCCGCCACCGCCCCTTCATGCCGCGTGAGCCCGCGCCTCATTGCACCACCAGGTCCGCTTGCAGGGCGCCGGCCGACTTGATCGCCTGCAGGATGGCGATGATGCCGTTGGGCTTGAGCCCGATCCGGTTGAGGCCGCCGACCAGCATCTGCAGGTTGGTGCCGCGCACGATCGCCAGGTTGCCGCCCGTCTGCTCGGCCATCACCTGCGTCTCCGGCGTCACCACCGTCTCGCCGCGGGAGAACGGCAGCGGCTGCGACACCTTGGGGCTCTCGGTCACCCGCACCGTCAGGTTGCCGTGCGCCACCGCGACGGTGGAGATCTGCACGTCCTTGCCGATGACGATGGTGCCGGTGCGCTCGTCGATGACGACGCGGGCCGGCGCATCCACCTGCACCGGCAGCTCGCCGATCTCGGCCATGAAGCGCGCCGCGCCGAGGTAGAAGGGCCGGTGCAGCGTCACCGTACGCAGGTCGTCCTCGCGCGCGACCCTGATGCCGTAGCGGGCGTGCATGTAGGCGTTGATGGCGTCGGCCACGCCCACCGCCGTTGAGAAATCCGGGTTGCGCAGCTCCAGCACCAGGACCTTCTCGTCGGCAAAGCGGCCGGGGCCCTCGCGCTCGATCAGCCCGCCGTTGGGAATGCGCCCCGTGGTCGGCACGCCTTGCGTGAGCGATTCCGCCTTGCCCTGCGTGACGAAGCCCGTCACCGCCAACGGGCCCTGCGCCACCGCGTAGATCTGGTTGTCGGCGCCGCTGAGCGGCGTGAGGATCAGCGATCCGCCGGCGAGCGAGCTGGCGTCGCCCAGCGAGGAGACGGTGACGTCGATGCGCGAGCCCTTGCCGATGAAGGCCGGCAGCTCGGCCGTGACGATGACGGCCGCGACGTTGCGCGTGCGCGCCTTGGAGTTGCGGACATTGATGCCCATGCGGTCGAGCATCGACTGCAGCGACTGCTCGGTGAACGGCGAGTTGCGCAGGGTGTCGCCGGTGCCGTTGAGGCCGATGACGAGGCCGTAGCCGATCAGCTGGTTGGCGCGCACGCCCCGGATGGTGACGATGTCCTTGATGCGCGTGCCCGCCACAACCGGCGGGGCCAGGCAGCAAAACAAGAGCGCCAGGACCAGGAGCCGCGTCATGGGGCCGCCAAACGGACGGTTCCGTCCGGCGCCACCGTCCCCTTGATGATCGTGCCGCTGTCGACGTTCCTGAGGCTCACGACGTCGCCGATGTTGCCGTTCTGCAGGGCCATGGCGTTGGTCGTGATGATGAGCCCGCCGGCCTCGAGCACGACCATTGCGGCCTTGCCCTGCAGCACCGCATAGGGGTCGCGAACGCCGCCGACGGGGATCGGCTGGCCGGGGAGCAGCGTGCGCCGCGCCACCTTGCCGATCAGGGCCTCGCGCGTCTCGTGCACGGTGGAGCGGGCGACCGTGTGGGCGATGAAGGCGCGCTCGACCAGCTGGTTGTCCGCGAGCACGTCGCCCGGGTAGATCGTCATGCGCGGCACCGGCAGCTCCAGCTCGGCGGCGCGGGCCGGCGCCGCGCCGAGCAGCATGAGGACGGCCATCGCCACGCCGGCAGCCCGGGCTCGCCTCGAGTGCACGATCGCCCCCATCGCTCAGCGCAGACCCTTGGACACGGTGCCGAACATGTCGTCGGCCGCCTGGATCACCTTGGAGTTCATCTCGTAGGCGCGCTGCGCCGAGATCAGCTCGGTGATCTCCTTGACCGGATCGACGTTGGAGTTCTCGAGATAGCCCTGGTGCACGCTGCCGAAGCCGGGGTCGCCGGGCACGCCCACGACTGGGGTGCCGGACGCCGGCGTCTCGCGGTAGAGGTTGGAGCCCAGCGGATCGAGTCCGGCCTCGTTGGCGAAGTTGGCGAGCGTGAACTGGCCGATCAGCTGCAGGGCGGCATCGGTGCCGACGCGGACGTAGACCTGGCCCGTCTCGTTGACGGTGACCTCGGTGGCGTTCTGCGGAATGCTCATCGCCGGCTGCACGACGTAGCCGTCCGCCGTCACGATCTGGCCGGTGGCGTTCTTGTTGAAGGAGCCGGCGCGGGTGTAGAACGTCTCGCTGTTGGCGCCCGCCACCTGGAACCAGCCGCGGCCGTTGAGCGCCAGGTCGAGCTTGTTGCCGGTGTTCGTCATCGCGCCCTGCATGTGCAGGTTGCGGATGGCGGTGGTGCGCACGCCGAGGCCGATCTGGGCACCCTCGGGGATCGCATCCTGGCCGCCGCGGTTGGGCGTGCCGGCGGCGCGCTCGGTCTGGTAGAGCAGGTCGGCGAACTCCGCGCGCGAGCGCTTGAACCCGGTGGTGTTGATGTTCGCGATGTTGTTCGCGATCACCTCCACGTTGGTCTGCTGGGCGTTCATGCCGGTGGCGGCGATGGCGAGCGCTCTCACGTGCAACTCCTCAAATCGACATGCGGCTGATCTCGAGATAGGCGGCGACCGCCTTGTCGCGGATGGCCAGCGCCCCCTGCAGCGTCTGCTCGGCCGACATCACCGCCTCCACCACCTGCTGCACCGAGGCCTGGCCGCGAATGCCGGCGATGGACATGGCCTCCGCGTTCTTGAGCGTGCCCGATGCATTGGCGGCGAGCTGCCCCAGCATGGCGCCGAAGTCCGCCGCCGGCGCGTCCGGCCCCGCCCCAGCGGCCGCGGCCCCGCGGGCGAGATCGGTCGGGCTGACGGGTTGAGAGCCGACCGGGGAGACCGAGGGGACGATGGCGTCGATCATCACGTGCTCCTCAGCAGATCGATCGTCATCGCGACCATCTCGCGCGCCTGCTTGATCACCTGCAGGTTGGCCTCGTAGGAGCGGTTGGCCTCGCGCATGTCGGCGATCTCGACCATGATGTCGACGTTGGGCAGCTTGACGAAGCCCTTGGCGTCGGCCGCCGGGTGGCCGGGGCTGTGCTCGATGCGATAGGGCGAGCGCTGCCGGTCGATGCCGGCGACCTTGACGAGGCTGGCGCCCGTCGCCTCGTCGACCTCGCTCTCGAAGCTGACGGTCTTGCGCGTATAGGGATCGGCGCCCGGCGTCTTGCCGGTCGACTGGGCGTTGGCGAGGTTCTCCGACAGCACGCGCAAGCGCTTGGACTGCGCCTCCAAGCCGGAGGCGCCAACCTTGAGCGATACCTGCAGGGGATCGAACACGGGGCTAGACCTTCGCGCTCGCCAGGATCATGCGCTGGAAGGCTTTCAGCACGCCGGTGTTGAGCCGGTAGGCGCGATTGACGTCGCCCGCCTTGATCAGCTCCTGCTCCAGGCTGACGCTGTTGCCGGAGTGCGTGATCTCCCAGGGCTCCTCGTTGCGCACGGCCGTTGCCGGCGTGTCGGCGCTGCCCGTCGTCATGTGCGCCGGCGAGGTCGCCGTCATGGCCAGGCGCGCCGATTCCAGCGCCATCTCGAAGGGCGCGACGTCGAGGGCCTTGTGGCCGGGCGTATTGGCGTTGGCGATGTTGCCGGCGATCGTCGCCTGCCGCGCCGACAGCCAGCGGTTGTGCTGGGAGATGACATTGAAGAGATGAACGGGAGTCATGGGGCTGCCGCATTGCGTGCCAGCCTCATGTTCTAGGCGCTCAATCTTGTCCCAAGCTTGCGGGGCCAGGCATGCGCCACGGCCATTCCATCTGCCTGCAGCTATTCGAGCACGGCCTGCGGCACGTCGTAGGCTTGCAGCGACTGCCAGTGGCGCTGCAGGTCCGCCTTGAACAGCCCGCGCGTGATGCCGAGGCTGAGCTTCTCGACCGCCGTCGTCATGGCGTTGATCGACGAGCCCGAAGGCCCGAAGCTCATGGTGGAGGCAATGGCGAAGACGTGGATGTTGCCGATCCACGGCGTCTTGCCCGGGGTCTTCTCGGTCAGCTCGTAGTCGCTGCCGAGATAGGGATATCGCGCCAGGCGGTCGTCGCGCTCCTCCGGCGGCGGCTGGTAGCGGTCGCCCCAGGTCGCAATATTCGCCGCGCAGCGATTGAGCTCGGGCCGCAGCGCGAAGTCCATGTCCACGCCGGTTCCGGAGATCAGGTAGTCGGCGCGGAACGGCCCCTGCGGCGTCTGCAGCTCGACGCCCGCGCCCTTCACCCCGGCGCCCAGCCAAGGCGCGCCGGTGTGCAGGAGAAAATTCGCGTGGCGCGCGCAGCGGTCCCAGGTGTCCTGGGGAAAGCCCTCCCTGAGGCCCAGTATGTGGCTCATGAAGCGCCAGCGCCAGGCATCGTCCAGGTCCGACAGGTGCCGCAGGAAGCCCGCAAACGTGAGCCAGCGGTAGGGCTGCACCACCTGCGGCGTCGCGCGGCGGCAGAACAGGTGCACCTCGGCCGCCCCATGCTCGAGGGCGACCGCAGCGTTGTCGAACGCAGACGCGCCGGCACCCAGCACCGCCACGACCTTTCCCCGCAGCGCCTCGAAGTCGATATCGTCCGCCGCGTGTGCCCGCAGATGCTTGGGCAACGCCGCCACGAACTCGGGCATCCACCAGCCGCCCATGCCCTCCTGGCCGGTGGCGAGCAAAACCTTGCGCGCATGCAAGATCTCGCGGCTGCCTCCGGCGCCCTGCACGGTGACGGCGATCAGCTCGCCGGGCGCGGGCGCGATATCGATGGCCTCCAAGCCGTTGCGGACCGGAATGCCGATCGCGTCCCGCACCCACAGCAGGTACTCGGCCCACAGCTCTTTGGGGATCAGCTCGAGCGCGATCCAGCTGTCCGCGCCGAAGCGCGCCTCGTGCCACGCCTGGTAGGTGAGGCTCGGCACGTCGAGGTCGGGGCCCGTGTAGTCCTTGGGGCTGCGCAGCGTGTGCATGCGGGCATAGGTCAGCCAGGGGCCTTCCTGCCCGTACGCGGCCTTGTCGATCGCCAGCACGTTGCCGACCTGCGCCCGCATCAGCGCGAAGGCGATCGCAACCCCGCTCTGGCCGGCCCCGACGATCAGCACGTCGAGCGCAGGCTTGCCGTCGGGTGCAGCGCGAGGCTCGAGCCACGGGTTGCGCGGATGGGCGATGCGGTCAAGGTCGCGCCGCACCTCGGCGGTGAGAGTGGCGACGCCGTCATGCTCCGCGCCCGGTTGCCTCGAGCCCATGCCCCTGCCTCCCAGCATCACGACGCTGCCGACCGCCCGCCGTCGACGTCGGCCATGAGCGGCTCAGTTGTAGATGTAGGTCACCAGGAAGGTGCGGTCGGCGATGGTCGAGCCGGCGGGCGGGATCGGGAAGCTCGATTGCTTGACGGCGAACACCACGCTCTGATCCAGGGTGGCGTCCGCCGCGCCCCTGATCAGGCGCACCTCGGCAAGATTGCCGGTATCCGTCAAGATCAGCCTGACGGTGACCCGGCCGAGGGTGCCGCGCGGGTAGGGCATCGTCTTCCTCAGAGCCCGAATCACGCCGCGCCCGAACTCGTCGTTTTCGCCGGACCGCGTCACGCCTGGGGGACGGGAAACCGCGGCGGAGAGGCCGCTCGGGGCGATCGCCATGTCCGGCAAGTCCAAGTGCAGCGCCTGTTTCGGCTGCTGCGGCGCGGGTTTGCTTTTTGCGTGCGGCTCGCTCTGCTTCTCCGTCGCGTTCGGCGGCGAGGCGAGGCTCAGCGCTTCCTTGTCGATCGGAAACTCGGGGGCCTTTTGCTGCTTGGGAGCGGGCGCAGGGGGACTAGCCGCTTCGGTCGCGGGCTGAGGGCGCTGTTGCGCCTGGCCGGACCCCGCCGGCGAGGCCTGCTGCTGAATTGGCGGCGCGGTCCTGCTGGCGAAGTCGGCCGCGTCGACCAGATCGACGGTGATGGCATCCTTGCTGCCGTCGCGTTCGCCCATCTGCCGCGGCAGCGATCTGGTGACCCCCAGAATCACGGCCGCATGCAACGCCGCCGCGCACGCCAGCCCGATCCAGAACGCGCGCTCCCGCTTCCTCGGCGCCGCCACCCAGCGCCTGGGGCCCGCACGAGGAGGGGGGGCCGCTTGCACAATGACAATATTGTCAGCGCCCATCGCGTCTGCTCAGTTTGACCTGGCCACCCCTCGGCGTCACATGGTGCCCCGGCGGCCGGCGACTGGGGATTCGTCCAGGCAACGCTCTAGCATTTCATGGCCCGTCGCGTCTTCCCCAGCGTCTCGATTGCCGGTCATGCGCGGGGCCACCGTGGCCGCTATGATGCAGGCAACCCACATAGCGACCCCTGGCCAGGCCCATGCTTCTCGAGATCCGGCATTTGCGCAAATCCTTCGGCTCCCTCAAGGCCGCCGACGGCATCGACCTTGCCATCGCCAAGGGCGATGCGGTGGGCATCATCGGCCCCAACGGCGCCGGCAAGTCGACGCTGTTCAACCTGATCACCGGCACGCTCGAAGCCGACGCCGGCGAGATCCGGCTCGACGGCGTCGACATCACCCAGACCAAGGCGCACCGGCGCTGCCTCGCCGGCATCGGCCGCTCCTACCAGGTCCCGCAGCCGTTCGAGACGCTGACCGTGTTCGAGAACCTGCTGGTGGCTGCCGTGCACGGCGGCGGGCAGGGCGTGGGCGGGGCGGTCGATTTCTGCGCCGGCATCCTCGAGCGCACCGGCCTCCTCCCCGCCGCCAACAAGCCGGCCGGCGCGCTGACGCTGCTCGAGCGCAAGCGGCTGGAGATGGCGCGCGCGCTCGCCACCGCGCCGAAGCTCTTGCTGCTCGACGAGATCGCCGGCGGCCTCACCGAGAGCGAGTGCCACGAGCTCGTCGCCACCATCAAGGCCATCCGCGCGGGCGGCACCACCATCGTGTGGATCGAGCACGTCGTGCATGCGCTGCTGGCGGTCGTCGACCGGCTGATCGTGCTCAACTTCGGCCGCAAGATCGCCGAAGGCGAGCCGCGCGCGGTGATGGCCTCGTCCGAAGTGCGGGAGATCTACATGGGGCTGGCGGCGTGAGGGATTGTTGGCAGATGTACCTCGCGCGCAGGAACGCGGTCAAACCGCGGCTTCCACGCGCTTGAGCGCCGCCTGCAGCTTGGCGATCGTCGCCTCGAGCTCGGCTTTGCGCTCGCGGCTTTCCTCGACCACCTCTGGCGGCGCCTTGGCGACGAAGTTGGCGTTGGCGAGCTTGGCGCCGATCTTCCTGACCTCGGCCTGGGCCTTCTCGATCTCGCGCATGAGGCGCGCCCGCTCGGCGGCCATATCGATCACGCCGGCGAGCGGCAGGGCCGCGGTGGCCTCGCCGATCACGATCTGCGCGGCGCCCTTGGGCGGCGCCTTGGCAAACGAGATGGCGTCGAGGCGGGCGAGGCGCTCAATCGTGTCCTCGTGATGCTCGGCGCGCGCACGTGTCGCCTTGTTGGCGCCGATCAGCACCAGCGGGATCTTGGCCCCGGCCGGCACATTCATCTCGGACCTGACCGAGCGCACCTCGCCGACGAGCTTGACCAGCCAGCCGATCTCCTCGTCGGCTTGTGGATCGGCAAGACCCTCGAACACGGGCCAGGTGGAGAGGCACAACAGGCTCCGGCGCTCGACCCCCACCTCGACCAGGCGCGCCCACAGCTCCTCGGTGATGAACGGCATGAAGGGGTGCAGCAGCTTCAAGATCTGGTCGAGCGCCCAGGCGGTGGTGGCGCGCGTCTCGGCCTTGGCCGCCGCGTCGTCGCCGGTGAGGATCGGCTTGGCGAGCTCGAGGTACCAGTCGCAGAAGGTGCCCCAGGTGAAGTCGTAGATGGCGGTCGCCGCCTCGTTGAACTTGTAGGCCTCGATGCCGGCCGTGACCGCCGCCGCCGTGCGCTCGACCTCGCCGGCGATCCAGCGGTTGAGCGTCTCCTCGACCGCCTTGGGGTCGAAGTCGCGCTGGCGCACGCACTCGTTCATCTCGCCGAAGCGCGCCGCGTTCCACAGCTTCGTGGCGAAGTTGCGATAGCCCTCGATGCGCCCCGTCGAGAGCTTGATGTCGCGCCCCTGCGCGGCCATGGCGGCCAGCGTGAAGCGCAGCGCGTCGGCGCCATACCGGTCGATGACGACCAGGGGGTCCATGACGTTGCCCTTGGTCTTCGACATCTTGGCGCCCTTGTCGTCGCGGACGAGGGCGTGGATGTAGACGTCGTGGAACGGCACCTCCTTCATGAAATGCAGCCCCATCATCATCATGCGCGCGACCCAGAAGAAGATGATGTCGAAGCCGGTGACCAGCACACTCGTGGGGTAGTAGCGCGCGAGCTCCTTGGTCTTGTCGGGCCAGCCCAGCGTGGAGAATGGCCACAGGGCGGATGAGAACCAGGTGTCGAGGACGTCGGGATCGCGCTCGAGGGCAACCGCCGCGCTTCCCCCTCTCCCCGTCTTCGCGGGGAGAGGGTCGGGGTGAGG
>Ga0209726_10003492_pt1 | contig 21287 bp, 19 predicted proteins | sample Subgrocontami54m_FD_187453 | JGI IMG/M metagenome (GOLD analysis project Ga0209726, IMG submission 187453) | Subsurface groundwater microbial communities from S. Glens Falls, New York, USA - GMW46 contaminated, 5.4 m (SPAdes) (version 3) | ecosystem: Environmental > Aquatic > Deep subsurface >... | reverse complement strand
GAACGGGACCTCTTCGACCACCGAGCCGGGAGAGAGGATCACGAGCCGCTCTAAAACATTTTGAAGCTGGCGAACGTTTCCGGGCCAGCGATACTTGAGCGCAGCCTTCAGTGCCGCGTCGCTCAGCCGGATGGTTCGTCCGACGCGCCCGGCAAACATTGCGAGGAAGTGATTCACCAACGCCGGTATATCGTCGCTTCGCTCGCGCAGAGGGGCCAGTTCAAGCGACGTGACGTGGAGACGGTACCACAGGTCGTCGCGAAACTTTTTCTCCGAGACCAGTTGCCGCAGATCGCGGTTGCTCGCGGCCACCACGCGCACGTTCACGGTTTTCGAGACCGAAGAGCCGACGGGACGGACCTCGTGCTCCTGCAGGAAGCGGAGCAGACGCAACTGAAAGGCCGGCTCGATCTCTCCAATCTCATCGAGAAATACGGTGCCGCCCTCGGCGCTTTCCAGCAGACCCTCGCGGTCGCGATCGGCTCCGGTGTAAGCGCCGCGCACCGCGCCGAATAGCTCCGCTTCCAGCAGCGTCGCGGGCAGCGCCGCGCAATCGACCACCACAAATCGCCGGTTGCACCGCGGGCCGCTCTCGTGAATCAGCCGCGCCACCAACTCCTTCCCGGTTCCGGTTTCGCCTTGCAGCAGCACGGTGGAATCGGCCGGGGCCACGCGCGAGATGAATTTATAGACCTCAACCATTGCGGCGGAGTTTCCGACCAGCGACGGCGAAGTTCCTTCGTTCCCGGCCGGCTCCGGCGCAGCAGCTTGAGCGACGGCCTGCTCGGCGTTTTTTATGGCCTGGACGAAGCGCGGCAACGCGAATGGCTTGGCGATGTAGTCGAATGCTCCCGCCTGCGTCGCCTCCAGCACGGTCTCAAACGAACCGCGAGCGGTCATGAGGATCACCACGCAACGCGGGTCGAGCGACCTCGCACGGCGCAAAATATCGAGGCCGGTCCGTTCGTCGAGATAGATGTCGGAGACGACGATGGGGAAATTTTTCTCAGCCAGACGGGCAAACGCTTCGGCGCTCGACGGCGCATGCTCCACGGGGTAGCCCTCGGCTTCGAGCAGCGTCCGGATGGTGAGCGCGACCGACGGATCGTCCTCGACGACTAAGATCGTGGGCTTGGCGTTCGATGGCTTCGCGGATTGCGGTTGAGCATTCATTGTGGTGTCACCGCGCCGCCTGCTGGGGGCGTCTCGCGGACGCTCGGGCCGGGAGCGAGATAGTGAATCGCGAACCCTCGCCCGGCTTCGTTTCCAGCTCCAGATCGCCGCCGTGATGGCGCGCAATTTCGCGCGCGATGGCGAGTCCCAAGCCAAAGCCGGGAGCATCGGAATTCTTGGCGGAGTCGGTCCGGTAGAAGCGGTCGAAGATTTTGCGGCTCTCTTCCGGCGTCATCCCGGAGCCACTGTCCGTGACGTGAATCCGCGCCCGGTCTCCATCGAGCGAGATGGCAACCTTGACGGACGTACCAGCCGGGCTGTACTTGACGGCATTCGTCACCAGGTTTGCTATGGCAAACTCCACCAGCTCCGGGTCCCCGTCTATCTCGGCATCGGCGATTGTATCCTCGCGGACTATTTGAATCCGCTTTCGCTCCGCCGCCGGACGCAGCCGCTCGATGGTTCCGTCGAGGATGGGCGAGAGGTTCACTGCCACGCGCCGCAACTCGATCTCGCCTGCCGAGAGACGCTCGACGCTCAAAAAACGCTCGACGAGTTTCCCCAAGCGCTGTGACTCGTCGTAGATGAGCGTGACCATCTGCTGGCGGCGGGTTTCGTCGAGCGGATAGCGGCTGAGCAGCTCGCTCGATGCCTGGATGGCCGTAAGCGGTGTGCGGATCTCGTGCGTGGCCATTTCAAATTGCTGCTGCGACCGGCGGCGCCGCGCTTCCGAGTAAGCAAACTTTCTGCGCGCCGATAGCAACTGGTAGACGCCGCAGATCACGAGCGTCGTCCCGAAAGGGACAAAGAGCGAAAACGCCGGCCAGACGTGCCCGTAAAGAAACAGCCAGTATGGCCCGACGAGAACCGCAGCGCCAATCCCGACGAGAACGGCAATGAGGGCCGCGCCGTGAAACCAGACCAGCGCCAGGGCTGTGCCGACTGTGATCGCGACGACGGCGAGAGCCGCACTGAAGTCGCTTGCGGGCTGAAGATAGTTTCCCCGGAGCAGCGTGTGCAGGATGTTGGCATGAATCTCGACGCCCGGCATTCCAACGACCGTGGAAAACGGAGTGAACAGGCGGTCGCCGGTCCCCTGCGCCGTCACGCCGAGGAAGACGAACTTATCGCGCAACCGCTCGGCAACCGAGGGATCGTCGAGGACGCGCGCTAGGCTGATCTCGGCGAACGTTCCGTCGCTCCCGGCATAGTCGATCAGCATGGCCCTTCCGCTCGCGCGCATGGCGGGAACACGAGTGGGCGCACGATTGCCGGAACCGGGAACCTCCAGAGCATCGTCGGTTTCCGTCACGGGCTGGTGTGGATTGCCGAGCGCGATGCGGAAGCATTCGAAGGCCAAAGCCCAGTAGCGCTCGCGCCCCGCCTGCTTCGCCAAAAGCACCTGGCGGCTCACGCCATCGGCATCGGGCTCGGCATGAACGTGTCCGATGGCCGCCGCAGCATCGGAAAACTCCGGACGAGGCAGCAGCCAACGGTCGCCGGATTGCGCTTCGAGCGCCGCCGACAGCACCGGATGCGGGTCAGCCGATAGCGCCGCTTTCAGATCGCCGTCGGCTTCCGGAGTCGAAACATCCGTCAGGAGAAGGTCCAGGGCCACGAGACGCGGTCTCGCTTGCTGTATCGCCCGGATCGCCCGCGCCACCAGCGACCGGTTCAGCGGCAGCGCGCCGTACCGAGCCAGCGTTGCGTCGTCAATGGCGACGATCACGATCTCGTCCGACGGCCTTTGCGGCCCGCGCTGGTGGAAGTACAGATCGTAAAAATAATGGTCGATCCGCGTGGCGTAGAGGCTCCACCCGGCCACCAGCGAGATCACGAGACACAACGATGCCAGCAAAACGTAGGGGACCCGTTCTTTGAGGCGCAATGGCTTCATAAATTGTTTGCTTGGTGCAAACGCTTTCATCTTATCAAACTTCGGGATTTCAGTTGGGTGGGAATCGGGAGAGCAGAGCTACAGAATACCGCGCCGCTATCCGATGGGGTTGTGACGGGGACCGGTCGGCGGGGCGATCCGTTGCAATTGCCGGCTTGCTGATTTGAGGACGCGAGGAGTGTACACGCTACGCCAGCTTCAAACGCCGAAGGACTGTTTCGAGCGGCTCGCCTCGTTCCCCCTTCGCCACGGCGCGCTTCTGGCGGAGGAGCCGCTTGCGCACGGTTTCCCGCAGCACCAGCCCGGCATCCGGATCGCCCAGCAATTCGACAATCTTCTGTTCTACCACATCGCCAACCAACTCACGAAGCTCTTCGCCTGTCATTTCCGCTACAGTTCTTGCCACGAGCGCTCCTGAACGAAGTACTCGGGGAATTATACCGCGTGGAGGAGGGTAACGCCACTGATGCCGCCGCTGGCGCAGGTAGCCGCAGCACGCCTTTTGTGCCGTGGGCTTTTTGCTGGAACGAATCGGGAACGTGCCCACGGCACAAAAAACGGCAACGCGGGCTACCCGCTTTAATTGTTTTTCATTCAAAGAGGTTTCTGAAGAAAGCGGTTATGCACAGGACTTCAGATCGGTTCTTTGAAGCGATTTAGGGGTCTAGGTAGATATCGAATGCGTACGCCTTGCTCGAATACAAATGTTGTGAAGAAATATTGTAGGACGAAGAAGCCTATAACGATAAGTGGGCCTTTAATACCACCCGCGCTGTCCAACAGAGCCAATATACTGATGCCCGCAGCACCAACGGATATAGTGATAGTTGGTAATCCAATACTATGGCGCGTCAGGGGCGCACGGACGTTGGGAAAAAACGCTATTGCTTTCGCTCCTTTAATTGTTCCGACTAATCCGACTGAAGGTGCTCTCTGATTAGTGTGCGTTACCAAGATTACCGCGCCATCGTGCTTGTCCAGGAACTCGAAGGTAATCTCATGCACGCGGGAATTCCCGTGTACACATGAGGTGCGAAAACGAATTGCCTCGCGGCTAATTTGCAAAACTGTGACATCTAGGATCTGCGAGCCTTCGGGCACCTTTAAATGTAAATGGTCGGTATCTGCTACGTCATGGCCATGGATCGTTTCTGACCCCTTATTCCATAATGCGATTTTGGTCAAGGTTAAAGAACGAATTTGCTGGTTATTGAATAGAACTCGAAGATTTGGAATTTTATTCTCGTAATTTTCGACAAAATTGGCGCTCTTGCTCGTATAAACCAGTTGTTTAAAACGCCTGTTCTTGAAGTAAAAATAGATCGCAAGAGCCAGACCAATCAGGGAGACGGGGTTGGCAATAGCGTGGCTTACAAACCAGGTCCACACTTGAGAGAACGTCATCAGCGCCAGATTTTATCGAAAAAACCACCGAGGCACAAGACGAAAGTGGGCTTTTTGCCGAAACGAACCCGGAACGTGCCCACGGCATAAAAAACATGCCGTGGCTACCGCTTTTCGAGCCATCGTGCCATTTGCCGTTCCGCCTCCTGAGCGGTGTGCCCAAGCTCCCGCATCGCTCAAAGCGCGACTTCCAGCGGTTTGGCCTTGAGCGAGCTGACTCGGAGCACGGAAAAGCCCAGGACATTCCCTTGCGGATCGACCTTCTCCATGACCTGATCGTTTTCCGTTTCCCGGAAGTATCCTTCCTGCTGATTGAAGATGACTTCCAGGTAATCGCCTTCCGGATCGTACCAGACCTTCGGGGTTTTGCGTTCCACAGAATCTCCCCTTTCTTTACCGTGTCCGTCAAATACCCTGTCAAAACGAAGGCAACCCCGGCGCAAGCAATCGGTATCTACAGCCCCAATGTATAACGCAACGCGGCGTCAACTCTTGCCGTAGGCAGGGCGCCTATTGCCTGGTCAATTTCAGTTTCCGCAATCGTCGCCAGATTGTCGCACATGACGACTGAATCTGTGAGCAAGCCCGATTGACGGCCCTCCGGAGTGGCCAAAATAACGGTGGCACGGCTGGGATGGTTAGCGCGAAATATCCTGCTGGTAATCATGGCCACGATGACTTGCGGCAGTCCGGTTTCGATATGATCGGCCTGAACAACCAGCGCCGGCCTCGGCCTTGCAGTTCGCAGATTGGAATGGGGGAATAGGACCAGAATCACATCGCCGCGCTTAACGGCTGGATTTGCCATAGTTGTCGTAGATGTCCATTTCAGGGCTTTCCCAATCCTCGGCAAATGCCCTCAATCGCGCGCGCAAATCAGCCGCTTGAGCCTCGTCTATGCCGAGTTCTCGTAAGTCATAGCTGGTTTCCGGGAACGTTACCGTCACGCGCGTTCCTTCCGGCACATCCAAAGGTACTTTGGTCAGTTCCACCTTGCCGTCCCGGTATACTCCTCCAATGCTCTTGCTCATAACCAGCACTCCTTGGCTGACTTCATGGGCTGAACCTCCGTGGAACCATTCTACAACGTTCCCGGCTGCCGAGCGGAAGTTACGGAACCGCTCCCTCACGGTCGCGGCTCGGAAGCCAACTCCCGCTTCCGCGAGATCAGCAGGTACATGTAAATAAAATCCACCAGTGTCGAGATCACGGCCATCGAGAGCAGGAAGGAATGGCCGGGGTAGCGCATGAAGGCGAAGACGCCGATCAGTCCGGTGCCGAGCGTGCGCGCCCAGCCCGACCAGACCGAGTATCCGACTAGGCTCGGTTGGCGGAGCATCAGTGGGATATAGAGGAATGAAATCGGCATCTGGCAGATGTAGGCCGACTGGATGGTGCTGCCCACGTCGAGGCCCTGCTGGACGAAGGTTCCGTAGAACGCGGCCGAACAAACCAAGAGGAAGAGGCAGATGGGAGTCCAGTAGCGCTTCAACAGCGGGAGATCGGTCTGCTTGTGAGCGTATTTGAGGACCAAGTAGAAAATCACCAGGTCGAGGAAGAACCACGCCTTATGCGCATAGACGCAGAGCGCGCCGAGGTCGGTCGAGAAGACTAGCGCCCAGACGAACTCCCATCCGACGTTGCCGCAGGCGGCAAAGGCGGGCATCTCGACCACGCCGTAGCGAAAACCGTTGCGGATATAAATCAGGTAGGCGATCACCCAGAGATAGGCGCCCACGGCGTAGAAGGCGAGCTGCAGGGCGGTGTAGTCGTGCAGATTAAGCAGGGTCATGGTTGCGTGCCTCCGGAGGCGGCGGGGGACATTGGGGCGATCTTAGGGTTGGCTTCCAATTCGCCGACGGAACACGACGTGCAGATCCCTCACTTCGTTCGGGATGACACTGCGGGAGAGCTAAACACCAACCCTGACACTGGTCCAGACGCGAGCCTCCCTTGCCCGTCTGGTGATCAAACGAAAAGGACGCCCGGTAGGCGTCCTTCGTTGTTCCATAATTCCGGCGTGGGCTATTTACCTACGTCGAGCAACTCGACGTCGAAGATCAGCGTGGCATTGGGCGGGATGACTCCGCCGGCTCCGCGAGCGCCATAGCCCAGCTCGGGCGGAATTTTCAATTGCCGTTTGCCGCCGACCTTCATTCCGGCGACTCCTTCATCCCAGCCCTTGATGACCTGTCCGCCTCCCAGCATGAATTCAAACGGCTCGTTGCGGTCCACGGAACTGTCGAACTTCTTGCCGTCGGTGAGCCAGCCGGTGTAATGGACCTTCACTTTTTTCCCCGCCGCCGCCGGGGCGCCTTTGCCGGCGGTGATCTCCCAGTATTGAAGGCCGGAAGATGTAGTGGTCGGTTTCCCGGTCACCTTCGTCGGGCTGGAATTGTTGGTCTGGGCATTTCCGGTCGTCATCGCGGCAACCCCCAAAAAGATAATCGGCAGGATGAAGTAATGTTTGGTCATGGTCTCCTCAACTTTTCTTCAACACCGCATCATACACCAACCTGCCGGAAACGGGAACCACCGGGAATCTCCAAAACACTTGTTGCCGTAGCGGCCTATTTTCATCCGATTCATCCGCGAAGACTTGCTGAAACGCAACGCCGCCCGGTTTCGTCTATCGATTATGGTTTGTTTAAGGGCTCTGGTCCTCCGGCCCCTCCGGATTGCGCTTTACGCCAGAACCTAATATGAGCTAGAATAAATTCCAGCAGGAAGAGGGATTGAACGGGAACGGCTCATCGCACTTTACTTTCCTCCAGATAATGTTATAGAATTTCCCGCTCACACATGTAAGATGATTTTTCGGGATGAAGGCTGGACGGGATTGCCTGGAGTTGAAGTTGCGGGCAATCTGCCCGGCGGCGGTTATTGTGCGGCTGGGGAAATTGGGAGGACTGCGGAACAGGGACGGAGAGCGCTTGTCACATTTCATTTGGTTTTCCTCCGTTTCCGGTTTAAGATAAGCCGCTTGGCGTTTGGAATCCATTTATCGGCGAAACAAGTTTAAGCGAGACAATAAAGCGAAACAGGGGGCTCGGAAGAAAATGGCGCGCAAAGGATACGGGAAAGAGATCGGCAAGCTGTTCGGAGGGGTCCTGCTTTTGATCGTGGCCGTGATCGGATTGAGCTACGGGTCGCTCCTGCGCGGGATGAGCCAGGCGGAAAAAGATTACATGAGCGGCGACAACGAAGGCGCGCTGAAGAAGTACGAAGCCATCGACGCACGCGTCCGCGCGCTGGGGGCCATCCGGATCATACCGGCGCGGGACCGCCGCAACCTCATTTTGAACCAGGCGCGGCTGCTCTATGCGTTGGGCCGCTACGACGACGCCATGGAGCGCATGGAGCAGGAAAACGCCATCTCGGGGAACACCAACGACGGCCGATTCCTTTTGCTGCGCGGCGAGATCGCCTTCCGCAAGGCCGTCAAGAACTACCGGGAATCGACCAAGAAAGATCCGCGGCTGCTGGAAGAGGCGTTGCGCGGCGCCGAGGATAATCTTCGGGATTCCTTGCGCCTGACCCCGGACGACTGGGATGCCAAGTACAATTTCGAGTTCGTCAACTACATTCGCAATCTGATGAACTCCGACGATCAAGGCAAGATGAAGATCCTCATGGAAAACGTGCGGATCAAAGAGATGCAGCCGAAAGCCCTTCCGGCCGACCAGCAGGGCTAACAATGAACGAGGAGGGGGAGAAAGTCTCCTCAGGCGCTCGAGAGGGTGATGCAAGTGCTGCCCGGAAATTCTCCGGGTCCGGCTTTGGCCTTCCGCTCGATTCCCCTGGAATAAATTGGGATGGAGTTTGCACGACAAGAATACTTTTGGCTGCTGCTGGCGATTCCCTTTGTGATTCTGCTGTGGGGAATCGGAGTATGGCACCAGCACCGCATGCGCTCCCGCTTCGGCAACATTGAGAACCTCGAAGCGGTCTCCCGCATCTCCTGGGCCGGGAGGGCCTGGGTGCGGGGCGTGTTGTTCGTGACCAGTCTGGTTCTGATGGCGCTGGGCTTGGCCTATCCCCGCATGGTTTCGCGGGACCTGCGTCCGGTTCCGACCCCGACCGATCTGGTCTTCCTCATGGACATCTCGCCGTCGATGTACGGCCGGGACATGGACCCCAGCCGCCTGGGACGCGCGCAGCGGATCGTGCAACGGTTTATTCTGCTGAAGCAGCCGCAAGACCGCTACGGCCTGATCGTGTTCAACTGGACTAGCGTGGTGCTCGCGTATCTGACCAGCGACCCGCAGAGCATCCTGCTGTACTTCGATTATCTGAATCAGCAGGACGTACCGGAAGCGGGGACGAACATGGGCTCGGTGCTGACGAACGCGGTGCGGCTCATCAATACGGAGGACAAGCTCGATCCGGAGCGGGCCAAGGGACGGCGGCGCGTTTTCGTGCTGCTATCGGACGGCGACGACACGGCCAAGCAACTGGAGAAGCCGCTTGCCGACGTGATCAAGTCGGGCATCAAGGTATATACCTTCGGCCTGGGCACCTCGAACGGCTCCTACGTTCCCCTGGAAATGATGGGAGGGGTGCAGGGCCAGGTGGTGAAATATCTGCAACGGGAAGGCGGGGCGCGGCTGGTGAGCCACGCCGAGGCTCGCACCATGCGCGAGATCGCCGAAAGGACGGGCGGCCGATTCTACCGCGGCGAAAGCAACAAGCAGGTAGACCAGGCGCTCGAGGAAATCTTGTTCACCGGACGGCCCGTCTCCGGCTTTCAGTCCAATCCGATCCGGAAGGATTTGTATATTTATTTTCTTACGGGCGCCTTCGCGTGCCTGATCGTGGGCATTTTCTTGTAATCGTGGCGCACCCGAGGGAGGCACGCTTTGCACGTAAAACTGGAAACCAAAGAGCAGGCCTGGGAGCTCATCAATCAGATCGAGGAGCAGATCCAGAAGGTGATCGTCGGGCAGGACGATCTCATCCGCCGGATTCTGATCAGCCTGTTCTGCCGTATCCCTTACTCCTTTAAAAAAGGCGAAGGCGAGAAGACCGGCTCGGGACACGTGCTGCTGGAAGGCGTGCCGGGTCTGGCCAAGACCCTGCTCGTTTCGGCCATCTCGAACACCATCAGCGCTAAATTCCAGCGCATTCAGTTCACGCCCGACATGCTGCCGGCCGACATTCTGGGCACGCGCATCTTCGACAGCAAGACCGGCGAATTCCGTACGGAAAAGGGACCCATCTTCGCCAACATCGTGCTGGCCGACGAAATTAACCGCGCTCCCCAGAAAACGCAGAGCGCCTTGCTCGAGGCCATGCAGGAACGGCAAGTAACGATCGGCGAGAGCACCTACCCCTTGGACGATCCCTTTTGGGTGCTGGCGACGCAAAACCCGGTGGAGCAGGAAGGCGTCTTCTCGCTGCCGGAAGCGCAGCTCGACCGCTTTGCCATGATGATCCGGGTGCACTATCCTTCGGCCGAGAGCGAGTTCCGGATGCTGTTGGCGCGCCTGGAAAACACCCAGGTGACCTCGGTCGCCGACCCGCAGGCGGTGCTGGCGATCCGCGACCTGGTCGCGGGCGTCCATGTGGACGACAAGATCCGCCGCTATATCGTCTCCTTGGGACAGGCCACCCGCAACACGCGCCCCGAGGCGCTGCCGATCGTCAAGGAGATGGTGCAGCACGGCGCTTCGCCGCGTTCCTATCAGCACCTGCTGGCGATGTCGCGCGCCACGGCGTTCTTCCGCGGGCGCGATTACGTGCTGCCCTCCGACGTCAAGTTCATCGCCACCGACGTGATGCACCACCGCTTGGTTCGCACCATCCGCGCCGAGGTGGAAAACGTGGCTACCGACGAAGTGGTGGCCGAAGTGCTGCGGCACACGCCGATACCGTAGGGAGTGGGGAGTGCGGGAGTGGCGGAATTTGATCGTGCGTCCAAGAAGATTTGAAGTTGTTGCAAAGCCTGTTTTAACGGGTTTGGAAGGGCACGGTTTCAACCGTGCCGGAAGCGAGTGGTGAAGCGAGCGGCTTCAGCCGCTGAGGGCTCAGGACGCACCTCAGGGGCTAAAGCCCCCCTCCTTCCCAGCCGTTGATCGGCACGGCTAAAGTCGTGCCCTTACGAAAAATCGAAGTTGTCACGCAGACTCTAAAGTCGTGCCCTTACGGGTTTCCCTAAAGAGGTTTTGCAATCGCTTCGAGGCAACGCAAATTACTCGATTAGGATTTTCATGCTTGCGCCGGAACTGGCAGAAGAGCTTCATTACATCGAAATCGCGGCGTCGCGCCGCATTCGCAGCCTGCGCTTCGGCCAGAGCCGCAGCCCGGTCAAGGGAAGCGGCTACGAGTTCGAGTCGCATCGCAAGTACCAACTCGGCGAGGATTTCCGGCGCATCGACTGGAACGTCTCGGCCCGCATGCAGGAGATCTACATCAAACGCCACTTCGAGGAAAAAGAAGTGACGGTGTTTCTGATGCTGGACGTCTCGCGCTCGATGCAGTTTTCCACGGCCAGGCATTCCAAGCGCCTGCGCGTGTTGCAGGTGGCCGCGGCGCTGGGCTTTTCGGCCGTCAGCGACAGTTGCAATTTCGGGTTCCTGGCCTTCAGCGACCAGGTGGAGGCGTTCGAGGCTCCGCGCAAGGGACGGGCGCACGTCTGGCGGGCGCTCGAACAGCTTTATAATCTGAAACCGGCCCACTCCGGAACGAATTGGGAGGTGGCGCTGCGCTTTGCCCGCAGCCAGCTCCATGGGATGTCGATCGTGTTTCTTCTCTCCGACTTCGTGCAGGACCCGGATATGAAGCAGCTCGCGGAGATGCCGGACTTGAACGTCCTGGCGAGGAAGCATGACGTCGTCCCGATCATTTTCGGCGATGAGATCGAAAGCAGTCTTCCCATCGGCCGGGGATTGCTGCGGTTCCGCTCCGCCGAAAGCCGCCAGGAGATGCTCTTAAGTCTCTCCTCTTCGCAGCGCAAGACCTTCGAAGTGCTGGTGGAGGCCCGCAAGACCCAGTTGCGGGAGCTGTTCTACTCGCTCGGCATGGAGTGCCTGTTTCTGAACGTGAGGGAAGCGTTTATCGACCCCTTAATGATGCTATTTGCAAGACGGAGGAAAGTATGAGCGGTTTCACTCGATATTGGATGGAACGGTTCGAAGCGAAGCGCTGGCGGGAGTCCGGCTCGGACGGCGGGCCGGCGGAGAGGACATTCCTCCGCCCCTTGGCATTAGCCATGAAACCGGCGGTGCTGGCGACGCTGCTTTGCCTGGCTCTGGTGGCCACGGCGGGACGCTCCTTCGCCCAGGAGAACGAGCCGGACGAAGGCGGCATGGACGAAACCTCCCTGCAAAAGAAAAAGGCGGCGGAAGCGAAGAAGCCCGGAGAGATTCTTCCCCCTCCGGCAGGAATGGTCTTCACGACGCGCCTCGATCACACCGCTATCTGGGTGGGCGACCAGTTCCACTACCTCATTACGGTGGAGCACACGCCCGAATTCGAATTCGTGCTCGACAACCTGACCAAGGAAACCGTGAACATGGAGCCGTTGCAGGTGATGGGCGTCGAGAAAACCACCACCGATTTGAAGAACAAGGGCAAACGGCTGCTGGTGGACATGACGCTCGCGAGCTTCGGAACCGGCCAGACCAGCATGCAGATCCCGCAGTTCACGCTCTATTATTTCCGCAAGGACAAAAAGACGACGGGCGTGGAGCAGGCCGCCGCCGAGAGCCTGACGATCCCCGGCCCGGTGGTGGGACTGCGCAGCACCTTGCCGCCGCAGCCGGCCGACATTCGCGACGCCATCAACGTCGATAACTGGCAGCGCTCGCGATGGATTCTTCCGATCGCGGGCTGGCTCTCGACGGCGATCTTGGTGATCGGCTTGGTATGGGAAGCGGCCGTGCTCATCCAACGGCGGAAGGCGCGCAAGGGTCCCGACCCGCGCAAAGCGATGGAAGCGGTGCGCGCGCGCTGGGCCAGCCATGTTCCGTCGGATTTCTCCGATCCCAAGACCACGCTCGAGTTCTATAACAACTCCTGCCAGGATGTGAAGGAGTTCGTGGGCTATTATCTGGACACTTCGACGATGGGCCTGACGGCCGAGGAAATGCAGGAAGAGATGCAGCGGCTCGGTTCCAGCCCCGACTTTTCGAGACGAGTGACCAAGGTGCTCGATACATGCGAAGCCGCGCTGTACGCGCCCAACGGCAAGACTAGCAATGCCGACGCCGCCCGCGGCGTGGCACAGGACATCCGGGAAATATTGAACGCGAAGGCTTAGGACCGAATCATGACTTTCCAGAATCTCCAATGGCTGTACGTGGCGATTCCGCTGTTGCTGGCGCTGGTGATCGTGCGGGTTTACCGGCGGCACTATTGGGGACACTCTCTGGTGGAGCATTTCGGGCACGAGCTGGGCGGACCCAATCCGATCCTGCGCCTGCCGACACTGCTGGAAGGACTGGCCGTCGGGTTTCTGCTGGTGGCGCTGCTCGGACCGGTCTATCCTTTTGTCTTGAACCGCATCGAGCGCGGCGGTTTGCAGATCATGATGGTGTTCGACCTTTCGCAGAGCATGGAAGAACCGCTGGGCAAGGGGAAACCGCTTCAGGCTCAAGCTGGGCCAGCGAAACCGGGCCAGCCCCCCATTCCAAAGGCGGTCAGCAAGATGGACGCGGTAAAGGCCAGCGCCATTGAATTCATCAAGAAGCGCCCCGGCGACGCCATCGGTCTAGTGGTGTTTTCGAACAACTCGTATCTTGTGGCGCCGGCCACGTTCGACCACGACAGTCTCCTCGAATACATGAAAATGGTAAACGTCCAGACGCTGGTAAACGAGGGATTCACGGCGATCGGCGAGGGACTCTATCTGGCGCAGCGCTTTTTTGCGTTCAGCCGCCAACAAGGGCAGCAGCGCTCCAAGGGCCAGGTGATCGTGCTCTTTAGCGATGGAGACAGCAACTACGGCCGGGACCCCATGAAGGAGGTCGAAAAGGCGCGGCAGGAAGGCACCCGCATCTACTTCATCGGCGTCGCACTGGAGCCGGGAGCGTCGCAGCAGATCGCCGAAGGAGTGGGCACCACGGGCGGAGAGTTTTTCGACGTCCGCGAACCGAACCACCTCCAGACGGCGATGGATGAAATCAACAAGACCGAAAAGGGCCGCTTCTATACGCTCCAGTTGACCCGGCAGCAGCCTGCCTATTTCGTTTTCGTATTGCTCGCCTTTGTGTGCCTGGGGCTGCGAATGCTCCTCAACGGCATTCCGCACTTCGTCGAAATCAGCTAGAAGTGCTGCAATCCCTATTTTAATTGTTGGAAGGGCACGGTTTTAACCGTGCCGGAAGTGAGTGGTGAAGCGAGCGGCTTCAGCCGCTGAGGGACCAGACGCACCTCAGCGGCTAAAGCCGCATTGCAAGCATTGCTTCTACGGCACGGTTGAAACCGTGCCCTTACGAAAATCGAAGTTATCACACAGACTCTAACGTCGTGCCCTTACGGGGTTTCCAAAGAGGTTTGGCAACTGCTTCCAGGAAATCTATGTTCCAAGCCTCTCTGAATCGCTCCCGCCCCCGTGCGCCAAAAATCTTCGGTTCGGATGCCAGAAAACGATGTAAAATGAGGGGCTTGTTGAATCGCAACGAAACAGGCGGAGGGACCCTCCGGCTGGGAGCTTCCCGCGCAGGCGTCCCGAGTCCGGCTGCGCCCCGGTGGCAGAGTTGAACGGGAGAGTTGATATGAACGATTTTCGAGGCAGGCTGTGTTTGTCGATCCTATTGTGCGCGAGCGTGCTGTGCCCGGTGCTGGCCGCTCAGGAGACGGCAGGCAAGGAGCCGGCAAAGGAGACCTTCGATCCCAAGACTACGACTCGCGTCACGCTCGGGAGCACCTCGGGAACACCTGGAGATCCTGTCGTGGTGCCGATCTATTTCACACCGGCCGAGGGCGCCCAGGTGGGACACTTGAAGATATCGGTGACCTTCATCAGCGCCAATCTGAAGTACGACAAGATGGAGCGCGGGATCGCGGCCGAGATGGGCGACGTGGCGGTCACCAGCGATTTGAAGGTGAGCCAGAACGACAAGGGGGTGGAGACCTCGACGCTGACGTTGGAGGCCACGGCCCCCGCATCGCCGAAAAAGCCGATCCCGGCGGGGCTGCTGGCGTATGTTGCGATGAAGATCAACGAGAGCGGGCGGCCCGCCAACATCACTCTGCGCACCACCGCCGAAGGCTCCGATCTCGCGTCGAACCAGCCGTTGAAGAACGTGCGCGCCATTGACGCCGAGGTCGAGGTCCTGGCGCCCGGCACGCAGCCGGCCGTGGCTTGCTTCTTTTTCTCTCATTAGTCCCGGCCCAACGCCTTGGCAACGATCCCTGGCGGATCGCAACCTGCTTCGCCGAACGTGCGCCGGCCGGTGACCGCCGTCACAGACACCGGTGTTTCGGCAGGAAGAAAATAGGCGCAGCAACCGGTACCGCTTGGTACGATTGAAACGAGCGGTCGCGGTATGCGAATCGCTGCGAGCAGTATCGATCTTCGCTCTGATCGGAATCCATGCCTCAGACCCGGCTCAAATCGCAAACGGAATTCATGACTCGCCCGGCGCTCCTATCGCTTCTCGCTGCGATTGCGCTCTTGCTCGGCGGGATTGCGGGCGGAGAGGTCGCGGTCCGTGCGGCGGACCAGAAGGCGGAGCTGACGCTTGGGGAGTTTCGCGCCCTGATCGAGCAGCAGATCGCAGGAGAGAAACCACCGGCCGCCCCGGAACGCGGCGGCAAGCGAGGCAGTCCTCGCGCCCAGGATGGCGGAGCCGATCGCGGAATGGATCGGGCGGCGGATCCCCGCCGGGAACTAGCCGGCGAGGTTTTTTTTCACCTGCTCTCGGCGCAGGCCCAGGAATCGGCCGCGCGCCAGAGTTTGGATCGTCTGTCGGGTTGGCTGAAGACGGCGGAGGCGCGGCTCCAGACGCAAAGCGCGCCTGCAACGGACGCCAATCTGCTACGCCTTTACGCAGCCCGCGCTTCGGCGCGCGTAGCGCGGTTTGAGGCCCAGCGTCTGAGCGCCGTGCGCGAAGCGAACGCGCTGCTCAACCGGCCCCCTGCTACTCCGGTGGTCGCCGTGATGCAAGCGGCCGCGGCGGCACCCGACAAGCCGGCGCCCGACAAACCGTCCCCCGACAATTCGTCCAAAGAAGCGCCCGAGAAAAAGGCCGAAGGCACAGCCGATACGAAGGCTCCAGCGGTGGGAGAAATCGGCCCCGACTTCGCCAGCCGCAAGGCGCAGTACGAAAAGGTATTGTTGCCGATGGGAGCGGAACTGCTCGCGAAGATGTACCAGAGTTACCTCTTCGGCGGCATGACTCTCACGTCGCTGCTCGGGCAGGAAGCGGAAGTGTATCGGACCGAGCTCGAGTATCGTTTGCTGGTGGTGGAAGCGAATAAGGCAGTAACGAGTGGCAGGTGACGAGTCCGAGCCGCGACCGAAAGAGAGCGGTTCCGAGAGGAACGGTCACCGTTGCGAAGACCGCTCTCTTTCGGTCGCGGCTCGGTTCGGGAGCGCGGGAACGGCGCGGGCCTAAGGGGGTATAATAGAACCAAATGAAATTGATACGCCGGATTGCTTTTCTACTATTGATTTTGGCGGCCGCGCCGGTCCTTCACCTCGTGGCGCATGAGAAGGGATTTCCTTCGGCGACTTTGAAAAAAGTTTTTCCGGACGCCACCGGTTTCACCGCCCGCAAGAAAACGCTGACCGCAGAGCAGTTGAAAAAGGCCGAGCAGGAGTCGGGCAGCAAGGTCCAGCGCAATGACAACCCGTTTGGCTTTTACGTTGCGCTGGGGAAGAGCGCGGACGGCTCGGGCGTGCTGGGAACGGTTTTGATGCTCGACACGCGGGGGCCGAAGGGCGGAATTGATCTGGCCGTGGGAGTGCGTCGCGACGGCTCGGTGCATCGCGTGGTGGTGGTGGAAAACTCCGACGACCCGGCGCTCGCTCAAGCGGCGTTTCTCGACCAGATCCAAGGCAAGTCCGCGAAATCTCCGTTGAAGACAGGACAGGATATTCGCTTTTCCGGGAATGCCCAGGCCGCCGACGCCGTGTTGAGCGCCGTCCGGCGGGGTCTCTTTTTGCTCGGAGCGGCGCAAGGGAATTGAGATCCGCCATGACGCGAGAATGACCAGAGAGGGGGAAAGATGCAGGAAATCGAAACCCCGATTAGCCACAGAGGCACAGAGGCACGGAGAAATTCTATTTCAAGAACCAGGAAATTACTTGCGATTGGGGCGGGGGGACTTGTCTGTCTTGCGCTGGCGGCGGCGCTCTTCCCTGTGACGGCTCTTCTGGTTCCCGCCCGCGCCGCCGATGCGGAACATTCCACCATATTGGGCAAGGTCGTGACGCTTCCGGATACGGTGGCCGAGGTGGTATCGCCGGCCACGGGACGGATCCTATCGCCGCGCGAGCGGCCGTTTACCGTTGGCGACATCATCAAGAAGGGCGACCCGGTCGCCATCCTCGAACATCGTTACAACCTGCATGACGCCTCGCACCTCTCCACCACGCGGTGGGAATCGCTTTCTGTAATGCTCGAGGCGCGGGCGGCGGCGCTCAAGGCCAAGCTCGACCGGGAAAAAGCGGAGCGGCTCTTCCAGATCGGATCGGTTTCCGGCCAGGAAGTGCAGAACCTGAAAGGCATCGAAGCGATGACCAAGGCCGATTACGAAAAGCGCAAAGGGCTGCTCGATCAGCTCGACGTGCAGATTCAGGGAGCGGAGCTGGTGCGCCGCGGCATCTTCTCCCCCATGGATGGAACCGTCAGCTTTGTGAGCTTCACGCAGGGCCAGACCATCAATGAAGGGGTGGTGCTGTTCCGGATCGTCAACCGCAAAGAAGTGGGATTCGCGGCGCGCTTCCCGGAAGCCGAGTTCCGCCGCTGGGAGAAGAAGACGGAGGCCAAGGTTCATTTCGACAGTTTGCCGGGAAAGGTTTTCGTGGGCCGCGTCGAGGTGATCTCGCCGGCGGTCGATCCGCTGTCTCGCACGCGCGACGTGGTTTTCCGCGTCACGAATACGGGCGAATATCTGCGATATGGAATGATCGGATGGCTCGAGATGGAGTCACGATGAAACGGAAATTCTGCTCCAGAAGCTATCTCATAAATGGCCGGGAAGGCGTTCGATCAAACGTCAAAGACATACCTCAGGGGCTGAAGCCCTTGCTTTGGGGCCTTCTAGCGGCACGGCTGAAGCCGTGCCCTGACGGCAATCGGAGAGGCTATGAAATGGCTCCCACTTGCGCGATGGGATGGGTTGTTCTGACGCTGTTCCTGATTCTTCCGGCGATGGGCTGGGCGCACGGGGAGATTGAAGGGGCCGGCGAAGAAAAGATTCAGCGCGTGGTTCCGGGAAAGAACGGTTCGTACCGGCTGGAATTTTCGATTTCGCCGAGCCTGCCCATTGCCGGCGAGGACACCAACATCGAGTTGAACGTGGTGCGGGTTCTTCCCAAGCCCGATCCGCTGCTCGGAGCCGAAGTGCCTTTGGCCACGCAGCCCACGCTATCCGTTCTCGACGAAGCTTCGCACAAAGTTTTGGATCCCGCCCTGCACTTTCATGACGAAGGCGGAGCGGGCGAGGCCGGCGTCTTCGCGGTGGACGGGTATCACTTCCCGTCGAGCGGCTCGATGTTGCTTCGCTTTGTGATTCACGGCGAGCAGGGCGAAGAACTGGCGGTCGATTTCCCGGTTTCGGTCAAAACGAATGTGGGCGCGCTGTTTCGTCTTTGGGTCAATATTTCCATCGCCATCTTTATCGCGGGATTGACGGGTCTGCAACTCTGGAAGATCCGGGCGCGGGGCGGCGAGGCGAGCGAGATGCTGCGTCCGGCGGCCGTGGGCGCGGTTTGCTGGATCGCCGTGTTTCTGGTGATGAATTATTTTGTTCTCGACAAGGTCCTGGCATTGCGCAAAGCGCAGGCGCCGCCCGCGCCTACGCAAGCGGTCAAAACGAACGACGACGGATCGGTCGATATTCCCGCCGAAATCCAGAAGACGCTCGGCATCGAGCTAGTGGCGGCCAAACAGATTCCGGCGGAACAAACGGTCTCGGCCTATGGAGCCATTGAAGCCAAGCCCGACAATACCGCCGACGTGGTTGCACCGCTTTGGGGCAGGATCGAGTTCATCAAGCAGGCACTGTCCGTGGGCGATAAAGTGGATAAGGCCCAGCCGCTGGTGAATGTGATCCTGGAACTTTCGCAGTTGGAGCGCCAACCCCTGGAGGCGAAGGGCCTGGACATCAAGGGCGCTCTCAACAGGGTGAAGGAGCGCAGGGACGCGGCGAAGATTGAATACGAGCGGGCCCAGAAACTGGCCGCCGCGAACCCGGCTTACGAGCAGGACCTGAAGTGGGCCAAGGAGCTTTATGACGAAGCCGAGGACACCTTCCAGCAAGTATCGAAAGAGGACAAGAACTACGCCGGCGTCGTCAAGTTCCGCGATCCGCGCAAGTCGCCGGTCTATGCGCCCATCGGCGGGTACATCACGTTCGTGGGGTTCACGGCGGGACAACTGGATTTGAACGGAGAATTTCGCAAGCTGTTCACCATCGTCGATACCTCGACGGTGTGGGCGCGCGCCGACGTTTTCCTGACGGACGCCTGGAAGCTGAAGGCCGGCGACGAAGTGATGGTGCATCCCGCCGGACACGCCGATGTGTCGTTGAAAGGCTCGATTCACTGGATCTCCGACACGGTGGACCCGGTCAGCCGCACGGTTCCGGTGCTTGCCGATATACCCAATCCCAAACAGGAGCTGGGCATCGGCGGATTTGTGCGGATGGAATTCCCGCACTCGCGCCAGACGGCGTTCGCGGTGCCGGACGGAGCGGTGATGGACGACGGCACGACGCGGCGGGTTTATCTGGCCGTGGGAGACGATAAGTTTCAGCCCGTCGAAGTCACGCTGGGAACGCGGCGGGACGGATGGTGGCAGGTGCTCTCGGGACTCCAGCCGGGCGACCGGGTCATCGCCAAGGGCGCGGCGGTGCTGGGGTCGGTTCGCATTGAGGATGGGAAAGCACCGGGCGCCGATGGGAATACGGATCGCAATGTTAGTCGCAATGACGCGCGCGGTGGCGTTCCCACCGCACAGACCAACCACGTTGAAACCGATCGGTAGGGGGGACTCGTCATACTGATAGTGAGCGGTTCGGGTGCGCTAGAAGGCGCCACATAAGTGGGTAAGAAGGGCCATGAGGAAACATCAAAGACGTACCTCAGGGGCTGAAGCCCCTATTGGGGGCTTTCTTGCGGCACGGCTGAAGCCGTGCCCTGACGATTACCACATTCTACGATCAGACGATTACCACATTCTACGATCAAAGGAAAAGCAGGTCCTTCGCTGGCGCTCAGGATGACAGCCGAGTGGGGTTGATGACAGCCGAGTGCGGGGAATCCGCCTCCGAGAAAAGCGGAAGAGGAAGAATAGTCGGATTGCATTTTTAAACCATGTTCAACCGCATCATTCGATTTTCTCTGGATCACCGGCTGCTGGTTATCAGCATTACGGTGTTTGTGCTGGTCTACGGGTCTTACGTCGTAAAAAACCAACTGGCTGTGGACATCTTTCCGGATTTGAACCGGCCCACGGTGACGGTTTTTACGGAGGCCGCGGGGCTGGCGCCGGAAGAGGTGGAGGTTCAGGTCACGCTGCCGCTCGAATATGCGTTGAACGGGGCGACGAACGTCGAGCGCATCCGGTCGCAATCGGGCGTGGGGCTGTCGCTGCTGTTCGTGGAGTTCTCCTGGCAATCGGACATCTACCGCGACCGGCAGATTGTGGCGGAAAAGATCGAGCTGGCGCGGGCGCGTCTCCCGGTTGGCCTGACGCCGGTGCTGGGGCCGATCAGCTCCATCATGGGCGAGATCATGCTGGTGGCGTTGCAGGCGCCGCCGGAGGTTTCGCCGCTCGAAGTGCGCTCGTTTGCGGACTGGGTGATGCGGCCGCGGCTGCTGGGCGTCTCCGGCGTGTCGCAGATCACCGTCATCGGCGGTGGCGTCAAGCAATACCAGGTTCTGGCCTCGGCGCAGAAGCTGCGCGAGTACAACATCACGATGCACGACCTGGAGCTGGCCGTGGGTGCATCGAACCAGAACACCTCGGGCGGGTTCCTCATCAATCCGAACCGGGAGTTCATGGTGCGGAACCTGGGCCGGACCAACCGCCTGGATGACATCGGGCAGACTGTGGTGGCTTACCGAAACGACCAGCCGGTGCGCGTGCAGGACGTGGCGCGGCTGCAGTTCGGGTCGCCGGTGATGCGCGGCAGCTCGGGGTTCAAGAGCTCCTCCGCCGTGATGGTCGATATCTACAAGCAGCCGAACGCCAATACGATTCCGCTGACGAAGAGCGTGGAAACGGAACTTGCGGCGCTGAAAAACTCGCTGCCGGCGGGCGTGACGATGGATACGCACGTCTTCCGGCAGTCGGATTTCATCGAGCGGGCCATCGACAACGTGAAGGAAGGGCTGTGGCAAGGCTCGATTCTGGTCTTCATCATCCTGTTCCTATTCCTGTGGAACTTCCGCACCACGCTGATCAATATCCTGGCCATCCCGACCTCGTTTCTGGTGACGTTCCTGTTCATGCGCGCGTTCGATCTGAGCATCAACACGATGACGCTGGGGGGCCTGGCGGTTGCCATCGGACTCATCATCGACGACGCCATCGTGGACGTGGAAAACGTTTTCCGGCGCCTCAAGGAAAACCGCCTGCGCGGAGAACCGGAGCAGCCGCTGGAAGTGGTCTTCAAAGCGTCGTCGGAGATCCGGAAT